>SXGS01169718.1_pt1 | contig 14566 bp, 14 predicted proteins | sample 3174681 | NCBI WGS metagenome assembly SXGS01 (sample SAMN11356861, study PRJNA531348) | freshwater metagenome | isolation source: freshwater sample F1-80 | place: China: Fuxian Lake, Yuxi | collected 2017-12-25
AAAGTCGACTACAAAAAACTTGAGAAGATCACCTTTGGCCTCGATATGCGTTCCGCGCAGATGAATGAAGGCACCGTTGACCTTATCATCGGAAAGTCGGCAACGACTTTGCTGACACCTGGCGAACGAAAGCAGATTCAAGAAGCCTTCGCCTCTTCCATCAAGAAGTACAATTCTTCCGGTGCTTCGTACGTGAAAGGTTCGGCGATGGTTCAGGAGCAGAAGCTACGCCTGATTCCAGGCATCGGGTTCGTTGAAGGCGATCGAGAAGACGATCGTTAAATCGAGCTCTTCGGCGATAGTAAAGCGCGTGCAAAGATCTCGGCACCTGGCGCGGCGAATCCTGCCGTTTTACGAGGCGCAAAGGCACCGAAAACAAGTGCTCCTAAGATGTAAGCTAGGAGCGCACTGCTCTCATGCTCAGATAGGCGTTTTTTAGAAAGCGATGAAAGTGTTCCAATCTCGCGCTCTAAATACCGCTTAAGCTTTTCGAATAAAGCAGGCTCGCGAAGTGCCTCTGCGAAAATTCCGACCCAGCATCGAGCGGACCCTAAGTCCGATCCCCTATCGAGCTTGAGAGCCGCGTTGATGTATGCGCCGACATCTTGATTCTCTTGCTGATCAAGGCGAGCGCGAAAGAGCTCGACGAGGTGGCCGAAGAGTTCCTCTAACATCTCTTGTTTATTGCGAAAGTGATGGTGAAGAAGGCCGGGAGAAAGCCCCGCCTCAGCCGCCACGGCCTGCACGGTCGCTCCGGCGTATCCGTGGTTCGAAAGTACTTTCGCGAAGGCCTGAAGGATCTCTTTGCGCCGGGGTTCACGTTCGCTTTTTCTTCCCATAGATTGGTTGTACGCCCAATCTATGGGGTTCACAATGGCTTTAGGAGGTGGTTATGACCATCGACTTCAGCCAACTGACTCCTAAGACAGTTGAGTTCGTTCTTGCAAGAACGAATGAATCCGGACCTTTCGGTGAAGACTTATTCTTCTTCATTGTTTCCTCAGATGGGCTCTTTCGTATTGCTTCATCGGAGGCGACGAGCTTCTTTGATTGGCTGAAAAGTTTCCCAGATGTCGCTTGGGAAAATTCGATTGAAGCAAGTTTAAGTACGGAAAATCGAACCTTTATTCTGTGGCGACGTGAGGGGCCTCCGTTACTCAGTGAAAAGCGTAGGGCCTCTCTGAAAGAGCGACTCGTTGGGCTGCTTACAAGAGCTGGAATCAACCATGATGATGCAGCCGTTCGTTCGAAAGAGTTGATCGACCGGTATCAATCTCCCATTCGGGGTTATCATACACTTCAACACATCTCCCATTGTCTTTGGGAGCTTGATCGTTTTCCAGCCAAGGACTTCGATCGCGATCTTGTTGAGCTGGCGATTTGGTATCACGACGCAATCTATGAACCGAAATCCAAACGCAATGAGGCTGAGAGTGCTGAATTAATGAAGCAAGATTTGAAGGGCTGTGACGCTTCGAAGCTCGAGCGCGTGAGTCAGATGATCCTTGCCACAGCTCACCATCTGGCAACAGAACCAATGGATAAGGAAACCCAAGTTCTCCTCGACATCGACTTATCCATCCTTGGCCAGAATCCACTCGACTATGACGTCTACGTTCAAGGAGTAAGGCATGAATATCGAAACGTAAGCACTCCCATTTTCTACTACCGAAGAAAAAAGCTGCTCCGCAAAATGATGAAAAGCTCACTCTATAAACTAGACTACTTCCGGGCGCAGTATGCTGAGGCAGCCAAGTCCAACCTCAGTCGAGAACTCAGCTCATGGAAGTACAAATGGATTCCCGTTTAACGCCCAACTCGTCACAATAGGTACGAGTCGGGAGTTTTTATCAATGAAGCTCAAGCACCTCACACCAACTAATCCACTGCTCCGAAGTTATATTCGAAAGCACTGGTATTTTGAGAGCGACGTGCCGATCCCGCGTCTTCAGAACGACACGACTGTTCCGAACGGTCTCCCTAAACTTATCTTCGTTCTTAAAGGTGATCTGATTGCCGATGATCTCGGGCGCATCCATCGAGCCGTCGCGGGTGAAGTCGTCCTGACCGGTGTTCATGATTATCCCGTCGGCATCTTCAGCACCGAACCGCACACGGCATTTGGATTCGAGTTAAATCCACAGGGAGCCGCAAGCCTTTTTCGTTTAAATATGAGCGAAATGAAGAACCGCATCGGAACGCTCGAAGAGATCATCGGCCCGTCAGCGCGTGCTTTGATGGATCGTGCGCTGAATGCAAGGACGCTCAACGAGACAAGAGAGTTGATCGAAAACTTTCTGCTGTCGTTTGTGCAACAGGCGAGTCCTCGGCAAGAGTTGGCGACCTACGCAATCAACGCGATTCGCGAAAGCCGCGGCCTTATTACGGTTGCTGATCTTGCGAAACGCACGGGATACAGCACTCGTTACGTGAATCGAATCTTCGATGAAGCCGTTGGCGTTAGCCCAAAGCTTTTGTCTCAAATTGAGAAGTTTCAGGTCGTCTTTCAGAACTGGGCGATTCGGAAAGACTCAGAATTCATCCGGGATCACATCTACGACTTCTATTACGACCAAGCTCATTTCGTTAAGGAGTTCCGTCGATTCACGGGTTTAGCCCCGCTCTCCTACGCTAAATTTGAGAATGAGTTCGGAACGCTCTTTTACCGGGGCTGAACGCCCAATTCCGATTTTTACAAGACGATCTCTGGGTTCTACCTGAAACTGGGACCAACAAAGGAGACATCATGAGCCCCAAAATCTGCCTTCGCATTGCTTCGCTTTCGTTGTTCTTCATTCTTCTTGGTCACAGCACGACTTTCATTCAGCCGGTTACTCATGGCGAGCCAGAGATTCAGGTCTTCCAAGCGATGAAGAATTTCACGTTCGACATGATGGGCTCGATGCGCTCGCACCATGACTTCTATATTGGCTACAGTGTGATGATGACGATTCATCTCGCGATGATTGGCATCATCCTATGGATTCTCTCAAACCGAACTCCGCAGAATTTGCGTGAGCTCAACGGAATTATGATCGCACTCACGGTTGGTACGGCTCTCTATGCGGGCATCTGCTGGACGAATTTCTTCATTGCGCCCGCAGCACCCGCGACCTTAGCTGCCATTTCAATCGCACTTGCCGCAGCACTTTCTAGAAAAGTAGAAGCTTAATTTGCAGGTGCGGTCAGCTTTAAGCCAATGATCGATACCACCAATAAGCCGAGAAAAAGGAGCCGCGGTAACGTGACGGGCTCCTTAAATAAGACAATACCAAGAATTCCGGCACCGACGGCTCCAATCCCTACCCACACGGCATAAGCTGTTCCGATCGGGAGGGTTTGCGCAGCTTTCGCTAGAAGATACATGCTTGCGGCGAGCGTTGTGAGCGTGAAGACACTCGGTAGAAGTCGCGTAAAACCTTCGGTGTATTTAAGACCTATGCTCCAACAAACTTCCAACAATCCTGCAACGAACAAAACGATCCACGCCGTAGACATAACGACACTCCTTTTGAAGTGCGTCGTCTTGTCCTAACCGGGTACGGCGCGTCTCGTCCGGGCCGTATGAACGGCAAGAGGAACACTAGCAGATCCTGCGAAGAGTCTCTAGGCCTTAGACCAAGCTCCCTTCTGGAACTGAATATCTCTTGAGCGGGTTTAGTCAAACTGATGAAGTAGAACCATCTTTCATAACCCAAGGGAGGGTTCATGCGCGCTTCTTTTCTTGCCATCTGCTCGGCGCTCTTGCTTGCGTTGACAAGCTGTTCGCACAAGCAGGTCCATTCAGAAACTCAAGCCGACATCGTTGAGCGCGCACCTGCTTCAACAAAGCCGCGAGTCGTGCGCGGATCCATCCTCCACTTCGTTCAAGATCCCTTCGTAGTTGGTGATGAAAAGAGCTACGAATACTTTGAAGACGGAGCACTCGTCATTGAGGGTGGAAAAATCGTTCGTGCTGGAGCTTGGGGGCAGGTCGCTCTTCCAGAAGGAGCTGACACTGAGGACTACCGCGGGCAACTCATCGTTCCCGGATTCATCGACACGCACATTCACATGCCGCAAACCGAAATGATCGCGGCGTATGGTGAGCAGCTTTTGGATTGGCTGAACAAATATACCTTCCCCACGGAAAGCCAATTCAAAGATAAAGAATACTCGCGCAAGATCGCCAAGTTTTTCTTGAGCCAACTTCTCCGCAACGGAACAACAACAGCTCTTGTGTTCGGAACGGTTCACAAAGAGTCCGTTGAAGCTTTCTTTGAGGAAGCTGAGAAGCTCAACCTCCGCATGGTGGCGGGAAAAGTCTTGATGGACAATCCCGACACGACTCCCGACTTTCTTCGCGATACGGCTGACTCGGCCTACAACGATTCAAAAGATCTGATTCAGAAGTGGCACGGAAAAGGTCGTCTGCTCTACGCCGTCACTCCCCGTTTTGCGATCACATCGACACGCGATCAACTTAAAGCGGCCGGTCGTTTGAAAAAAGAATTTCCGACAACGTACGTTCACACGCATGTTTCGGAAAATCTCGACGAAGTCGCTTTCACAAAGTCTCTCTTTCCGGAAGCCAAGGGTTACCTTGATGTCTACGACCGCAATGGTCTTTTGGGATCACGTTCAGTCTTCGCTCACGGCGTTCACTTAACGGAGCCTGAGTACAAAAGACTTAGCGAAACGAATTCAGCTATCTCTCACTGCCCAACTTCCAACCTTTTTCTTGGCTCGGGGCTCTTCAACTTGAAGTCGGCAAAGAACCCAGCACGCCCCGTGAAGGTTGGCATGGGAACGGACGTCGGTGCCGGTACGAGCTTCTCCATGCTTCAAACGATGAACGAGGCTTACAAAATCCAGCAGCTTCAGAAAGAAAAGCTCTCGGCCTTCAAGGCTTTCTATCTCTCGACGATGGGGAGCGCAAAAGCCCTTTCGCTTGAAGACAAAGTCGGAAACTTCGCACCTGGCAAAGAAGCTGATTTCGTTGTCCTGAATTATTCAGCAACAAAGCTTCAGGGACTCCGAACTTCGCGAGCTAAAGATCTCCACGATAAGCTTTTTGCGATGATGACTTTGGGTGACGATCGCAACGTCGTTGCGACATTCGCAGCGGGTGAAAAAGTTTTCTCAGCCACACGGCAGTAATCTTTAGGGGCTCCTTTGCGAGCCCCTCTTTCACCGGGAAACGAGGGCGCTCAATCTTTTACGAAGCGCTACCGACAGACGCAGCTCGATTGCGTGATACGACAAAGCCGACACCACCAAGATCACGCCAATCAGTGCGATCAATAGTCCAACGGAAACTGGAACCGAGAGTGCAGGTAATCCGGCAGCACGATACGAATCTTGAAACATCTTTCCTAAGAGCGCATGCCACATATAAATCGAAAAAGAAATTTCACCAAGATAGAGGAGCGGTCTGGAGTTTAGGACTCGAGTGATGGGTCCCTCGGCGTGACTCAGGCAAAAGATCAAACCTACGCTCAAAAGAACGAAGACGAATTCCTCTTTCATGAATTGAAGCATGAGGAATTGCGCCATCAAAAACGCGAGGGCGCCAAAATCAAACCATCGTCGGCTTGCGACTCCCTCGGTGAGTTGGCTGATGCGATAAAGAAGAAGGCCCGCCGTGAACCCAAACAAGCAGCGGATCCAGCCATTCCCGTGCATGAAGTCCATCGATCCTTTGTGGACTCCGTACACATAGAGGCCAAATGTGAAAAGCAAAGCCACCAACGCGGAAGTCGCTAGTGCGAGTCTTCGAGAGGCGAAAGCTACAACCGTCATCAAGATCGGGAAAAGAAGGTAGGCCGCCCACTCGGCGCTCAACGACCATGATGGATAATTCCAATGCTCCATGAAAACGAAGCCCCAATTATGAATCAGAAGAAAATTCGCCGTGATCGAAAGGCCGTGACCATTAAAAACGTCTAAACCCTTCGTCACGCCAACGTACGTTAAGAACGACACGAACGTGACAAAATGAAGTGGGTATATGCGCGCCCAGCGCCCGACGAAGAACGACTTCAAAAAATTACCTGACCAGATCTTTTCTCGTCCGTACCGATGAGCGAGTACGAATCCAGATAGAAGAAAAAAGCAGTCGACCCAAAGATAGCCTTTGCTCGCAAAGGGAATTGCGAAGAGGTCCATGTTAATTGAAGCGACTTCAACGAAGGCCCAGCGTACGTGAAAGAACATCACGAGCAAGGCCGCGATTCCGCGAAGAGACGTCAACGAGTCGATCTTTCGCGAAGTCTCGCCCGGCGAAGCACTGGTGACCAAATTCAACGCTGGTGAATCGGTGCTTTGCCTTTGTCTTTTCTGGTTTTTTTGATTTTTAGAAGCCGCTTTCACGCAAACCCATCGGCGTACAAATGCGTTCGCTTAAACTGAAAGGGTCAAAGGTCCTGACGTCGACCTACAAGCAGGTCTGGTAGTTCGAACCGTTGAGTGCCGCTGTATCAAAGATCAAAGAGATACCGCTTGAACTAGAGGAGCTGCATTGGTTTGTTGAGCGCCCGGTGTACTCAATAGCGAGGATCGCTTTACCCTTTTGAGCGAATGGCTGATACTGGCCGCACTCATTGTACTGATGGCACTGCTCAACAATGGCGAGATCAAACGAATCCACAAGATTGTTCACAAGATCACCAGCGTTCTTGAGGCCAGCGAGAAGCTTGCGATCGCGAGCGGCAAAGGCGAGGAACTGGTTGTACTCCGTTTGCGTGGCGCGTGTAAGCGGGAATCCCGAATTGTTGGAATGCGCATCAACTCGATCAAAGTCAATTCCGTCACATCCAATACTGCGAGCGCGGTCGAGTCGGCTCAGCATGATTTGGCGGACGTTGGCCGAACGAGTATCTAACCACTGCTCACTTGCGACATCGGCCGTGTTTCCACGATCTGCTGCCACAAACGATGAGGCGTCGGGGCGTCCAGTTTCTACGGTCCCCGCGGAGAAGTTGCAGAGAACGACGCTTCCGCTCGACTTTAAATTCTGAATCGAAGCCGCCGTGTGAGAGAACATATCAACATTGGTGACCTTCTCGGTCCGCGGGCCAACCACCCCCGCAAGTTGGTAATACCAGCTAGACATCGGAGCTATTAGAATCGCCGGTCGTTCAGCTAAGTAGATCACCGACTGCCCATCGGGACGACGATACGTAAGTTGTGATGAAAGAACGGGTTCAACGGTAAATTCAGCTGAGGTGATTCGGCGAGGCTCGATGTTTTCGCAATCCTCGCGTACGACATGGCCCGTAGTCTTGGTATCCAGAACGATGCGTGAGCGAATATTGGTGGAATCTTTGGGGCACAGACCAGCCTCGACGTAGATTTTTCCATCATAAGGTTGGCCGCTTGAGTCACCCGATTGTTGGGCTTGAACTGAAGATGCCGAATCCGTAAATGCAGGCAAGGAACAGTTTTGGAAAGCAACCACAAGGATTGCAGTAAAAACCATCCAACCTGCTGCCGAAACTTTCTTCATTTTTTCCAACCCCACGTCCTAATTTTCACCGAGAAAAACTCGAAAGTCGTGAGCTAAATGAAGGGGGTCTAGAGGCCTGCAAGCATTCGACTCCCTCAGCTCTGAACATAGGATCCTCCCTCCGCGACAGAATCCCGAGTGACATCTTTGGGGCGTATTCCGCTTAGAATTGTTTCAATCTGAAACAGATACGCTTCAAGCACGTCACGGCGGTCAACTTACATCGTGCTTCCACCGATGCGTGTAATGCCGATTTGTTTAGGAAAGGATTTGGCTTGTCTCAGACCGAATCAACTGCAGATTACAGTGCGCTGCTCAAACGATGTGATGAACTCATCCGCGCGGGTAAGTTCTCTTCGGTCACGGCACTTTTGTCAGGCCTTACGCTTGCGCAAGTTCCCCGGACTCATCGGCAGTCACTTGCGAAGGTTTGTCGGAGAGCCGGCTTAATTTCAATGGGACTCCGATTACTGCACCCGGTGATTCATTCCGACAAACCTTTGCTTGATCCCGCTACCGCGGGAGAGATATGTGAATACGCCGTTCTCCTCTCTCGCATTGGTTCGATCTCCGAAGCGTTGGAACTCTTGTCGAAGGTTTCTCCTGTCGAAGCGCCAGAAGCGCTGCTTTACCAAGGCTTTTGCCATATTTCGATGTGGGAGTACAAAACGGCAAACGGATATCTGGAGCAGTATTTAGCTCAACCTCTTGAGCCGTACGCAAAGCTAGTTTCGAGCGTGAACCTAGCTTCTGGTTATCTGATGACTAAGCAATTTGACGCTGCTGAAACGCTTCTCAATTCGTGCATCGAGACGGCCACATCACTGAACTCTCAGCGACTTGTTGGCAACTGCTTAGAGTTGCGAGGACGCATGCAGATCCTTCGCGGCGATTTCGCAAAAGCTCGCTTAGATTTGGATCGAGCCTCGGGAATTTTTGGCCAAGCGCAAAGCTACGATCAACTTTTGATCGCGAAGTGGCATGCGCTGATGGCGGCGACAGAGCATGGATCAGCTTCGCCACTTTTGGAGTTTCGCAAAGAAGCTTTTCAGCGCCAGCACTGGGAAAGCGTTCGCGATGCTGATTTATTTTCTCTCAAGATTGAGTTTGATTCCGCTCGTTTCGATTATCTTTACTACGGAACTCCGTTAGCCGCTTATCGGGCGCGGATCGGAGAAGAGGTCGCACACACACCGAACCCGGAGTTCATCTTTGGGGAAAGCACCGGCCGTTGCGTAGATCTCGCAACAGGTGAACTCGATGGAGGCGAAGCTCTTCAAGGCGGCAGGATGGTGCATAAAGTGATCGGGGCATTAATCCGTGATTTTTACGTGCCTCGTAATATCGGTTCGCTCTTCTCTGAGCTCTATCCGGGTGAGTATTTTGATATCGCATCCTCCCCTCTTCGTGTTCGCCAGCTTTTGTCGCGCACGCGAAAATGGGCGAGCGAGAATCAAGTGCCCCTCACGATCGAACAGAACAAAGGCTCCTACCGCTTATCTCTCGGTGAAGGCTTTGGAATTCGCATGTCGATGGCGGCAGCTCCCCTTGAGCCTTCGCAAGCGCAGTGGAGCAAATTGAAGAACGTCTTTCCGATTGGACGCGAGTTCAAGATTCAGGAAGCCTGCGAACGCTTAGGCTGTTCGAAGTCTGGCTTTCATCGCTTGTCTGCGTGGGCAATCGAGAACGGGTCGCTCCTTCGCACTGGCGAGGGAAAAGCGACCCGTTATCGTCGTGCGGGATGATGTCGATGAAAGTCATTTGTCTTAATAATATCGCGCATCCCGAATTCTCGAAAGCGACTGAAGGTCTAAAGACAGGTTACGTGTTTATTTGCTCACCGAATGAAAGTTACCTGCAGGTGCACACAAGCTCGCTTATTTACATACGAGATCTCATCTTCCGTAATCCGTTTCGGGAAATTGCAGCGGTATTCAATTCGCGAGCGCGGAAACAGATTTTTGATTCTTTAAAACGACGTAACCAAAGCACAAGAGGCAACGAGCCCGTTGCAGCACTCGTCTTTGAATTTGATTCCGGCCGACGAATTTTAAGGCTGCGTGAGATAGGAAGAGATCAGTCGAAACCGAATTCGTCGGCAAGTACCAGATATTTGATTTCGAGGGTCCTACCCGAACTCGGTAGGCGGATGGGGGCCTCGGTCATCCAAGCAGAAACTTTCGAAGCCTATGGAAACATTCTTCTCGGTTTCGGCTGGGAGCAAAGTTGGAAAGGCCGTTCCATTTTCATTCGTCTCGCTTGCTGGCTCAATCGCTATAGGGCCTACAGCCTCAAACTTGAGCGAACATGAACTTCCGAGAACGCATACTCATAACGGCCGAGGTATAAGTCTTTATTCTTGAGTCGCGATCTTCGCGATATCTCCAGGCGGGAGTACCCCGTTGTAGATGCGGAAGTCGTCCATATTGCCTTTGTAATAGAACGTCGAATCGGGAAACCGCCCGATGTCTGTCACGGCGTTGGTGGAGAAATCGTTTTGGAATGCGGTCGAACCGTTAGCTCCAGAATAGGTTTGCGTCGACAAAGTGCCGTTGAAGTAGATCAACGCACGATTCGCAGGTGTCTGCGTTTTGTCGATGACGAAAGCAAAGTGTTTCCACGAGCCCGTCGATACGAAGTTGTCGGCAGTCTTCAAAAGTCCGCCTTGGGTTCCGTTCCCCGCCTCAGTCACGACCGCCAAGTCAGATGTCATCCAAGTGTTGATGAAGAGCTTAAATCCGTTCTTATCCACTCCCGGAAGTCCGTTAGAAATGAGTGTGTTGATGCTCGCCTTAACCGGGTTCGGCAAATAGACCCAAACGGTAACGGTGAATGTACTTCCGAGATTCAACACTCCCGCCGTTAAATAGGCATTTGTTCCGTTGAGATAGATGCTCGAAGAACCTTGCGACTTATTCGATGTATCATAGGTTGTATTGAAGCGAGTGAGATGTCGGTTATTCCCCGATGAATCATCCGTGTTGCCGTCAAAGCGCCACAGCGCGATCAATCTAGAAAGATCAAGAGTCGTAAAGGAAGCCGTCCGATCCGTCGACGGGCTTGCGCCGTTCACGCGGAGGATACTCGCTTTAACCTTTACGGTGATCACAGCACCTTGCGGATAATCAGCCGCGGGCGTGAAGGTCACCTTCTTTGTGGGCGCATCGTAAGAGAAAGTTCCTGCGATCGGAGTTGATCCGTGCGAGATCTCAATGTTTGTCGTGTTGATGGTGGCTGGATCCACTTTAGCATTGAACGTGATCTCAACTGGCTTAGTTAAGTCGACCTCAATATCCGTATTCGCTGGTGTGAACTTCGTCACATCGAGAATGATCGGGGCAAGCGTCGTGGCACTCGCGAGGGAATAGAGCGTCATGTTTTGAGCTTCGTCTTTCACTAGTACGGCAAAGTGATAGGCAGTTGAAGGCGTAAGCCCTGAAACCGTGTAGGACGTTGTCGCTGAAGCCCAGTCCATCACGAGACCAGCTGAGTAAGCGTCAGCTTCCGCGATCGTGTCGATGAGAGTGGAGCTTGTTGCTTTCACGATCTTGTATTTCAAGTGCGAGGCGATGGACACGTTATCCGATGCCGCCGACCAAGAGAGATCCAAATCGATATCACTCACATTTGAAGTCGCCACCGTAGTCGACGTGAGCGTAGGAGCGATGAGGTCAGGAGTGAGCGTCGTGAAACTAGTGAGCGAGTAAAGCGTCTTGTTCCCGGCCGCATCGCACACGAGGACCGCGAAATGATATGTCGTTGATCCTGCGAGACCAGTTACGTTTTTCGACGTGGTGCCAGGTACCCAATCCATGACAACATCGCTAGCTCCGACGGCGTCTGCTTCTTGGATGGTATCAATGGCCGCTGCGCTCGAAGCTTTCACGATCTTGTACTTGAGAGCCGATGATGCGGTTTTTCCATCAGTTGCTGCCGTCCAGGAGAACTGCGCACCCGAAGATGTAACGCTACCGACGGTAACAGTGCTGACAGGAACCGTTGGTGCAACCGTGTCAGGAGCGAGGCCCGAAGGATTGTCGAGCTTCACATCTTTACGACACGCGATGAAAGACACGAGGCTCGCTGCGACCAGAAGTTTTAAAATCGACTGTGGCTTCATCATTTCTCAACTCCTTCGGTGAGTTCGCGCACGACAACTTCTTTGTCTTTCACTTTGACGGCGAAGACTTCGACTCGACGATTCCAGACGTAAGCTTCTTCTGAATCGCCTTCTTTTAGAGGCTCTTTCGAACCGCGTCCTTCTACTTTGATTGGCTTTCTCTTGATGCCCGTCTTGCGGAAGAGACGAGCCACGGCTTCGGCGCGATCTTTTGAGAGCTTCAAGTTAGGACCAACTCGGCCCGTCTTGTCGCTGTGACCGACGATCAGGAGAGAGTCGTATTGTGATGCTACTCGAATGAAGGCTTTCGCGAGACGATCGACGAAGGCCTGATCTTCCGCATTCATCGTGCTTTGGCCGACCGCGAAGCGAACTCGGTCTTTTGGCAGAGTGACCTTCACGTCGTTACCTACAACTTCAACTGAATGCGACGAGAGAGACTTTTCGACCGGAGCCGGCGTAGGCGCTGGTTCAATGATGGGAGCAGGAGTGGGTTCAGAAGTTGGAACTGACTCTTCTGGAGCCTCAGGTATTGGTTCAACGGGATTTGCTCCGAAGCCAACCTGAATAAAGAGACCTGCCATGAGCGATGCGGAATCCGAGGGAAGGGAAGAAATCTTGGCGCCATAGCGAACTTCCCGTGCGAACCACTCCGTCTTGCGGAAAGCGTCGAGCCCGATGGCGAAGCGCACTTCGCTTTTCTTCTCTGCAGGAAGAATGTTGAAGTTGAGGTCATCTCCGAACATGACGCCGGGGCGGAGGCGAACGCCGGTGGCTCCGAAGTGATAAAGGAGCGGAAGTTCCGCAAGAACAGCTTGCGTATCGATGGTTCCTTGCCCGCAACAGGAAGTCGATCCAGTAAGCGATGAGACGTAGTAGCTCAAACTGGGTTCAAATGCGTAAGCCTTGTCGATGATCCAGAATGTATGGCTGATAACGAGCGAACCGAAGTACCCGGTTTTGTCGTCAACTTCTGAGAGGCTAGAGTCTTTTGATGTTTGCTGGTAGCCGGCGTCGAGTCCGATCCAAGTTTTAGCCTCGGCAACAGTTGTGACTAATATCAGTGCTGCGAAAATTGCGATGGTTCTCATGGGTATCCTTTGAAATCAAACACGCGTTACCAGGAGAGCTATCGGTCATCTCTAACCAAGCCTTAGTGACGGTTTTGTAATACGTGAAAAGTTGGACGTTTGATGGTTGCCCGCAAAAGCGCGCCGGTTGAGGATTTGAAGGATTTGTTTGCATTTCAAAGTGCGTTGGTTGAGTGAATCGTTGTCATCACGCGGATCTTGAGCGTTGATATCGACTTAGAAGTGGAAGGCCAGCATGAGAAAACAAACGTTCCGAGTTCGATTCGATGCGAAGCCAGCTGTTGTATACTCTGCATTGTTGGATGTGACGCTGCTTCCGCTGTGGAGAGTTCCCGATGGAATGACCATGATTGTTCACGAGTTTCATCCCGCTGCAGGCGGCCGATTTCGCATCTCGCTTTCTTACGATGATATTAGTGAGTCCGGGAAGACCGTGACTAACACTGACACTTACGGCGGATACTTTCGAACTTTGATTCCGAACAAGAAAATCGTTGAAGTCATTTCCTTTGAAACAACTAACTCGGACTTTATGGGCGAGATGATTATCACAACGGAGCTGTGTTCTGACGGTGAAGGAACTGAGTTGATCGCAACTCATGAGAATCTACCGGAGGCCGTCTCGGCTGAACAAAACGAGATTGGCTGGAAGATGTCATTGGGGAAGCTTGCGAAGTTGATTTGAATCTTACGAGATAAAGCTCAGCTTACCTACGATGTAAGACAGACTTAGCTTAATTTTTGAGCAGCTTGAGTATAAGCCTATATCCCACTCTTTCAATTCTCTTAGTAAAGAGAAAGGATATTGAAGTATGACAAAACTGTTCTTGAGCTTACTCCTTCTATCACCTCTGACCGCGTCCGCTGCACCGAACTTCCACGGCGTAAGTACTGGTTATGATTACGTTGGTTACTGGTTCCCTCAACTGCCTCGCACCGCTGATAGGGTTGTCCACTCAAGCGTTTACCACAACGGAAATAGCTACGTCGCGGCGGTGCTCTTTGACGCGATCGATGTTCCCGTGCAGGAGTCTTTTTTTCCTAGGATGGGCAATGGACAGTCTTACGGCGGCGTTGAAGACGCTCGATTCGTTTACTCAAAGCAAGTCAAAGCCGGTGACTTCGCCGTCAATTGCCAGATCTCTTTGAGCGGTGAAGAACCGATCGGTGATCGGTCGTTTAAGGAAGTGTATGAAAAGACTTTTTCCTTCTCATGCAACACGGGCTATTACGCGCTAACTAAACCGGATTTCACTTCCGTGGAGCATTCTTTCACCGATGATGAGTCGAATCCACTCATCCAAGCCATTTTGAAAAACGGCGGGTCGATCAAGATCGACGGTTCGAGTACTTACTGGCATCAGACACATCCGGAACAATTTCCAGCGACGTACATTGAGTTGAGTTGCGTGCGGAATGAATGCAAATACACGAGTCAGACTTTGAAGTAGTCCGAATCAACTTCGTCATGCTTTAAACAAACTTAGATTAATGCAAGATGCCGACGTAACCAGCTTTTTTTGAGGTTGGTTACGTTGTTGTTTTTGGATTGAGTCGTTTGAGGTCGCTCGGACGGAACTTCCTGTCGGCTCCTCCGCCGACGCATTGAGCGCCAACGAAGTCGTAAGTGCGTCTTGCGACGGATCTTCGATCCTCTGCTGCGACACCCTTTGCACAGCCTCAAAACATGCCACCGGCATGTTTTGAGGCTTGCGTGATTCTCACTCTCGACGATCGAGTCCGAAGCCCCGATACCGCCATTTCTTTTCCCTCAATGACCTCCGCCAAGCGAGATGCGTTCGCCCGAAGGGCGATGGCGGTGAGTACATGGAGGTACGTGTCGATTGAGGGAAAAGAAATGGCGGAGAG
>SXGS01574263.1_pt1 | contig 14566 bp, 9 predicted proteins | sample 3174681 | NCBI WGS metagenome assembly SXGS01 (sample SAMN11356861, study PRJNA531348) | freshwater metagenome | isolation source: freshwater sample F1-80 | place: China: Fuxian Lake, Yuxi | collected 2017-12-25
CGATGATCTCACACGTCCAGGGGCCATCTGCCCCGACGACTCCCCCTTATGTCAGCCTGTGTTACACCTGCACTCATGGACCTTACAACGAACCGGGGCCCGGCTTTCTCGGCTCGGCCCGCGAACCGTTTCGCCCGATGGGGCCGACGCGAGACGACATGATTCTGAATGGAGTGACACTCGAACGGCTGGCCGATCGCAGACAGCTGCTCAGCAGCTTCGATCGTATTCGCAGTGACATCGATGCCTCGTCGCGGATGACGGGGATCGATACCTTTACCGAACAGGCACTGGGGCTGCTGACGTCGTCCAGGCTGGCTGATGCACTCGACCTTTCCCGGGAAGACCCTCGCGTTGTCGCACGCTACGGTACGGGAGACCCGACCGTCTTTATGGACGCCAACGGAGCCCCGCGGGTGCCGCAGAGCCTGCTGTTGGCGCGGCGACTGATTGAGGCGGGGGTTCGCGTCGTGACGCTGAACTACAGCAAGTGGGACTGGCATGGCGGGACCAATACTGAAGGACGGGCGGACAATTCCATCTTTGTGCGGGAAGCCGAAGATTTCCCGGTTTTTGATCAGTGCGTCAGCGCTCTCGTTGAAGATCTGCACCTGCGCGGTCTTGCCGAAGACTGTGCCGTCGTTGTGTGGGGCGAATTCGGACGTACGCCGGTGATCAGTCGCAACGTCGGGCGCGACCACTGGCCACAGGTTAACTGTGCCCTGCTGGCAGGCGGAAACATGAGGCACGGTCAGGTCATCGGAGCAACCGACCGCATCGCGGGAGAAGCCGTGTCTCGCCCGGTGACCTACGGCGAGGTCTACTCGACGTTGTTCCGTCACATGCAGATTGACGTGGGAACGACCACCATTTCAGACCTCAACGGCCGTCCACAGTATCTGGTGGAAGAACCGGCACGGGTCATGCCCGAACTCATCTGATCACCGAGCGCCGCTACCCGGCACGACTCCACATTCTGGCCTCGCGGCGCTTCGGTCATTTCTGCTATTCTCGCCCGGCAGGTGCCGCCGGCACGGTCCCGGCACTGACCTTTCGGACAGGCCTGCGCCGAGCGGCCGCGCCTGCAGGCGGACCGTACCACAACAGCGTGCGACGTCCGCAGTCTCCAGTGAGCCGTTTTCCGCGAGCGAGGTTCAAGGATGAAATCTCCCAGCCCAAAATTCCCCATCTCCCTGACATCTCTGATTTTCTGTGCAGTCACATTGCCCGGGATGGCCATTGAGGTCGCCCCCACGCCGGTGGCGGCACCCACGGCCCCGGCAGGCGCCCCGGCCGAGGCGGCAGCCACGCCCGATCCGGCAGCCACGCCCGATCCGGCAGCCACGCCCGATCCGGCGGCCACTCCCGATCCCGTAGCCACTCCCGATCCGGCGGCCACTCCCGATCCCGTAGCCACGCCCGAGGTGGCACCCACGTCCGATCCGGTAGCCACGTCCGAGGTGGCACCAACGTCCGAGACAACATCCACGTCCGAGACGTGGCAGCTGAAATATCAGTTCCGGGAGGGGCAGGAGCTGCGCCTGCGAACGCGGCAGACCGCGACGCTGGAGGCGATGGCGGGTGAGAATCGGAAGACGGACAAGTCGGAGGTCGAGCACCGGCAGCTGATGAAGATCCTTTCGGTGGACGATGACGGCAGGGCTCACGTCACGCTGCAGTTCGAACACGTGCGGATGCTGAGTCAGACGGATGATCTGCCACCCAGCGTATTCGACAGCAGCATGAAGCCGGAAGAAATCCCCCCCCGGTACCGCGAGACGTCAGAGCGTCTCAAGGGGCCGGCGGTCAGATTCACGCTGTATCCGTCGGGCAACGGCCACCAGGAAAAATCGGACATTCGGCCCACAGGTGGAAAACCGGATGGACCCAGCGGTGGCGACAGTGAAGCTGCCGCCGGCCGTGAAGCCGCCGCCGGCGGTGCATCAGCCGCCGGCAGTGAAGCGTCGCCGGCGGGATTCCTGATGCCTCTGCCGACGGAGGACGTACGGATCGGAGACACCTGGAAGGACACTCAGCGCGTCAAGGTCCGGGTCACCCGAGACATCAACCGCTCGATCGAGATTCTGCGATCATTTCGTCTGGTGGCGGTGGAGAATGGCATCGCACAGATTTCGTTCAATTCGTCGATCACATCACCGGTGACCCATCCGGGGGTGCGTGCACAGCTGATGCAGTCGACACCTCGGGGCACGCTGCACTTTGACATCGCCAGGGGAGTGATGCTTCGCAAGCAATGGAAGTTCGACCAGTCCGTGATTAACGCCATGGGCAAGGACACGGTGGTCACGTCCTGGGGCGAATTTTCGGAAGAGCTGATCGAGTCAGCGAATCCCCTCGGCACTGATGCTCAGGCTGCCGCTGCCGCGGCGACTTCACCCGTGGCATCCGCACGCTGAGAGCCCCGAGAAATCCTGTGGAGTCAGAAGGTTCTTCAGCAATGCGTCCCTGGATTCTGGCCGAGACAAATTACGCCCATGTGCGGGATTTTTCGTATGAGGTGGCGGTTTTGCCGCTGGGTGCGACGGAGCCGCACAACCTGCATCTGCCGTATGGAACCGATACGCTGGAAGCTGATGCGATCGGAACGCGGGTCTGCGAAGCCGCATGGAATCTGGGAGCGAAGGTGGTGATGCTGCCGGCGATTCCCTATGGAACCGAGACAAATCAGGCCCGGTGTCGGCTGTCGATCAATGTGAACCCTTCCACTCTGGGAATGGTGATTCGCGACATAGTCAATTCACTGGCAGGCCACGGTGTGCGGAAGCTGGTGCTGCTGAACAGTCACGGCGGCAACGAGTTCAAGCCACTGCTTCGTGAACTGATGGGAAGCACGAGCGTCCATTTATTCCTGTGCGACTGGTTCCGCGGCTTGTCGGGGGATGCTCAGCAGGAGATTTTCGACGAGCCGGGTGATCACGCCGGGGAAATGGAAACATCGCTGGCGCTGGCCTGTTTTCCGCATCTGGTGCGAATGACCCCGGACGGTCGACTGGCGGCGGACGCCGGCGCGACCGCTCCCACTCGATTCGAGGCCGTGAATCGCGGCTGGGTCAGCATTACCCGGCCCTGGCATCTGTTGACGACGAATACGGGTGCCGGCAATCCGTTCGCGGCCACGTCAGACCGTGGAGAGCAGCTGATTCGGGTGATCGTGGACCGCCTTTCGGTGTTCCTGTTCGAGCTGTCTGAGGCGAAACTGGACGATCGATTTCCGTTCTAACTGGAGAACACACCGATTCTGCATTAGACTCCGTCAGTCGTTCCCACATTTGCGGAGAGTGTTGTGGCTGAGACTGAAATTGATGTCTACAAGGAATGGCTGGGAATTCCGGAAGGTGTTCGTCCTCCTGACTATTACACCCTGCTGAGGGTTGTGCAGTTTGAGGATGACATCGACAAGATCCGCAGCAATTACCGCAAACTGAACGCCCACGTCCGCAAATACGCGACGGGCCAGTTTCTGGTGCAGTCGCAGATGCTGCTGAACGAACTCGCCAGGGCGATGCTGTGCCTGACCGATCCGGTTGGCAAGGCGGATTATGACGCGAGTCTGGGACGTGAGACGGCCGGGCCGGATGAGACGGCCGAACCGGCGACAACACTCGATTATCTGCTGGCAAAGAAACTCATCCAGCGTTCGCAGGTGGCCGAGATTGAACACTTTGCTTCTGCGCGAGGAGTGTCTCATCGGGATGCCGTGATCCAGATGAAACTGGTGGAACCCCCGGAAGCCACCCGGGCGCTGGCTGCGGAGCTGCGTCTGCCGTATGTTGACCTTGAGGACATGCTTCCGGAGGACGATGTGCTGGATCGCCTGCCGCGGCGGACCGTGAAGAAACATTCGTGCCTGCCGCTGTTTGAAGACCGGGGCCAGCTGCTGGTCGCCTGTATTGACGAACCCAGTGTGCAGCTGGAGGACGAGATCCGCCTGCGTTTCGGCGTTCCCATGCGTGCCGTGCTGGCAGTTCCGCGCGGTGTGAATCAGGCCATCGCCAGATATTATGCTCCGGGAACACGGGAAGAAGCGGTCGAGACGCTCGCGTCGACGCCGTCGAAGGGCAGCGCTGATCCCGGATCGGGCAAAAACGATTCTGCCCGAAAGGAAGCAGCCCGGAAAGACAAGGCAGAGAAACCGGCACGCCGTCGTGCGGGGCCGCTCTCTGACGAAGAAAAATCCCAGCGGATGCAGTACTCACTGATTGCCATCTGCTGGTCAGTCATCGGCACCGTCGGCATCTCCTATGCAACTGCCGAACAGCTGGGAATCTTCCACTACGGACTCGCCGTGGTGATTGGCCTGGGCGTGGCGGCACTCCTGAGACTCACCTACTGGAAAAGCTGACGACTCACGACTTTCTGCTGCCTCGGATTCAGTTGTTCTCGGACTTCTTTGCCGAAGTCAGTTTTCGGCTGATCCACTGCTTCAGCCGGCTGAACACGGCATTCCCGATCGATTCTCGCTGCCGACCGAAAGTTGCGTAGCCGGTTTCCCCGCAGTACAGCGCCTGCGAGACATCGGCGGGAAGGCGCACGACCGCGCGGTATCGCGGTTCTGTCAGTCGCATGGACGAATCCTGCTGATCCCGGGTGTCGTCCGGCTGGATCACGGTGAGCGGTCCGCCCACGGTGGCAGCCATGGCCGGATGTGACAACTGCGTCGACGCACGAGGCTCGACGCGTGCAAATCGGCCATGTGCCACTTCACGGATTCCTGTCCGAATGCGGACGTCGCTGCCGACCAGAGGCAGGACTTCGTCAATGTCACTGTCGGCTATGGACAGCACAAGTTCCTTCGCAGCTTCGTCGCCAACGGCCAGAAGTTCCAGGCCGGGAGCGACGTACCTGCCCGGCAGCTGCAGGACTGACCGCGCCACAACTTTTCCGGTGAGGGGCGCCCGGACGGACAGCGACTGAAACTGATGTCTGGCTGACGCCAGTCGCTGTTCGAGCGCCTCGCGATTGCGCAGTTCCACCTGAGCCACTCCGGGTTCGTGACGGTCACTGGCCATCCTCTGCCGAATCCGGCTCTGCTCAACGGACAGCAACAGGCCATGGTACTGGCTGGTAATTTCTGCATTCCGCAGCGTGAGCAGAACATCGCCCGCCTGCACACTCTCCCCGTCCACGACATGAACACGTTCGACAAATCCGGCGACGGCGCTCCGCACAACCGCCAGGTCTTCATAGTCGACGATGCCGGGCGCGGTCACACCGGCAGGACTCGGGACACTGGTAAATCCCAGAACGACTGCCACGACCAGAGTGATCGAGACGATCATCGCCCGGTACGCAGACCGCGGGGCCTCGCGCCACTGACGGATGAACTCACGCCCGGATTTCAGCAGGGGCGTCCCGAACCAGCAGATGACGCCGAACGCCGCGAGCAGAATCCCGGATCCCTCCCACAAAACTGACGCCATCAGCACCAGCGAAGCACAGACGGCAATCCGCCACACGGCAGCACAGATGCCATAGATCACCAGCAGCCAGTGATGCGGACCGGTCCGATCGGGAAATCCTGACGGCGTGCCATAGAACAGCCATGCGGTCATCTCCCTGGTTCGTCGGGTGCTCTCTGAATACAGATTCGGAACATTGAGCAGGTCCGCCAGAATGTAGTAACCGTCAAATCGCATCAGGGGATTGAGGTTAAAGACGATCGTGGAAACACTCGCCATGAAGACCAGATTGTACAGCAGGTGGGCCAGCAGCGGCGAATCGACACGGCTCCAGGCGATGGTCGCGATAGCGGCGATGATGAGTTCCACATAGATTCCCGCGGCGGCCACATGGATTCTCTGCCACTTCGAGATGAATCGCCAGGATGACGTCACATCTACCCAGGCCAGCGGCGCAAACAGAACGAACACGATGCCCATTTCCCGAACCTCGCCGCCATACCGCCGGCAGGCAAACCCGTGAGCAAATTCATGAACGATCTTGAGGATGACCCACGCAGCCAGCAGCCACAGCCAGTTGGTGCGAGAGAACACCGCGTCAGAGGCTCGCAGAAATCGATCCCATTGTGACGACACCGTGGAGGCTGCCACACCCGCCAGTACCAGGCCGCCGAGCGCCGCCGGCAGACTGAACAGCCAGCCCACGAATGGCAACAGGGCTGCCAGAAGTGCGTCCGGATGGAACAGGGGAATCCTGGCCCAGAACGGATTGATCCGGTCGGACGATCCGCGTCCACCCGGAGCCCCGTGACTTGCCGCGGGGCCTGAACCTCCTTCGGTGAACTGAGCCAGCTGATTTTCAATCAGCCAGGAATACACGCGGGTGGCCTGTGCCTGGGTCAGAGCCGTGGGGCCCAGACGCTGAGCTGTCATTGTGAGGGCTTCAGCAAACACGGTGTCGCCGTCCAGCAGAGAGATGAACACATACTCCGCATAGCCGACTCGATAGAACGTCGCGGTCGAGGTGACCTCGATCTGGCAGCAGGTTCTGCCGTGGTGGCACATGGGAATGAACACGAGATCCGTCCGCAGCCGCACGCGGCTGCAGTTGAGATCGATCGTCGAGAGATCCGGGCTGTTGTTCACCATCCCAGCCACCTGATCGCGGCCCAGACCGCCTTGTGAAACAGGTTCCAGCCCAGCGGGCGGCGTTCCGTCGTGATTCGAGCGTTTCCACGCATGCCCGGCCGCAGACTGCCGTCAGCGTTCGCCAGGCTGACTTCGGCGATAAAGACATTCACGTGGTCTTTCAGCTCGGCCCGCGGATGAATTCGCTCAACCGCAGCGTCCCGGTTCTGTCCGGGAAAGGCGTCGAGCCAGATCCGCACCGGGATTCCCGGGTACATCAGCCGGATCTCTTCCTCGGGGATCGCCAGCTCCACCACCATCTGATCGAGCGGAGCCACTTCGAACAGTGGCTGCCAGATTTCCAGTGCCATGCCTTCTGACCGCTGCAGATCACCTGCGACCACGATGCCGTCAACCGGGCTGAGGATCTGCAGGTGGGTCCTGCGATCCCGCAGCAGCTCGATCTGCATCCTCAGTCGCTGAACTTCCAGCTCGGCAATCTGCGCCTTCCCGGATTCATGGGCGGCCAGGTATCCTGCACGTTCTTTCGAAACCCGGTGCACGTCAGCCTCGGCGGCGGCAAGTTCCCACTGGATTTCCCGTTCATCCAGCCTGGCCAGAACATCGTGGATCGACACGATGTCGCCGGGCTTGACAAATGACTGGTCCAGCCGGCCGGCAAATGGAGCGGCGATATGACGCCGGGTTACTGGCTGGAGTTCACAGTCACAAGTGACTCGCCAGGGAACCGGGATCAGCAGAACGCCGCAGACCGCCCCGCACACAGCCAGCATCGTGGCGCCTCGTCGCTGACGCACCGCGTGCTGACATCCGGCAAGGAGCCTCTGCAGGCGATTTTTCTGCGCACGCAGCAGTAACCCGATCGCTGCAGCCAGCGGCCGAAACGCCGCCGCGACAAAATTCAGCAGCTCGAGATCCTGCAGAGTCTGCCGCTTACCAGACATCAGCCATGCGCCCCGAACCATACCGGATTCGTCACGCAGCACGACGCTGACAACAGCCTCAGCGTTCACATATTCCACATACTGGCGATGGGCACAGAGACCATGACGATCCTCGTTCTGCAGCGGTGGCCACGCGGATATTTCTCCCCGCGCAATCGACTCCTGCAGAACCGCCTGTGCCCGGCGCACGGACTCCGAACTGTTGTCGACAGCCACAGCTCCGGAGACGGCAGTGACATGTCACGTCGATCCGCTGGACCGACAGAAACCGACGATGACTCTGTCACATCCGAAATGCTTCTGCAGCTGTTCGACCAGGACATGGCCTGCCTGATCGACATCAGCACTGGATTCCAGACGGGACACGATTTCGGTCAGTGCGGCCATCCGTCGGGATTCTGCCGCATGCTGGCGGCAACGTGCTTCAGCATCCCATCGCGCCATATTTGCTGCGGCCAGCTGCAGAACGGTCACAGCAATCGCAGGGACCTCTGTCGCAGGGGAAAATACCGTAACAAGGCAGACCGCGTTGCGACTCGGGACGGGAGTTGCCACGACACCTGCCGGTGGCGGCCCCGAAGCGAAGGCCGTTACGGACCTGCCAGTGTCCGCCGCCTGCACAGCAGTGTCGTGGCACACCGCCAGCAGTGCCGCATCGACATTGTCACGGCCCGCCAGGTGCCTCGGGGCCAGCTGGTCGGCGACTCCCTGTGCACCCACCGTCTGCAGGGCAATCCAGTCGGCCTCAAGTCTGACGGCAACCAGCTGGGCCAGCTGAGTCAGCAGCTGTTCCTCGCCGATCGCACGTGCCAGTACCTGTGTAAGTTCCGCCTGAATTCCGGCGACGCTGGCCCGCCACGACTCCACCGATTTCGGACCGCCGGCACGACCAGGATTCTGCGCCCGCCACGGCAGACGGGAGGGCGAGTCCGCTGAAACGGGAGGTTGTCCAGGACCGATCCCGGGGGTGTGGACCGCCGTCGCGATTCCGGCCGCGCAACTTTTCCGTTCGTCACACGACGCGCGATTTTCAGCGATCACGCCGTCCTCCGGTTTCCCGCGTACTGAGCGCACCCGGAAAAGTCTGTCCTGCGACCGAGTCTCCCGCAACGTCAGGTGAACCTCCGGACGGAAGCATGCGGCAGATTGCGCCGCATGGCAGCTTCGCCTCAGGATTGGGCAGCCGGACCCGCACGCGGACCGTGCTGCTTTGCGGGTCAGCCGTCGGGGACACGAACTCGACGATGCCCGTCACGGGCTCGCGGCTGTCGCCGATGTAAAGAGGGACCGGGTGATTCACCACCAGCTCTCGCCCCATCTCCATCGGGACAGGCAGAATGACGTGCAGCGGATCCAGCTGTACCACCTTGAGAATCACCGGATCATTCGGGGAAACGAATTCTCCCACGTCCTTGTAGACAAACGTGACGACTCCATTGATGGGCGAGACGACTCGACGCAGTCTGAGCTGCGCTTCGATGCGCTGCCGTTCGAGGGTTCTCATCCGGAGTTCATCCTCAACGGACTCCAGAGTGGCCTCGGCAATTTCCCTCTGAGCGCGTGTCCGATCGACTTCCTGCTGCGACGCGTGGTTTCGTTCCTGCAGCTCGTGCAGTTTTTCCAGCCTGGCGGTGTGCAGCCGAAGCTCAGCCAGCGCAGCATTGCGTCGGCCCCGGGCATCCATCGCGGATTCCGCCATCAGCAGCGACACTTTCAATACCTCATCATCCAGGCTCCCGAGGATCTGGCCGGCGGTGACCACATCGCCCTCCTGCACCTGAATTCGCACCAGCGTGCCCGATTCCGCCGCGGCGACGTCGATGTCGTGACTGGGTTCCGTATACGCCGTAATTTCCGCGGCGTCCGACGAACAGGAGAGCGCGATGGCCAGGCCAGTCAGAACAACGGGCCACCGCAGAGCCGAATGAGCAGCAGACTGTGACATGATCGAGTGTCCGACAGAACAGGACATGACAAACCGGGAGACGACAAAACCGCCGAGGCGAGCTGCACAAGCCGAAATGACCACGGAGGAATTTACGGAATCAGGGATCACGCGCACCACGCGTCAGCAGCTGATCGCGTGCCAGATCATGGCGGAGCAGTGCTGCGCGCGCCGCATACCGAGCTCGCTCCGCTCCCTGCTGCACGCGCCGCAGACAGCCGGACAGATCGGCGTGGACTTCACCCGTGCGATCGGCACTCCGGAGCATCGGTTTCCTGAGCCACGCTCCGAACAGCCGGACCACGGCGTCGTCGCATGACAGGTAGACCTGCGCCGTGCCGGGATCTCCCTGTCGTCCACACCGTCCGATCAGCTGACGGTCGCCGCGAAAAGAGTCATGTGGTTCACTCACGATCACATGCAGGCCCCCCAGTGCATGAACTCCGTCCCCGAGTCGGATATCGGTACCGCGACCAGCCATATTCGTCGAAACGGTGATTGCGCCTGTCTGTCCGGCAGCCGAAATAATCTGTGCTTCATCGGCATCCTGTCTTCCGTTCAGCAACTGCAGCGACAAACCCCGCTGACGCAGGTCGTCCGCCAGACACTCACTCTCGGCAATGCTGCGTGTCGCCAGCAGAATCGGGCGGCCCGAGCGATGGATCGTCTCGACATCGGAAACGATGGCCGCCCGTCGGGCGTCTGCACTGCAGAAACATCGCATTCGCCGGACCTGCCGCCGGGCCGGAATTCGCGGGGGAATCACCCTGACCGTCGCACCATAGACCGTATGGAATTCCCGTTCACAGCCGGCTGCCGTGCCGGTCATTCCGGCCAGCCGGTCATACATTCGAAAGAATCGCTGACGAGTGATTCGCGCCAGCACGTGTTTTTCCGCCGTGATCCGCAGATTTTCCTTTGCTTCGATCGCCTGGTGCAGCCCGTCTCTCCATGTGCGATCCGCAAAGATCCGGCCCGTGCCCGCGTCGACGATCTGCACGGAGTTGTCTCTGACAATGTAATGCATGTCGCGGTGAAACAGGAATTCGGCCTGCAGAGCCTGCTCGACGTATTCCGACCAGGGGCGTCGCAGCTGTTTCGCCGGAATCACAAGATCATGCGAATATATCCTGTCCGTCCCCTGCGCGGTAAGTTCCAGGACTCCGACCGTCGGCAGGAAGCGAAAGTCCCGATCCGGCTGGAGGTCCGCCAGCAGACCTCGGACCATGCGATGCACAGCAGCATCTTCAGCATCGGCCGTCGGACTGGCACACAGAATCAGCGGAGATCCCGCTTCGTCCAGCAGCACATTGTCGGCCTCATCAATGATGGCAAATGCACGACTTCGCTGCATGACTGACGAGCCGCTGCGGAACTGCCCGCGGAGGCGCTTCAGCAGCAGCTCACCCGGCCGATCACAGCCGGACTTTCGCAGTTCGATCTGATCACGCAGATAGTCGAAACCAAACTCGCTGGCGGTGCCATAGGTGATCTCACTGCGGTACGCCGCGAATTTTTCCCCGAGCGCGCATTGCTCCGGCAGAACCGCCACGGACAGTCCCAGTGCTTCATACACCGGACGGAGCTGCTCACAGTCACGCCGTGCCAGGTACTGATTCGGTGTGACAACGTGGACGCCCCGTCCGGTGAGTCCTCGCAGCACTGCCGCCGGGACAGCCGCAAAGGTCTTGCCTTCGCCCGTCTGCATTTCGACAATTCTTCCGGCAGCCAGGGCGAGTGCGGCCTGCAGCTGAACACCGTGCAGGTGGATTCCCAGAGTTCGGCGGAGTGCCTCAGCAGACAGTGCGAACGAGTCGACCAGAATATCGTCCTCGGCGTCATCACGACGCGACAGCACATCGCGCAGACCGTCTGCCAGCAATACCAGGCGGTGGTCGTCCAGGTCCTGCAGCCGGTTGGCGGACCTGCGGATCCGGAAGATCAGATCGTCACTGCGATGATCTCCGCCTCCCTGGAACAAGGGACTGATCCGTGCTGCCAGTTTCATCGGGGTACCATTCCCGCGCGAGGCTCGTCGAACCTGAGCAGCGTTCCCATGGCCTTCTTCAGACGGACCAGCGCTACGGAGTAGCTGACTTGCGCCCGCACAAACTCGGTCTCCACATCGGCCAGCCTTTCCTGTGAGTCCAGCAGATCTTCCAGGAGCAGCGTGGCGGAATCGTCAATCCCGGGCAGCATCTGCCAGCGATCCACGAGGTACCTTTTCTCATTGTCAGCGGCCACCATCGATTCATACTTTCCCACCATCTCGCGACGCGACGTTTCCACCTCGCGCACCGCGATCTCCGTTTCCGTCAGCGACTGCTCAACGGTCTGTCGAAACTGACTTGTGGCTCTGATCATTTCCCACTGTCGCCGCTCCAGACGGGCTCGTGCGGCCCGGTTTCCCAGAGGAACCTCAAACTGCACTCCGGCCGTATATCCGGGACGCCCGGCCGCAAACTGGTTGCCGTAAGCACCAAACACCGCGCTGTTCGCATCCAGCCCTGCGACGTACGTACTGACGATCAGGTCGAGCTTCGGCAGGATTTCATTCCTGGCGACACCCAGTCGGGTCGTGGTCGTCCGCATGCTGCGAATGGCACGCGAGATATCCGGTCGGTTCAGCAGGGCCGTCTGCAGGCCATCCCGCATGGAAACGACAACCTCACTGGTGGCCGGTGTGTCGCGTGGCGTCAGCTCGGCACCACCGGCGTTCAGGAGTTCAGGATCATTGACCAGCAACCGCAGCTGCGATTCCGCGTTCCGGACCGAAGTGACCGCCCGCGCGAGCTGCGAACGCCGACTGGCAACGGCCGCTCGGGTTCGCAGAACCTGACGCTCCAGCACGTCCAGCTCCTGTCGCCCGGTCAGAATACTCAGGATATTCACCGCTTCCTGACAGACCTTCCCGCGCTGCAGAAATTCCGCGCGTGCTCGAAAGAGTTCCCAGTAGGCTTCCGTGACGCGGAACAGGTGTTCCTGCAGTTCTTCGACCACCTCGTCTTCGGCAGAATGCGTGTCAATCCTCGCCAGCACAATCCGGCTCTGATTGTAGACTGGCCCCGAACCGTTCATCAGTGGATGAGTATAGCTCAATTCCAGCCGGGTGGTGGCCTGAGGATTGGGAACCAGGAAGACGGAGTTATTCCTCTGCGTCCCCAGCCTCTGTGCCAGCTCCAGCTCACCGCCGGAATCACTGCGACGCCGCAACCCTCCATCGGCGGACCAGCGCTGAACCGTATATCGCTCACTGTTGTTACCTGTCGTCAGGGTATTGCCGACCGGGTCATTCAGGTCGTCCCAGGTCGTGTTCAGAAACGACCGCCAGTCAAACTGCGCCTGCTCCTCCACCAGTACCGTGCGCCGAATCTGTGGTTCGACAGTCACGGCCTGGAGGTGTGACGAATGTTCCAGGGCGCTGTTGACCAGAGCGTCCAGTCCCACCGAGAATGACTCAGGCGAAATCCCCGTTCGTCGTCCCACATGGGCGGTCCACCACGGAGCGTACTCCGGCGGCAGACCGGACGAGTTCAGGTCCCTGTGCTCGGCCGACACTTCCGGAACGTTTTCGCTGCGCAGCAGATAGGGGGTGATCCATCCCTGGGCGTCCCAGTCGCCGTTGGCCCGGCACCACGGAAGTGCGGGTGTATAAATGCGACACGTCGGCGGAACGAATTCATTTGCCGGGAGCGCTGCTGCTGGAAGTACCGCGTCGTCAGCCGACTGAGGGTTCTCCTCCCGGGGAAAACTATGTATCGGCTCTGCTGTATCCGGCTGCACTCTCAGCGTGTCCTGTGATACGGCAGGCGGCATCGGCACAGTCAGCACTGACAACACCGCTGCGATAATTCCGGCGAATCGTTTCATCGAATACGACCTGAACGGCATCCATGCACTGGTGACTTCGACCTGTTTGTGTGGAATCGGAGAATCATCAGCCGGGACGTAAGGCGCTCGGTCTTAATCTGAGAAGAGATCCATTACATGAGTCATGACTTAACGATATTTCTGTCTCGCGCAGCGCCCGTTTGTCTGTCGGTCGCGTCTGCATCCAAAAACAACTGCCGATCTGAAACGGCAGTCTATGTTTCTCTGCGCGCCTTGAGTGGTAGTCCGCGGGACATCGCCACTTCGTGACCGCGCTGATCGTGCGGCCTTTCTGTCGCAACAGGATCCGATCCTGCTGTCCGGAAGCCCACGCCGTGGATGTGTTCAGACGGCTGTTTACCCTGGAAACAACCATGCGATACCGCGTGCAGCAAACGATTCAGCGGGGACATTTCCTGCTGGGTGAGCTGTGCGCGATGGCCGGCGAGCTGCTGGCACTGAGTGATCACCCGACCCGCGGGTTAACCCTGATTCAGCTCGAGTCTCGCGTTCTGCTGAGCGCGGCGCCCCTGATGGTGCCGGCAGAAGTGCAGACAGCAGACAGCGGCATCACTCCCGACGTCGGGTACCCGGCAGCGGGCCAGATCCACGGGGATCTCCCTGACGCCTCTCCGGCATCCGTGGCCCGCGACTCATCCACACTGACGGACGCTGACCGGGCGGCGACTCGCGAGCTGGTTTTCATTGATGCGGGAATCACGGATCATGCACGTCTGGTCGACGATCTGCGGAACAGTACGGATCAACAGCGTGCATTGGACGTCTATCTGCTCGACAGTCAGCGCAACGGGATCGAGCAGATCAGTGCCGTGATTGCGGGCTATTCCCACCTGGACGCTGTCCATCTGGTTTCCCACGGCGAGGAAGGGCGCATCAGTCTGGGTAACGTCTGGCTCAGCAGCCAGAATCTGAATCAGTATGCAACTGAGATTGCCGGCTGGAAGACGTCGCTGCGGGACGGAGCCGATCTGCTGCTTTACGGCTGCGATCTGGCGGCTACCAAAGGAGGGCAGACATTTGTTGAAGCGCTTAGCGCGCTCAGTGGCTGCGACGTCGCGGTGAGCAGTGACGATACCGGCCACGCGCAATACGGGGGGGACTGGGATCTGGAGTTCAGCACAGGATCGATCGAATCAACAGTTGCCTTCAGTGCGGCAACTCAGCAGCAGTGGGAAGGCAAGCTGGCTGTCATCACCGTGAACACACTGGGCGACGTC
>SXGS01016360.1_pt1 | contig 14564 bp, 7 predicted proteins | sample 3174681 | NCBI WGS metagenome assembly SXGS01 (sample SAMN11356861, study PRJNA531348) | freshwater metagenome | isolation source: freshwater sample F1-80 | place: China: Fuxian Lake, Yuxi | collected 2017-12-25
GCCGCCGGGAGACTCGGGGGCACGGTACCAAACGTTACCGGTGACAACATCCATGCGACCGTCGCGATCCACATCGGCGACGACGACTCCCTCGGAGCGGAATTGGCGGTCCAGGACGGTTTTCTTCCAGCGAATCAGCGGTGCAGCAGGCATGGCAGTGGGTTTCCGTGGCACGCCCCGCATCACAGAGAGCCTCGGGATCCCGAAGTAACCGGTGGGTGAAGAGAGGGGATGTAAGTTCATCCCCTCTCTTCCCGCCGGCGACCGAACTGATCAGGAGGTCCCCCTTGCACATGGGGCGTACTTAGAGCAAGTGAATGATGGTGTGAAGTCGATCCGGGGACATACGTCGCCCGTTCCGCCTCGACATGACTCCTTCCCTGGAAGGGGCACGATTCTCCTCTGTCCCCGTGCACCGCAGAAGAAGTTTCCCACTATGCCTGCCCGTCCCCGTTCGTCCCGCAGCGTCGCAACTCTGCTTCCTCTCGTGCTGCTTCTGGGCAGCGCCCTCTGGACCTCTCAGTCCGGCCGACCCGTGACCGCCGCCGCCCCGCGAGCCGAGACCCACCGGGACGTGCCTGAGGACGTGTTGCGGGCACTGGAACACCTGCCGGTACAATTCGTCGGAAACGGGGGGCAGGTGGACTCCCGCGTGGTCTACTACGCCCCGGGGCAGGATAAGACGGTCTTCTTTACCGAGGATGGGCTCACGTTTCGGTTGGACGGAAGCACAAAGCGAGGCGGCGAGAGCGCCGGAGTCGGCGCCGGCTCGGGAGGGTCGCGCGAGGCGGCGTGGAGCATCAAGGTGGACTTCCCCGGAGCGCGGACCGGCGTGCGCCCCCGTGCCCTCGCTCCGACCGGCGGAGTGGTGAGCTATTTCGGCGGTGCGCGTGAGGAATGGAAGGCGGGGCTTCCTACATTTTCACGGATTGTGTACCCCAACCTCTGGCCTGGAATTGACCTCGCCTACCGCGGCGAGGGGAAACGGCTGAAGTACGAATTCGTCGTGCGCCCGGGCGCAGATCCGGCCTCAATCCGCATGCGCTACCGGGGCGCCGCCGACTTGCACCTGAATCCGAACGGCGAAATTGAAGTCCGGACGCCGGTGGGGAACTTCAAGGACGAGCGACCGTTCGCCTATCAGGAGCGCGGGGGGAAACAGGAAGAGGTCGCGTCGGACTATCAACTGCGCTTCGCCGCCGATCCGACCGAGCCGGGCAATCCGGTGGAAGTCTCGTTCCATCTGGGCGCCTATGATCGGACGCGGACCCTGGTAGTAGACCCGGCCACGTTTTTCTATTCCGGGTTTATCACCGGATCTGCGCCCGATGCCGGCAACGCGATCGCGGTGGATGGGGCCGGCAATGCCTACGTCACCGGGATCACCAGTTCCAGCCAGACCACGTTTCCCGTCAGCATCGGGCCTGACCTGACATACAACAGCGGCACCCAGCCCTCGGATGTATTTGTGTGCAAGGTACGCGCCGACGGCAGCGGGTTTGCCTATTGCGGATACCTGGGCGGATCGGGCGTGGAGGAGGGGCGCGGGATCGCCGTAGACAACTCCGGTAACGCGTACCTGGCCGGGGTGGTTTCCGGTTACAGCGCAGCCAACGAAGGCACGTTCCCCCGTGTTGTCGGCCCGGACCTTTCGTTCAACAATCCCGGGGCCGGCGGTTCCGATGCCTGGGTCGCGAAGCTGAGCGCGGATGGTCGTACATTGCTGTACTGCGGGTTCGTCGGGGGCCTGGGCGTGGACGAGGCAAACGGCCTCGCGGTGGACACCCTCGGAAACGCCTACCTGATCGGAACCACCAACTCGACGGAAACTTCATTCCCGGTGGTCAACGGCCCGGACCTCACCTACAACGGCGGCGGCAACTCGAACGCCTTTGTGGCCCGCGTGAATGCAACCGGAACCGCCCTGGATTACTGCGGCTACCTCGGTGGGAACGGCACGACTTCCGGCAGTGGGATCGCTGCGGACTCCAGCCAGAACGCGTATCTGGTGGGCACCACGAACGTCACACAAAGCACGTTCCCGGTGACCGTAGGGCCCGATCTCACCTACAATGACAGCGGCGTGTTTGGGGATGTCTTTGTCGCGAGGCTGAACGCCACCGGCATCGGGTTCGGCTACTGCGGGTACGTCGGGGGAGCCGCGGCGGACGAGGGGCGTGGGATCGCTGTGGACAGCGCTGGCAACGCCTACCTGATTGGTTCCACCACTTCCGACCAGAACACATTCCCGGTGCGGGTCGGTCCGGACCTGACGATTTCGGCAAATACCGACGCTTTTGTAGCGAAGGTCAATGTAGGGGGTTCCGAACTCACGTACTGTGGCTATGTCGGAGGGACCGGTGCGGAACGGGGGCGAGCGATCGCCGTGGACAACACGGGAAGCGCCTTCATCACCGGCTCCACCCAGTCGAGCGGCGAAAACGGCTTTCCCTTCTGGCTGGGCCCCGACGTGACACTCTCCGGAGTTCAGGATGCTTTCGTGAGTCAGGTGGATCCGAGTGGGCGCTTCCTGCGCTATGCCGGTTACATTGGGGGCAACAGCGACGAGGAAGGTCGGGGCATTGCGGTGGACTCCGTGGGCAACGCCTACGTCACCGGCCTCACGACCAGCAGCGAGACACACAACTTCCCGCTGATCGTAGGCCCGCAGCTCTCGGCGGCGGATCTGGTCAATGCCTTTGTCTGCAAGATTGACCCGGCGCGGCCACAGGCGGATCGGCGCGCTCCGTCGGTGCAAATCACCTCGCCCGAGGCGGATCGCGGCATTCCCAGCCCTGTCCCCGTCCAGGTCAACATCTTTGATCCCAGCCCGGTCACCTGGGACCTGTCTGTGGACGGCAAGCTGTTGAAAGTAGGAACCACTTCGGGAGTCAACGCGATTGACGAACGGATTCCACTGGGGAACGGCGCCCACCTCATCGAGATCAACGCGCGAGACGGCGAGGCCTGGACTGCGGCCCGCCGGAGCTTCCAGATCGGCCCGGCAGACCGTGTGCCGCCGGTCATCGAGATCGTGGAGCCGCGGGACAACACGCGTAACGCCAACCCCGTGCGCATCCTGATCAACATTGAGGATGCCAGCGCCATCAGTTGGGATGTGCTGATTGACGCCCGCCTGTTCATCCGGGGCACCGCCCGGGGAATCGGCGCCATTGACACCACGCAGACTCTGACGAACGGTGTCCACACCATCGAGTGTATTGCGACCGATCAATCCTCCAATCGGGGGCGCGTGCTGCGCACCTTCACCGTGGGGAGTGGCGGCGCAGACGTAACCGCTCCGCGTCTCAGCATCAATTCGCCTCCGTTAACCAGCACCCGGCTGCAGAATCCGATCGATATCCGCGCCGATATTGACGACGACAGCACCGTCAACTGGACGTTGGCGCTGGACGGCACCCAAATCCAGACCAGCACGACACGGGGAGTGAACGCCGTAAACCTGACCCGGGAGTTGACGCAAGGACTGCACACGCTGGTGCTTGACGTTGTTGACGCCGCCGGAAACCGGGCCAATCTGGAACGGCGCTTCACGGTGGGCGCTACTGGCGAGGAAAACGGACGGCCGGAGATCACGATCACCTCACCGTCGGGGACCAGCACCGTGCCGAGTCCCGTTGATGTCCGGGCAAACATCCTGGATGAAAGCCGTGTTACCTGGCAATTGCTGGTGGATGGGGTCCAGCAGCAGACCGGCAACACACGCGGGGTGAATGCGGTTGTTGCCGCCCTGACGCTCTCGAACGGAACCCATTCGATCGAGATCCGGGCGGCTGACCCATTCGGCAATCAGAGCACTGCGTCGCGGACGTTCACCGTCGGCCCGACCGGCGGGGGCGGGGGAACGGGGAGGATTCGCGTAACCCCGTCGCAGTTGTCGTTCGTGCAGCGCGGCGCCAACCCGCCGGGGACCAAGGTGTTTACGATCAGAAACACGGGCACCCAAACTGTCTCCGGAACCATTGCCGCACCAGCGCCGAGTGCGGGGACACCGGAGGGTACGTTCGCCATCGTGTCCGGCGCCGGCAACTATGTCCTGGCGCAGGGTGCGAGCCTGCGAGTGACCGTGCGCTTCGCGGGTCCCGCGGCAGGTAGCTTCAGAGGCTCGATACGGGTGACGCTGGAGGTTGGCGGTCCGGCCACGGCCGTGAATGTGGCACTCAGCGGGCGACGGTAGGGATGGCGCCAGGGCCGAGAAGAGCAACCCCACCCCATGAAGGACGCAGGGCGTGTCACGCCCTGCGTCCTTCTCTTTACGGTCCCAGATCCGCAGGGCGAAGCGCCGATCCTGCCGGGTGTGCGGGGGAAGTTCAGCGCTGTCCCGCGTCCGCGCCGCCGCCCTCGGTTGCCGGGGCCTCGTGCTCCCGGACCAGTTCACCGAGCGCCTCGACGGCTTCGCCCGGGCTCATCCCCATGTCCTGTACGCGGTCGAACGCGGTCCCGGCATGATCCTGGATCACCGTCACCTCGCCATCCGTACCGGCGGCCTGTTTCACCAGACCCGAAAACATCGGCGCCACCAGCCCGGCAAAGGCGAGTTCGGCGCCGATGCGGCGGCGGGCGGCATCCCAGTCCCGGTGTTCGTAGTAGCCCGAGTCGTCCACGGCACTGTGAAGGAGACCCACCTCTTTCAGAATGTCCATGGTCGCCACTGCGTTCTTGTGGGTTCGTTCCAGTTGCCTGGCGTATTGCGTCTTCGCGTGGCTGGCGCCCAGCCAGATCATATCGTGGTCTGACGGGCGCCGATAGCCCGAGAGGCCCACTACCATCGTCTCGGCGCCTTCGCCCGGGTTGACGTGAAACACATAGCCGAACCGCAGAAGTGCGTCCGCGAAGGCAGCGATGATGCCGGCCCGATAGCACGTAATGCCGGAGAACTCACCCTCCTGGGAGATGCCTTCCTCAGACCAGCACGCCTCGGCGACCCGCTTCCCGTCCAAGCGGCCTTCCCGCACGCACAACGGATAGTCCTCTTCGCGCCAGAGGGTGGTTCCCGTCAGCAGTTCCTCGGTCGGTGCGTCCCACCGTCGGACCAGGCCCCCTGGAAACTCCTCCGGGTTGAACTCGGTCCCCACCAGCATGCACGTCATCATCAGCGGAGTGTCTGCCATCAGGTCCCGCACCCGGTCCGCGACTGCGAGCGGCAGCGGGATGTGATGCTGTTCCAGCACCTGGAAGAAGAGCGGGTGGACCATCGGATCCAGCTTCATGAGTTCATGTACCTCCCCCCCCCGGTAGCGCCGCGATCTGGCGGCGTGCGTGGTTCAGGCGCAGCAGGAGATCTTCCTCTCCACCCTCGAATGTCAGCTTCCAGTCCACACGGATGCCCATCGTCGTCTCCCTGTCGCGCGCGCCGCGCCCCGGTTGCCCGCCCCCGCCCGTGTCTCCTCAATCAAGCATTCATGCCCTTTGTTCTGGGCGCGGTGTCCTCCTTCCTGATGCTATCGTGCCGGCGCAGGCACTGGCGGCGGTGGGCTGTCCCCACGGAGTGCCACGGATGCAGTGCCCTTTGGGCTGCCGGGCTACGTCCGGCCCGTACGGGACAACGGAGTCCGTTGCTGCGCCAGCGCCGCTCTGTCAAACGCAAAGCCCGCAAGTCCCAGACGATGGGCCGGCAAGCCGACCACAGTGCCCAAAGATCCGGCGGCGACGCGCCTGCTGATGCCTGGTGCTGTGTAATGGGGGCGGCAGCAACAGCGCGCGCCGGTACCTGTGCAAAGAGGACTTACAGCGGCTGGCCGCCCACCTGGGCCCGGAGATCCGAGTGGCGCACTACCTGCCCTCTGCCTCGAAGTACAACCCGATGGAACACCGGTTCTTCCCGCACCTGACGCGCGCCTGTCAGGGCGAGACTTTCCATACGATAGATACGATGAAGGAGTTGATGGAGGGAGCGACGACCCGCACGGGGTTGACGGTCATCGCGACATCCTCGACCAGGTGTACCAGAGGGGGCGCAAGTATGCCGCGGACTTCAAGGCCACCAGGAAGATCGTCTTCGCTGCGACCCTACCCCGGTGGAACTACCGCGCCTGCCCCAGCGGCCCCTGAAATCGGGAAGTGATTCAGTTGGTGATCCCTAGTGGGTGCGGCCGGCTCCCGCGGGGACGCGGACCAAGACCGCATGCGGGCAACGCGCGATGACCGCAGGGCTCTCTCCGAGCAGTTCGCCATCAATCGTCGCCGTGTGGCGGGCGCACTCCACCCGGACGCCGGGCGCGCGGAAGATGTGGACGGCGGGATGGCGGATGTGCTCGCCGGTGAAGAGTTTCGGAAACTGCCGAAGGAGTGCCGGCCGGGGGATTGCTTCGATCACAACCATGTCGAGCAGGCCATCGGCAGGGTCGGCGCCGGGAGCGATCTGCATCCCTCCACCGTAGCACCGGCCGTTTGCAAAAGCCGCCAACCAGACCCGGCCGGACCAGCCTCCGCCCTCCCAGGTCAGGGTAAGGTCAAACGGGGGGTAGCGGGGAAACACACTCAGGAACCCGGCCACGTACGCCGCAACGCCCCGCAAGCGGCGGAACCGGTGGTTTACTGCCTCTGCTACGGCTGCGTCCAGACCGATGCCCGCAATGTTCACATAGAGAGTGTCGTTCCAGGTCCACGCGTCCAGCCGCTCTTCGGCGCCCTCCAGCGCCACCTCCAGCGCAGCAGCAGGGTCCCTGGGGATTCCCAGGGTGCGGGCCAGATCGTTGCCGGTACCGGCGGGAACGAGGGCAATCGGGACCTCGGCGCCGAGGAGCCCCTCGGCCACATCGCGCAGCGTCCCGTCGCCGCCGACGGCGATCACCAGAGACGGCCGGGTGCGGGAGGCAGCGCGTGCCAGTTCCACTGCATGCCCGGGGCGGGACGTCGCAAGCAATTCGGGCGTCAGGCCTCGGGCGCGAAGCCGTTCGGCAGTGTCCTGCAGCACACTTGCGCCGATCCCTCGTCCGGACGCAGGGTTGCCGATGAGGACGATGCGTCCCGTAGTGCTCACATCAGACCAGACAATCCAGGGCGGTGGGCGTACTTCAGGCGGCTGCGAAGGAGGCGTGCCGTACTGTCCGAGCCTGCACGCGCTCCAGGATCGGCCGGTAGGGAGTGCCCGGGACAGTGGAGAGTGAGAACGTGCAGTCCGGGTTCAGCACCATTTCCCGGTCGGTAAGGTCCTGCCGGTAGAAGAAAGCAGAGGGAAAAAGGTCTCCCGGATAGGTGAAATTGTTCAGCGCAGCCAGTTCGATGTTCAGCCCACCCCCTACGCCGCTCTCCAGCATGCCGCCCACCCAGCAGGGGATGCCGGCATCTCGCGCTCGATCGTGGAGGGTCCTGGCCACCGAGATGCCTCCGACTCGACCGATCTTGATGTTCAGGTAGCGGCATGAGCCCAGCTTCAGTGCCAGCTCGAAATCACGGAGGGACGTGACGGACTCGTCAAGGCAGACCGGCGTGTCAAGCTGTCGCTGCAATTCGGCGTGGTCGTGCAGGTCTCGGTGGAAGAGCGGTTGCTCGATCATCGCCAGCCCAAGACGATCCACCGCGCGAAAGAACGGGAGATCATCCAGCGAGTAACCGGAGTTGCAGTCAATATGAAACACATGCTTCGGAAACGTCTCCCGCACCAGTCTCAGCATGTCCAGATCCCAGCCCGGACGCACTTTTAACTTGGTACGACGAAATCCCTGGTCGATGGCACCCTGGATTTTCGCCAACAGCATATCCAGCGTATCCTGCACACCGAAGTCCGAGCCGGCGTGCACCACCGTTCCCTTCACGCCGAGCAGATGGTGCAGCGGCACGCCTTCGATGCGGGCTTGCAGGTCCCACCAAGCGGACTCTGGGCCGGCTTTCGCGAACGGATTCCCTTTGAAGACGCTGAGCGCCCGCAGCAAATTCTCCGCTGTCTCGAACTCTCGGCCCACCAGCAGCGGGCAAAAAATCTCCTGGTTCAGCGTAAAGACGGTCGAGGCTGTTTCCGGCGAGTAGGTAGGGGCGAAAAACGGCGTTGTCTCACCCCACCCTTCGTAATCGCCGGAAACCAGACGGAAGAGGACGGAGTGGATGTCCGCGTCCTCGCCGTAGGCAGTCTTCCAAGGGTAGATGAGCGGCAGCGCCACATGGAAGATCTCGATTCGGTCCAGGCGCATCAGCTGTCGCTTCCCAGTGCCGCGCCTACGTTGAACTGCATCGTCCGCTTCTGCTCATCTACCTTCCGTTCGCCCACAAACCGGGCGACGGTCAGTTCCGCCATGATGAGTTCATGCTCATCTACTTCGAGATCCACCGAGATCTCAAAGTGATCGAGCGCCTTCCCGCCCCCCAGGCCCATCCAGCGGCGAATGGACTGCGAAATCCGCTCCCAGGTGCCCTTCTCGAAGGTCGTGACGCGATCGGCCAACGCCACCCGCTTGTGTCCGGAAAGGAAGCGAATGCGGACGGTGGTCTCCTGGGCACCGGTAGCCAGCAGGTTCACATCGAACTTGAGTGGAGTAGCGGTACGGTAGGGGAGCAGTTGGCCGCGCGGCACCAGGAGGATCGGTTCTTCAGGAGTGCCGGCGGTGCGGGCAAGAGCCGCTGCCTTCGGGTCCTTCTCTTTCCGTTCGCCGCCGGGGATCTCCATCCAGATCGCATGCGTCGCCCGGCGCATCGGGGTCATGAAGCCCTTGTTCGAACGGGCGAGAGGATCGTAGGCCAGCCCGCGTGCCACACTCTGCTCGGGATGCCCGTGGCGAAAAATAGTCCTCCGCTGGTCCACCCAGAGGTGGGGGAAGACGTTGCCCAGCGTGCGCTCCACGAAATACCACTTGGAGTGGCCCCCGGTGAGGATCACGTGGGTCACCTGCTCCGGCCGCAGTCCAGCCTCTTCGACCGCACCTCGCACCAGTACTTCGAAGTACTTGATGTAGTTGGAGCCGACTTGCTCGAATTCGTCGCGGGTGAGCCGAACCCGATGCACCTTGTCGCCGACGAGGATCTTGTTCTCGTACTCGAAGGCTCCATCGCTGATGTGGCTGGAGAACGCTTCCTTGAACCAGCGAATCTCCCGCAGCAGATACGGCACCTGCTGCTGCACCACTCCCTGATCCCAGGTGCGCGACAGATAGCGCAGCAATAACCGGTCCAGATCGCGGCCCCCGTACGACAGCCCCTCTGCCGGAGCGGGATGCACCGGAATGGACGTGGGTCGTGCGTCCGCCTGCTCCGGGATCTGAAGAAATGCGAAGTCAGTGGTGCCCCCACCCATGTCCACCGTCAGAACGTAGGAGCCCGACTTGAGCTGGAAGTTCCCGCCCTCGTCGAACACGTGGCAATAGAGGGCCGCCATCGACTCTTCTTCCACGCGCACGTTTGGGAAACCCGCTTCTTGGGCTGCCCGGAGCGTAGCTTCGCGCTGATCCGCACTCCACTGCACCGGGTGACCGACGATGGTCTCCACCCGCTCGTTTGCGTTCTCAATGCCGAGCGGTACGAACTGCTCGACACGACGGCGAAGGTACCCCAGAAAATACTTGGCCATCAGAAAGGCGTCGCGGCCCTTCTCCGGATGACCAAGGTTCAGCTTGAAGCCCGTATAGAGGCGCAACGGATCAACCGCCCCACGCTCCTCCGCCATCCGCCCGAAGGTCGGTGGTTGCGATTGGCCGTCCCCTAGATGAATCGCGGTGGGCACGGTGTCCCGGTTATAAAACGGGATCACCTCCGGGCGATGTAGGGGATCGGGATCCACTTCCCCATTGCCGCGGTCGAAATAGCTGGCATAGGCGACACAGCTATTCGCGGTACCAAAGTCGATCCCGATGGCGTAGATCGTACCCATCCGAGAAACCTCCAGCCGATGTGTTGACTCCCAAACGGTCCAGACCGCGCCGCGCACGGTCAGCCGGGAAGCATGGTCCCCATCATTTTGACCCGAGAGGCGGAAAACGGGTCAACTTCCCCGGAGTTCGCGCAACGCAGACCGATCTGCCGCGCTCTCCAGGGGGAGACCCTGCCCCTCAGAATAAGAGTCGGGGGAAGAGGGGAATCGCTATACCTCCTCTTTCACTATTGATCGGTGGATTATCCCACACCTTCTACCCGCAAAGGGCCAGACTGAGCCCTATTTTGACACTGCTACGAATCATTGGGGGCATCTGGGCGGCGACCGGGAAGGAGAACCCGCCGTCCGTACGGAATCGTGTCCAGGTGGAAGTCCGTTTCCACTTTCGATTGTCAAGTGAGGAACTCTCCATGCCGTCCGTGCTTGTCGCGCCGACCGGGGCTCGTCCTGGCCCGGCCACCACCGACCCGCTGCCGCAGCGACGCTTCGGGAAGACCGAGCGACAGGTTCCTGTACTGGGGCTCGGCACCGGTCCCGGCGGGTTGGGGCTGCCCGATGCCGAGGCGATTCCGGTCTATGAGGCCGCCATCAGCCACGGGATCACCTACCTGGACACTGCGCCCGGGTATGGGCGGGCTCACGTGCAATTGGGCGAGATCCTCCCGGGGTACCGCCGGGAGGATCTGTTCATCGCCACCAAGTGCTATGCTGCCACCGCGGAGGAAGCGCTGACGATTCACGAGCAAAGCCTGAAAGATCTGAAGGTGGACTATGTGGACCTGCTCTACGCCCACTGTGTGGGCAGCTTTGAGCCGGACCAACTCCTCGCTTCGGATGGGGTGTTCGCCGGGCTGCGAGAGGCGCGCCGCCGGGGCTGGACCCGCTCTCTGGGCTTCACCGCGCACCACCAACCCGGGCGGCCGGCGCGCCTGCTCCAGGAGGCTCTTTCCGGCAACCTGGAACTGGATGCCGTGATGCTCGCCATGAATTATGCGGATCGGCATACTTACGGATTCGAGGAGCACATTCTTCCGCTGGCGAGTCGGCTCGATCTGGGCGTGGCGGTGATGAAGGTATTCGGGGGCGCTCGGGACATGAACTACGAGAAGAACCGCGTCTCCCAACTCGGCGCCCGCAACCACTCGCTCGCTTTCCGCTATGCACTGGGCCTGCAAGCGGCGGCGGTAGCCGTGGTCGGGATGTTCACCGTCGCAGAGGTAGAAAAAAACGCAATGTGGGCTCGGAACTGGACACCGCTCACCGGCGAGGAGTACGAGCGGCTCGAAGTCGAGGGACGGGAAATCGCCGGGGAGTGGGGCGCCCACTTTGGGGCCCTCGAATAGCCTGTCCGGGCGCCAATTCGGCCCGTGACGGCACAGGAACGCCTTGCCCGGGTGGCGCTGGGGCGGCAGGACGGCATCGGGGGGAAGACCATCCGGCGTCTACTGGAGGAGTTCGGCTCGGCCCAGGCAGTGCTCGCGGATGCCGGCAGTCAGCCACGGCTGCGCCGGCGGGTGGCTGACGCGATCCGAGAGGCGGCGACCCAGTACGCGGGTCTGGCGGAAGAACTGGCGGTGCTGGAGGCCTCCGGAATCGGCGTGGCCGCCTGGGGAGACTATCCTCGGGCGCTGCAGGCCGTCGCGGAAGCTCCCGGTGTGCTCTACTGGCAGGGGGCGCCCGCGGCAAATGCGGATCTCGCCGCGCTCCCTCTCCAGTGGGGCGACGACGAATGGGCCGTGGCCATCATCGGGAGCCGCTGTGCGAACCGATCCGGACAGGTATTTGCGCAGCGATTGGCGCGTGAGGCGGTGGAGCGCGGTTTTGCGGTGGTGAGCGGGCTGGCCGTCGGGGTGGACCGGGCTGCCCACCGCGGCGCCCTTTCGGCCGGGGGACGTACTCTTGCCCTCCCCGGCTGCGGCCTGCAACAACTGCCGGCCGGTGCACCGCCGGAACTGGTGGCGGGCATCCGCGAGAGCGGCCTCGTGCTGTCGCCATTCGCCCCCGACACCCCGGTGGCGGCTCCGCAACTCCTGGCCCGCAATCGAGTGGTGACAGGTCTGGCGCTCGTGGTGTTCGTCGTCGAGGCCAGCCCCCAGGGAGGGACGCTGCACGCTGCCGCCGGCGCACACGCGCAGAATCGCGTCCTGTATGTAGCCGACTGGAGGGATGACGCGCCCCGGCTTGCCGGCAATCGGCACCTGTTGGCGCGCGGCGCCCGGCCGCTGCCGGTCGAAGGCCGCTTGCCCTGGTCGAGCATCCTGGATGCCGCGGAGTTGGCGGCCGCCGAGCTGGCCATTCGTACGGCACAAAGTACAGCGTCCGGGTGATCCCTGCGTCCCCAACCACGCCCGCCAGATGATCCTGCTATCATAACATCACCCTCACCTCTGTCCGCCGCTGGAGCATCCCCACCGATGGAAGCGATTCAGGTTCTGGCCGAGTCCGAGGCCCCGGCGCGTCGGGGCCGTCTCCCGGTTCCGCCGGCGCCGGAACGTACCGCGCCGGCGCCGGACCCGACGGGCGTCCCGGTGGGGCCGGCGCCGGAGTTCCCCCTCCTCCCGGGGCACGACCTGCGGGCAGAGGAAGCCCCGGAGCACTGTGAAGAACCGGGCCAATACCGGCTCTTCCGACGCCGGCGCGATCCGGAAGCTGAGTTGCGGCCCCCCGGGGTCACCCCGCAGGATGCGGCCTGGTACCCGCTGCGAGAGCACGGATCTGAAGTGGAAGGCCCCATCCACGCCCTCGACACGAGCTACCTGCACGAAGTAGCGCCGAACGGCAGGGGGGTGAAAGGTAGATCCATGCGGCATCCGAAGCGCGTCCGAAGACCCGACCCCGCCTACCGGGCGCTTTGTGCGTCGAGCTTGTGGGCCGCGATTCTCCTATTGTGCCTGGGCGGAATGGTCGGCGCTCCAGCGGATGCAGATCGGACGGTGCGCGGCGGCACTCCGGCACGGGTGTCGGAGCGCCGCCCGCGGGCGATGCGTGCGGGGGAGGGCGCTCGGCCCTCGTTCGATGGACAGATTCGCCCCATCCTCGCCCGCAACTGCTTTGCCTGCCACGGTCCGGACGACCAGCAGCGGCGGGCGAATCTTCGCCTTGACCTCCGCGCAGACGCGATCGCTCCCCGCTCGGGCCGAACCCCGGCAGTGGTGCCGGGCCGCCCCGGCGCCAGTAGTCTGATCCACCGCATCCACGCCCGGAACGCGGGGCAGATGCCGCCGCCTGCGTCGGGAAAGTCGCTCAGTGAGGGCGAGAAGCAACTCCTGGAGCGGTGGATCGGCGCCGGGGCCGACTATGCTCCGCATTGGGCCTTTGTCGCTCCCAAGGCGCCGTCTATGCCCGTGGTTCGGCGCCGGAGTTGGGCGCGGAATGGCGTGGATGCTTTCATCCTTGCCCGGTTAGAGAGCATCGGCCTGGCGCCCTCTGCGGAAGCGGACCGGAGGACCCTCCTCCGCCGGGTGACGCTCGATCTGACCGGACTGCCGCCCACCCCGTCTGAGACCGCGGACTTTCTCCGGGATAGCGCCCCCGACGCGTATGGAAAGGCGGTGGACCGTCTGCTTGCCTCACCCCGTTTCGGGGAGCGCTGGGCAACCGGGTGGTTGGATGTCGCTCGCTACGCGGATACGAACGGGTATCAGGTGGACCGGGATCGGGAAATGTGGCCCTGGCGGGACTGGGTGATCCGAGCGTTGAATGCGGACATGCCGTTCGACCAGTTTACGCGCGAGCAACTTGCGGGGGATCTGCTTCCCAACCCCACCCGTGAGCAACGCCTCGCCACCGGCTTCCACCGGAACCACATGCTCAACGAGGAAGGCGGCATCATCCCCGAGGAGTTTCTGGTGGAGGGGGTTGCCGATCGCACCGAGACCACGGCGGCAGTCTGGATGGGTTTGACGCTGGGATGCGCCCGGTGCCACGATCACAAGTTCGATCCATTCTCCCAGAAGGAATACTACCGTCTTTACGCCTTTTTCAATACGGTCGCCGAGATCGGCGTGGGCAACTACGGAGGCCCTCCCAAGCTGAGTGCACCGCCACTACTGCGTCTTTCCACTCCGGAACAGGACAGGCAGCTCACTCTCCTGAATCAGCAGATTGCAGAGCAGGAAGAGCGCCTGGATGCCGCTCCGGGGCTCGGGACGGAACAGAAGAAGAGCGCGCAGACCGAATTGGAGCGTTTACGCAAGGTACGCACGGATCTCACTCTCGCGATCCCGACGGCGATGGTGATGGAAGAGATGACGCCCGGGAAGACGCCCGGGAGAACGACACACGTGCTGCTGCGCGGGCAGTACCAGCGCAAAGGAACAGCGGTGGACCCGGGCACGCCCGCCGCGCTTCCGTCATTCCCGCCGGGCCGGCCCAAAAACCGCCTGGGGCTTGCCGACTGGTTGCTCGACCCAGGGCATCCGCTGACTGCGAGGGTAGCCGTAAACCGGGTCTGGCAGGCCCTGTTCGGCGCCGGCCTGGTGCGCACTTCCGAGGATTTCGGGGTGCAGGGGGAACGTCCGTCGCACCCGGAACTGCTGGATTGGCTGGCGACGGCGTTTGCGGGGCGAGCGGGGGGCCGGGCCGGGCAAACGGAAGGCGAGAGAATTCACGCAGACGGCGCCGGGTCGGCGCCGGATCGGCCGGCTTCCTCCTTTGCCGTTCCGCGTTCCCCTCTGGCCCTCAACTGGTCCACCAAGCGTCTTATCCGTTTACTGGTCACCAGCGCGACGTACCGGCAGAC
>SXGS01143643.1_pt1 | contig 14563 bp, 10 predicted proteins | sample 3174681 | NCBI WGS metagenome assembly SXGS01 (sample SAMN11356861, study PRJNA531348) | freshwater metagenome | isolation source: freshwater sample F1-80 | place: China: Fuxian Lake, Yuxi | collected 2017-12-25
CGCGCCGCCAGCGAACTGACGTCCTGGCCGCAATACTGCACCTGGCTGTTGTCGAATGAGATCAGGCGCGTTTCGCCACAGGACAATCCCGTCAGGCCACGCACCTGGCTGACTCTCTGCGCGTTCAGATCCTGCACCAGCCGGTGGAGTCCCTTCACAAGGTACGGCGCCGGCATTCCAGAACGGTCCATACGCCTCGAATCCTTTCTCCGGGTCTGCGGAACCCCGGGCGGTTACCGTGAACTGCTGCAAAACTGAGCGGTCCGCTGCGACAACTGCGCACGTCTTACAGTCACAGCCCGCTGGGTTGCGGCCGCACGCGACGAACGACTTCGCATCATCCCCGATCACTCAGCAGTTTGCCAGCGAACGAGCCGGTCAGGCGGTACTCCCCGGCGATTCCGGATTGTCGCGTTCGTCCCGGCATTGTGCACCGAATCGCCTCGACACTGCGTTCAGGTCCTGAAGCCCTCCGGTTCCCAGCCCGGCTCGTACGTTCGCGACCACAGACTGCCGGCGGCCGGATTCTGCAGGATATGTCCGTTTGCCGGATCGCAGCGAACGGTGTCACCTGTTCGCACCGCGATATTGCCGAGGTGGCACAGCAGAGTCGACTTGTGGCCTTCCTCGATCTCAGAATGCAGTCGGGAAGGATCATTGGCGCGGACAGCCGCAATGAAATTCGCCGTGTGAGCATCGAGACCGTCAGGCGCCTCAACCTGCAACACCTGAGCGCCATTTTCGTCGTGGATCGTATACCCCCAGGAGCCCAGTCGCAGACTGCCGGACTCCCCGTGAAAGGTCGTGCCAAAGCCATCGCCGTAGAGTCCGTCACGACTGCAGCTGAGTCCTTCCCAGACAATCTGTCGCCGTCCAGGAAACTCGAACGATACGATCTGCGTGTCGGGAGTTTCCTGATCATCGGCATAAAGAAATCGCCCGCCGGACGAAACAACCCGAGTGGGATACTCCACGTCCAGTCCCCAGCGTGACAGATCGATCGAGTGGATCCCGTTGTTGCCGAGTTCTCCATTGCCGAAATGCCAGTTCCAGTGCCAGTCATAGTGCAGCCGGTTCGACGTATACGGCAATCGTGGCGCCGGGCCCTGCCAGAGATCATAATTGAGATGTTTCGGTACATCGGTCGGTTGACCAGTGCCGATGGAACCACGGCTGTTGGCGTACCAGCTGCGGCTGTAGTAAACGCGCCCGATCCTGCCAGAATGCAGCAGGCTGATGGCTTCGCGGATTTTTTCGCCGCTGCGACGCTGATTTCCCATCTGCACACAGCGCTGATACCGACGCGCCGCCTGAATCAGCAGCTCTCCTTCCCGTGGGTTATGGCAGCACGGTTTCTCCACATACGCATGTTTGTCGGCCGCACAGGCCAGAATCCCGGCCGGAGCGTGCCAGTGATTCGGTGCCGCCACGATCAGGGCGTCTGTTTCCGGATCATCCAGAATCCGGCGAAAATCATCGACGGTCTTCACCGGGTACGCCACAGTCTTCGCGAAGGATTCGTGGGCCGAGTGAAGACGTTGAGCGTCGACGTCACACACATAACGCACGATCACCCCCGGGATGCGGGCGAAACTGCTGGCGAGAACCGATCCCCGAGACATTCCCATGACGCCGACCACGACGGGTTCTGTGTCTCCGTCTTCAGACCGGGCTGACACTGCGTGCAGCAGGGGAATCGCCGCTGCAGCGATCGCGGACTGAGCCAGAAAGCCGCGACGGCGCTGCGGCATGGCAGGCGGGTCAGACATACGGAGCCCCTCAGCATGATGTACCACGGCGGTCTCGATCCAGGACGAATTCACGGTCAGTCATCATACCTTGCCATTTCTTCCACTGCCACCCATGGCGGCCGACGGGTTTCGGCGTGACCGGGCCGGTGCGGAGCACCGACATCGCCGGACTCGGGAAAGCTGTCCGGATATCGTGTCCGGCCGTTTGAAAAGATCCAGCGGATACCTACCATGTGAGCGTGCCGCGTCGGAGCAGCCGTGTTGGTTGCAGCGGCAATCGGGAAACGGCAGTCGCCGGATGGTGAAGGGAAAACTGTGGCAAGTCTTGATGAAAAGATCAGCGCACACAGACAGGCGCTGGACCAGCAGACTCGGGAAATCGTCCAGTGGCACTTCGGGGAGGACACTGGCTGCGAATTCTGGCTGGAAAAAAAGAAGACCTTCGACTTCGATCCTCTCACCGATGTGCGCGGATTTGATGATCTGAAGAAATTCCCCTTATTCGAAGATGACTGGCTCCGCGGCGGGCCTATGCGCCGCTGGGTTCCTCAGCCATATCAGGATAAGGCGATCTATGTGTTTGAAACCGGAGGGACGACAGGTATCCCGAAGTCACGCGTGGTCGTGGAGGACCACTGGATCGACTATGAAATGTTCAGCGCCACGCTGCCGGATAAGTCTTTCCCGAGGGGTTCCAACTGGCTCATGCTGGGACCTTCCGGCCCGCGCCGGCTGCGGCTGGCGATCGAGCATCTGGCACAGTTTCGGGGAGGCATCTGCTTCTGCGTCGACCTGGATCCTCGCTGGGTCGTGAAGCTGCTGAAGAAGGGCAAGGTAGAAGAAGCGAAGGCGTACAGCGCCCACGTGATCGATCAGGCGATGGCGATCCTGTCGGCGAATAACGATATCCAGTGCATGTTCACAACTCCCAAGCTTCTGGAAGCTCTGGCTCTGCGTCTGATGGATGAAGGCAGCAGTGTGGAGCAGTCCGGGATCAAGGGAATCTTCTGTGGTGGCACCGAGTTTACTCAGCAGTGGTTCCGCTTCGCCTGCGAAGAGCTGCTGGGTCCAAACGTTTATATCACGCCAACTTACGGCAACACGCTGATGGGGCTCGCCTGCGGGAAACCATTCGACCCCGCGGACAATTACAAGATTACCTACTACGCGCCCCAGCCGCGGGCGGTCGTGGAAGTTGTCGATTTCGAGGACCACACGAAACTTGTCGGCTACGGTGAAACCGGTCGCGTGAAACTTTATACGATGACGAAAGAGCTGTTCGTGCCCGGTTTTCTGGAGCGCGATGAGGGCGAGCGTGAGAAGCCGCACGACAAGTATCCGTGGGATGGGGTCAGCAGTGTGCGTCCGTATCATGTCTTCGCCAAAACAACCACGGTGGGGGTTTACTGAAGTCAGGTCCCTCTGTCGGCAGCGAGCAGCTGGCGTGCTCTGCAGCTGTGTCGATTCCTGAAACAACGGCATTCTGCTGGAAGTCCTGATCGATGATCGAGATCCCCGTTATTCGCTGGGGCCGCCCGTACGAGTCGCTCGAGCGCGCTGACGTTGTGCACTTCGAAACCGGCGAGGTGATGGCGCGGATGCACCAGGCCAATGCCGGTCTGGTGCAGATGGACATGCGAAAGGCTGCTCAGGCTCGCGATGTTCTCCGGCAGATCCCGTGCACTGAACTGATCCGGAAGTGCCAGCAGGCAGCAGAACTCTTCCTGACAGCGACCATGCCCCTCGGGAACGGAACACAGACGCCGGAGCAGTTCTGCGAGATTCAGTCGGCAACGACCGGGCTGCCGCTGAACATGGCACGGGGTAACATGAGCAAGAATGCCTTCGTGCTCAGCCACATGGGCGAAATCCTGGACGCCCTCACACGTGGACTGCCGCTCGACATCCTGACCCGCGGCTACGGTATGGAATCACGCGGCGTGATGGTCAGCTATCAGGCTGCGTCTCCCGTGCTGGGCCTTGTCCTCCCCTCAAATTCTCCTGGCGTGCACACCCTGTGGCTGCCGGCAATCCCCCTGCAGATCGGGCTGGTCCTGAAACCTGGCTCCTCTGAACCATGGACCCCCTACCGCATGTATGAGGCGTTCGCCGCGGCCGGTGTGCCCCGCGAAGCATTTTCTCTGTACCCGGGCCCGCATGATGTGGGCAACAAAGTACTGGAAACCTGCCAGCGAGCAATGATCTTCGGTGGCACCGCCACCGTGGAGAAATATGCGGGTGACCCGCGCGTGCAGGCACATGGCCCGGGATTCAGCAAGATCCTGATCGGTGATGACGTCGTGGATCGCTGGGAAGATTACCTCGACGTACTGGTCAGGAGTGTGCTGATCAATGGCGGACGCAGCTGTATCAATTGTTCCGGAATCTGGGCCTCGCGGCACACCGAGGCGATTGCCGACGCGATCGCTCGTCGGATCGGTCCGGTGACGGCCCTCCCCACAACCGATCCGGATGCGGCGCTGGCGGCGTTCACGATCCCCGGTGCTGCCGAAGCCATGAATTCTCAGATTGACGACGGCTGCCAGTCGGAGGCAGTCACGGAAATGACCGCGAAGTATCGCGACGGTGATCGTCTGATCCGGAAGGAGCGCTGCGATTATCTCCGGCCCACGGTTCTGCACGTCAGCGACTGCAAAGATCCAATGGCCAACACAGAGTACATGTTCCCGTTCGTGTCCGTAGTGCAATGCCCGCAGAAACAGATGCTGAGCAGAATTGGCACAACTCTGGTTGGTACGGCAATCACCGCCGATGAGCAGTGGATCAGAGAGCTGGTCGACGCGCGTCACATCGATCGACTGAACGTCGGACCGATTCCCACCTGTGCGCTGAACTGGCTGCAGCCTCATGAAGGCAACATTATCGACTTTCTGTTCCGTAATCGGGCATTTCAGAACAGTCTGCCGCCGGCTCACTGACGCAGTCCTGCCGGTATGTCTCCGGATTTCGCGGATTCTCGATTCGCAGCTGATGTCGGACAGGCACACAGAGTGGCATGAAGACCAGGCAGCTCATCAGCGAGATTCCACAGAGCCGTACGCTTTCGCGTGTCGCCATCTATTCGGGGATTGTGTCTCTCTACGCGCTGCTGGCCGTTCTGGTGGAGACCGGCACGCGCTATTCCGGCTTCAGCAACCTGCCGGCAGATGTGCATGCCGCGCTCACGCTGATCCTCGGCTGGCTGCTGGTCTTCCGCACCAACACATCGTATGCGAGATGGTGGGAAGCCAGAACTCTGTGGGGCTCATTAATCAACGCCAGTCGTCAGCTGGCCGTGAAGATTGTTGATTTCGTACCGGCTGCCGACCACGATCTGCTCCTGTCACGGAACCTGATCTGTGGGTTCGCTGTGGCACTGAAGGATCACCTGCGTTCCGGAGCCATTCTGACATCTCTGGACGGATTCCGGGACTCCGATGCCGACCCGGAACATGTTCCTTCCTGGCTGATCAGCACCCTCTACCGACGCCTGGGAGCATGGAAAGCCGCGGGCCTGATTGACGGCGACGAACTCCGGATTCTGGACGATGAAGCCCGCAGGTTTCTGGACATCTGCGGCGGGTGTGAGCGGATCCGAAACACGCGGCTGGCGCGGTCGTACCGGCTGTTCGCCCGGCAATGTGTATTCCTCTATCTCCTGACACTCCCCTGGGGCATCGTACAGAACTTCGTCTGGTGGACGATTCCGCTGACCGCCATGCTGAGCTATTTCATGCTGGGACTGGAGACGGTGGCGGAGCACGTCGAGGAGCCGTTCGGACTGGATGACGACGATCTTGACCTGGACGGTCTGTGTGGCGTCATACGCCGGTCCGTCGACGAAATTTTCGACCGTCGACCTCGCCTGGATCACCCGGAATCCGGACGGGATGCCGGGGCTTCGGCCGTGACCTGATCCCCTTTCCGTCTCGATTACCGGATTTTTCTCCTGCCGTGAAATGATCCCACCGATGCCAGGCCACAACATGGATCTTCCTCGCGATATTGTGCTGGCGATCACGGGCGCCAGCGGATCCGCTTATGCCGTTCGCCTGGCACAACTACTGCTCGCCTGCGAAGTCCGGCTGCATCTGGTTGTCAGCCATGCAGCCCGTCAGGTCATGCAGCGCGAGCTGGGCGAGTCGGCTCCGCCTGTCGGATGCGATCCGCGAGACTGGCTGGAATTCCTGGCGACAGTCCTGCACCGCGGGCCGTCGGCTGCCTGGCGATTTCGACCGCTGCCGCGAAGTCCGGATGAAAACGCCCGGCTGCTGCTGCATTCACTGCAGGATTACTCTGCCGGAATCGCCAGCGGTTCCTTCCGCACTCGCGGCATGGTGATCTGTCCCTGCTCAATGGGAACACTGTCCGCGATCGCCTGCGGAGCATCGACCAATCTGATACAGCGAGCGGCGGACGTGCACCTGAAGGAGCGTCGTCCGCTGATTCTGATTCCCCGTGAAACGCCACTGGCCCTGATCGCGCTGGAGAACATGGCGCGACTCACGCAGGCGGGAGCCACGATCATGCCTGCCATGCCCGGGTTCTACCACCAGCCGTATTCAATCGGAGATCTGGTGGACTTTATCGTTGGCCGCGTCTGCGATCATCTCCGAATCGACCACTCCCTGATGCAGCGCTGGGGCGAACCAGAAACCCCGGGGCGAATCAGACACCCTCCATCAGCCAGTTAACCAGACCACTGACGTCGGAAACATGCCGGATTTCCGCACCGGCTGTGCGATAGCTCAGTTCCGCGGTCGCAATGGCAGCCGGAGTTTCTCCGGCGACCGCCAGTCGCACCGGCACGCAGGCCGCCAGGAATGCCGGCAGGTCTCCGTATTTGACGGCCCCCGGCAGCAGATTCACGTCTCGAATGTCGGTGATCGCCGAGAACCGAAACCCCCGAGTTTCCACGGCCAGCGACTTCACAACGCTGCCGGCCAGCGCCGCTGCGGCAGTGCACATGGCTGCAGCGCCGCCCACACCCACCAGATGGATTGCGCGAGGCTGGTCCGCGTGCCAGGCGGCAAAAGCCAGCAGTGACAGAATGTCGTGGGTTCGCTGCGAGAACAGAGGATGATTGTAGCCCAGCGTGAAGCCGGAGAACTGGCGGGGGGTATCCACCGTGCGGGTCTGTTTCAGCGGAGTTCCGTCTGCCAGATAGTCGCCCGTATACAGCAGATCGACGGAGCCGACTGCGAACCCGGCCTTCAGCAGCGCCGAGATCGGCGGTATCGGTCCACCCTGCGCGTCGAACATCCCGGCCTTTCCCGCGCCGTCGATCCACAGCACAACCTGATGATTCCAGACGTGGGGATACAGGAATGCAGCGGGGATATCTTCTCCATATTTTGCGGACTTCAGCCGTGCCGTGTATTCGCGGAAAACGCCGCGGTCCGTCTCTGTCAGCGTCTCGCTGGCGATGGTATCCCTGTCCGGAAGGCTGCGACCAATCATCACCTCCAGCGCCCCCCCCACCACCTCCCGAAATTTTCGCAGCTGTGCGGCACCTGTCGGAGCGAACTCGGCCAGTTGAGCCCGCGATGTGGCATCCCAGCTTCTGAGAAACGCAGTCTCCGCAGCCTCGTCCCGTGACGGCGCCGGATGCTGATCATTGAACACCGTGGCCTCCTCCCGGGTCAGCGGCACAAAGTCACGCTCCGCGATTTCGGATTCCTGAAATCCCAGATTCAGAAAACGGTTAAAGAAGCGGTACATCATCATCCGGCTGGGATGGTTGTAGTTGTGCGGAAAACTGAAATGCCGGGCATCCACGTGGTCCGGTGCCCCCAGCATCGCGTAGTGTGTGCGAAGTTCCGGCAGACCTTTCGTTTCGATATCAACGGTCCAGTCGTTCGCTCCCGTCATTGCCAGGGGCCGCGGAGCGGCCATGGCGGCAAACTCAACATTCCCGGTGTTGACTCGCAGATATGACGCATTCTCGCAGGTACATCCCCCCTGCATGGCTGTGGAGACCATCACGGCCGGAAACGCTGCGGTGACGCGGTCATCGAGTGCCGTCAAAAGAAATGTCTGTGTTCCCCCGCCGCTTGCTCCGGTCACACCGATCCGGCTTGTATCACAGTCATCGCGACTGCACAGCCAGTCCAGCGCACGGAGGGAATTCCATGTATGCAGTCCCAGCACGTTGATCAGTCGCAGCTCTGCCTGCGCGCTGTACAGCCCCCACTGCTCCGGAGAAGTCAGTTTGTCGCGCTGAGTGTCAAAGCGATGAGCCAGTTCATAGGAAATGGATCCGCCGTCCGCGTACCCCAGCATGTCGTACTGGAATACCATGCAGCCCATACGAGCCAGCTGTACGCAGCGGGCCTGAAGCGGGTGCCGACCGCCCACGGTAAACTGTTCACCGCCGGATTCGATCTCACTGGCAATCTGCGATTCACCGTGGTCATGAAATCGCCCGCCCGGCCAGTGCCCGTGCGGGCTGAGAATGGTGGGCAGCGCGCCGCTGCGCTCCGCGGGCCGATACAGACTTCCCGTGACCAGAAATCCCGGACTCCCTTCCAGAATGACCCGGTCAACCGTGTAGCCGTCTCGCTCCACACGCCCATGGACCGTCGCTGCCACCTGTGGACGCGGCGGCATGGGCCATAGTCCGGTGGCCACCAGAATCTGACGACGCAGCTGAGCCTTCCGCTCCATCCAGGCCGCCGGCGACGCGAGAGGCTGAAACGGGAAATAGCCGTTCAGCGTCTTCAGTTCACCCAGCCGGACGTCCGCCGGAAGTCCGCCCCCGGATTCGGCAGCCGCCACCGCACGGAAGCTCGACAACACAGCCTCGAGACTGACTCCGGTACCGACGGCGGCCGCAGACAACATCGTCCCCGAACACTGCAGCAGCTCACGACGACTGATCAGAATCTGTGACATGCGCATTTCCCCTGTTTCTGACGAAACACCTCGCTGGACAGCGCCAGTTCACGGAGCGGCACTGGCGGCACGACATGGCAGAGAGTATCTGAGGATACCAGCCAGGCGCCGTCAATCATCACCAGCGCAAGTTGCCGAATTTTCAGCCTGTCCCGGAAGAATCCTCCCGGACCGCTCCGCTGAATTCAGCCCTGCTGAAACTGCCCCACAATGATTTTCAGCGAAACCAGCAGCAGCACTCCGGCGGTGATCACGCGAACCGCGCGCTGCCGCCCGGGAGTATCCAGCAGCAGCAGCCCCAGCCAACCGGCAGCAACTGCGATGCCACCGAATACAATTAAAGTCGCCACCAGGAAAATCGCTCCCAGAATCGCCGTCTGCCAGCCTTCATGTCCCTGATCTGCGGCGATGAACTGCGGCAAGAAGGCCAGAAAGAACGCGGAGACTTTGGGATTCGTGAGATTCATCATCAACCCGGTCCGGTACAGACGAACGCTGTTGCAGGCTGAATCATCGGGCGATCTGACCGGCTGCACCGCAGGATCACGAATCATGTGCCACGCCAGTTGCAGCAGGTAACACGCACCAGCCAGCTGCACGGCAGAAAAAGCCGCGGGCGAAGCCGCCAGGGCTGCCGCCAGCCCAACGCCGACCGCGGTCGTATGCAGCACCAGTCCGCTGCAGAGGCCCATCACAATCCGCAGACCGGCCCAGGGGCCGTGTCGAGCCGACTGCAGCAGCACGAACGTATTGTCCGGTCCCGGCGTCAGTGCGACCAGAATCGACGTCAGAAAAAAAATCAGCGCTGTGTCGGCGGGAATCATTCGGTGAAGCTGTAAACAGCCGCATCCGTCCGAAGGTACATCGCACCCCGCGAAAACACCGGCGTTGCCACAATCCGTTCACCAAAATCATGAGACGACTGAATCTCAAACGTCCGCCCCGCCTTCAGGATCGTCATCACGCCGCTTTCGCTTGCCAGATACACCTTCCCGTCGCCCGCCACCAGAGATGCATAGTAGTTTCCACGGCCCGCCGCACGCCCCTGATCCAGCAGCTCACCGGTGCCGGCATCCAGCAGTGTCACGATGCCGGTGTCCCGGACCATGTAGAATACCCCGTCGTACACGATGGAACTGGGGACTGTCGGAAGGCCGCGCTGATACGTCCACAGAACACTTGAGCCAGTCAGTTCACCCGTCCCGCCGGGACGAATCGCCAGCGCCACGTTCCGTGCCTGAGCGAATACCTGGGCGTGTCGCTCCCATTCCGCCTGGTCCAGCTTCTTGTCCTGATTCAGATCAATTCGGAAAAAGCGGGAATTCACTTCACTGCCTTCAGGCAGTTCTTCCTGCGAAATCCCCGAATCTCCGTTGCGATCGTAGCTTGCCACGGCTTCCGCATACGGCTCCATCTGAATCCGTTCGCCCTCGTCACCACCCGGCGTCCAGGTGGCCAGATGAATCAGGCCGTTTGCAATGACAGGAGTGCTGTCGACCAGACGCGACAGCCCTGAATACCACCACATCGGTCGGCCGGATGCCGCGTCGTAACCACTGAGTCGCAGCGATCCGGCGACTACGATCTGAGGACCATCCGCGGTCTCCAGGATGACTGGAGTCGAGTAGCTTCGGGTCGCTTCGGTCCGGGCCGTCTTCCAGATGATGTCCCCAGTCGCCTGATCCATCGCCATCAGAAAGCTGTCCACGTCGTGGTCTTCGTTCAGAATCAGTCGATCGCCCAGCAGAATCGGCGAACTGGCAGCACCGAATTCATCCTGGAACGGTCCCATCCGCTTCTCCCACAGCAGATTGCCCTCCAGGTCGCAGCAGATCATGCCATAACTGCCAAAGAAGGCGAACACCTGGCGGCCGTTGCAGGCCGGTGTCGACGATGCCGGACTGCTGGTGGCGTGAAAGGATTCCAGCTGCTCGAACGGAACGACGCGTTTCCACTTCAGAGTGCCGACGGCACGATCAAGCGCGACAATGGCCAGTTCCCGGCTGGCGGCGTCGTATGTCGTCAGAAACACGAAATCTCCGCAGACACAGGGCGTGGAATGCCCGGGGGGCAGCGGAGTTCGCCAGCGCTGCCGTGCGTCCGAACCAAACTGAGCCGGCAGCGGGTAGTCGTCCGACACGACGCCGTGATCTTTACGGAACCACGAGGGCTCCCCCACATCCTCATCCGCATAACTCGCCGCTGTGTCCCGACCGGCAGTCATCGGCAGAACAGCCATCAGGAACGCAACCAGCTGAACAGCAGCAGATTTCAACACAACAGCCCCCTCCGGCAATTTCTCGAGTCCCCGCATCGCGTTCCGCGCCGCGGCCGGCGCGTCTCACAGTCTATCGACTGCCCCTTCCGACCACCACACCGGCGGCACCGCTCACGCACGTCGCTCCAGCCAGTGAAACAGGCGGTCGGGTACGTCGACGCCGCAGACACGGGCCAGCCCCTTCCACCCAGGCACGGCATTGACTTCGATCAGGAGCGGATTTCCGTCTGCAGCGTACATCAGGTCGACACCAGCGAAGTCGCATTCCGTGGCGATCGCCGCTGCTGACGCCAGACGCAGTTCCGCAGCCGTGGGAGTGTGGCGGATGGCGGTGCCCTGCTGTGAGATATTGGCCCGAAAGTCGCCCTCGCGGGGAAATCGCTGCATGGCACCGATCAGCTGCCCGTCGAGCAGCAGGATGCGAATATCGAAACCCGGGCCGGCAATGAACTGCTGCACATACAGAACGGCTCCGAGCCGTTCCAGCGTCCGAAAGGCGCGCCGGGCCAGTTCGCGGTCACAGACTCGCATGATTCCGCGGCCCTCCGAGCCGAACAGCGGCTTGACCACGACGTCGCCCCCCAGTACATCGAAGGCCGCCAGTGCCGCATCCGCATTCTCACACACCACCGTCGACGGTACGGACAGGCCCGCCAGTGCCAGCCGCTGCGTCGTCAGATACTTGTCCACGGCACATTCCAGTCCGCGGGGTGAATTCACCACCCCGACGCCACACGCCGCCAGACCGCCCAGCACGTCCATCCGAGCCACAACCTGTTCGAGGGTCCCGGGAGACATCGTCCGCACCAGCACGTAATCCAGGGATCTGACGTCAACAGATCCGCAGTGAAGCGACAACCGCGTCCCGGATACAGACGCTCGAAACTGCTCGAACACCAGTGTCTGCATCACGTGACCACGCTGCGTGCCCGTACGGCACAACTCACGCACGTACCAGCTGTCCGGTTTTCCCAGAATTCCAATCTGCATCAGGAGGCGTCGTTTCTTCGCATGCAGCATCAACAAAGCCTGACAGGCCCCCGCCGCTCACAGAATCCGCCGCAGCACGACTCCGGATGCGACCACAGGATCGCGGTACTGTCAGAAACCAAACGATTCCGCTACCAGCTCCGGCAGCAGCTGTCCGTATCGGAACGTTCTTCCTGTGCTGAGGTTGTGAAAGACCACGACCGCAGGACTGAACAGAGACGGATCCAGCTTGTAAAAATCCCGTTCAGCGGCCTCAAACAGCGTGAGAAACTTCTGACCGTGCGCCGGGGATGAACTGGACGGCACCTGCGGACCGATCGTTTCGATCAGCGAATCCTGGCAGCGGACCCAGAGATTCACGGTCGCTCCATACAGAATGGCATCGTTGGAACGGCCAATTCCCTGCAGATCATCCACAGGCACCGGAGGCAGCGGCGCATTCCCCAGACCACTGACCAGAGCCGACAGGGGAAAATGCAGTTCGTGCAGCTTGTGGATGGCAGTCTCCACGGATCGTGCCACAATCTGAATCTGGCCGGCCTGTGACGCCGTGCGGGCCACCGCCAGAATCAGGTGGCGAGCACGGCCGACTGCGTGACGAATCTGTTCCAGCGCTGCCGTCGTCGGCAACCGTCCGGCTTCCAGAATCCCGACCACGGTATTGTGGTCCAGCGCCGGAGGCAGAGTATCAAACAGCGGTTCCTTCCGCGCCACCGCCCGCATGGGGCCGGACGCCATTGCAAAAAAGTCGTCGCTGGCGATCCGCCATCCGGCATACTGGCTCATCAGGCAGGCTTCCAGAGGATGGTCCGTGTGGACCAGCACTCGTGGGACCGGCACTCGGGAATCCTCGGCAGCAGCGAGCCTGACCTCGGCCAGGTCCGACAGGCACAGACGTGCCAGCAGCAGGCCAGCCGCAAGTCCGCCCTCAGCCTCCACTCCGAAGTCCAGCAGCGTGACTCCCTCCACCACGCTGACTGCAATCCGCAGGCATTCCGCCGCACCCCGCGGGATCGCTGCCAGCTGGGCCGCCCGCTGATTCAGATTCTGACCATGCATCACATTACTCCCCACACCCGCTCCGAATAACCCGCCAGTCCGAAGTATGATCGCCCGATTTCTGCTCGTCGAGTCACCCCGTGCCGCATTGGACACGGCGAACGCTGTTCCCATTACAGGAATACCGACGTGTCGTTCTGCCTGCGGGAAGTGAATCCCGCAGGCAAATCCCGGCGGGGATCGGCGATCCGGCGGACCCAGCCGGTCGCAGGGGTGAAATCCTGCGACCTCTGTGCTGGAAAACTGAGGAATCGCTTGCCCTGTGAACGTCACGGCAGGACAATTCACAGTGCGTCTCCGCGGCCGACCGCCATCGGGGTGTCTCGTCGCGTTCCTGAAATCTCCTCCGCCACCAGAACACGATAATGGCCGACAATCGGAATTTATTTAACAAAGTCTGGGATCTGCATACCGTCAGGACGCTCCCGGGTGGGCAGACCCAGTTGTTCATCGGACTGCACCTGATTCACGAGGTGACCAGTCCGCAGGCCTTTGAGATTCTGCGGGACCGCGGGCTGCGCGTTGCTTTTCCTGAACGGACTTTCGCCACCGTGGACCACATCGTTCCAACTGACGTTCAGGCGCGACCGTTTCAGGACGCACTGGCCGAACAGATGATGTCCGCCATTGAAAAGAACTGTGCGGAATTCGGGGTTCCGCTGCTCAATCTGAATGATCGACGCCAGGGGATTGTCCATGTGATCGGTCCGGAACAGGGACTGACCCAGCCCGGGATGACGATTGTCTGCGGTGACAGCCACACGAGCACTCACGGCGCCTTCGGGAGCATCGCGATCGGGATCGGGACCAGCAATGTCGCCGAAGTGCTGTCGTCGCAGACCATGTTTCTGAATCGTCCCCGGGTGCGCCGCGTCATGGTCACCGGACCGCTGTCGTCCGGAGTATTCGCGAAGGACGTCATTCTGCATATCATTCGCCGCCTGGGTGTGCAGGGAGGTGTGGGATACGCCTACGAGTTCGCAGGTTCCACGTTCGATGCCATGTCGATGGAAGAGAGGATGACAGTCTGCAACATGAGTATCGAGGGAGGCGCACGCTGCGGATATATCAACCCGGACCGCACGACGGTCGAGTATCTGCGAGGGCGACCGTTTGCTCCGAGTGGTGCGGAGTTTGAGCGGGCTCAGAAATGGTGGCTGAGTCTGGCATCGGGGTCTGATGCCGTGTTTGACGATGAAGTCTGTTTTGCGGCGAGTGAGATTGAGCCGACGGTGACCTGGGGCATCACGCCGGCGCAGTCGGTAGGCGTTTCGGAATCGCTGCCGCGGCTGTCTGAGGTTCCCGCGGAAGAGCGTCGACTGATCAGCGAGGCGCTGGAATTCATGGGAATGTCGGAGGGTCGGCCGATCCGCGGCACACGGATCGACGTCGCCTTCATTGGATCCTGCACGAACTCCCGGATTTCCGACCTGCGTGAAGCGGCCCGGGTGGCCCGTGGGCGACGTGTGGCGTCGCATGTGAAGGCGATCGTCGTCCCCGGTTCACAGCTGGTGCGCGAACAGGCCATGCAGGAGGGACTGCACGAGATCTTCACGGCCGCCGGCTTCGAATGGCGCGAAGCGGGCTGCAG
>SXGS01397334.1_pt1 | contig 14563 bp, 14 predicted proteins | sample 3174681 | NCBI WGS metagenome assembly SXGS01 (sample SAMN11356861, study PRJNA531348) | freshwater metagenome | isolation source: freshwater sample F1-80 | place: China: Fuxian Lake, Yuxi | collected 2017-12-25
CATTGTCGGAGGCGCCATGACCGGAGCGGCCGCCGGTGGCATGTCCATGTGCGGTGTAAAGAATAGCCATAGGGTGTTCTCCTTGTTTTGTGGTTGGTGATTTTCTATATAGTACACAATTGAATTGCGCGCAATTGTTTTTTGCGCATTGAAATGTGCGCCAGTTTTGGCCACTGTGGAAACAATAGATGCCGAAAGGGGTTCATCAAGGGCCATGGACGACGAAACACTCGAAAAGGAATTGCGGTTGGACAAGCAGCTGTGCTTTGCGCTCTACGGCGCAGCACATGCCTTCACGCGTGCCTACAAGCCGCTGCTCTCGCCGCTCGGACTCACCTATCCGCAATATGTGGTGATGATGGCGCTGTGGGAGGAAGACGATATCTCGGTGAAGGCGCTGGGTGAAAAGGTCGGGCTTGATTCCGGCACGCTGTCGCCGCTTCTGAAGCGGCTCGAACAGATTGATTACGTCTCACGCCGCCGGGATGCGGCCGACGAACGCGTGGTGTTCATCACGCTGACCGAGGAAGGGCGCGCCCTGAAGGGTCGCGCGCTCGAAGTCTTTTCGACGATCGGCAACCAGATCGGCTGCGACATTTCCGAGATCGAAAGCCTGCGCGACAGCCTCAAGCGGCTGAAGGGGCATCTCGAAGCGATCGACGGGGACTGACCGGGCAGCCACGTTGCCAGTCACCATCGGGAGCAATCCGCAGCCTTGCGCGTTGTGGAACAATGGACAAGGCGCGCAATCTTTTCGACATCGTCAGGAGTCAGCTCTGGCTTCTGCCTCTCATCTTTTCGGGCCTTGCGGCCCTGCTCGCCATTCTGATGATCAGTTACGGGCATCTTCTGGGGCCCGACGCGGTGCGCGGAGCATGGTGGCTCTATAGCGGCGAAGCCGAGACGGCGCGGCAGCTGCTGAGCAGCCTGTTGTCCGGGCTGATGACCATGACCTCGCTGGTGGTCTCCGTGACCTTCGTCATTCTGACGCTGGCGGCCAACCAGCTCGGTCCGCGGCTGATTTCCCACTTCATGGCCGACCGGCAGATCCAGTCTGTGCTCGGCCTGTTCATCGGCACGATCCTCTATCTCATCCTCGTCTTGCGGACGATCTCAGACACGCTGGGCTCGGACGGGGTTCCGCATCTGGCGATCTCGGCCGGCAGCCTGCTGACGGTCATCTGCCTGATGGCGCTCCTGTTCTACATCCACAAGGTGGCGCGACTGATCATCGCCGACAATATGATTCACGCATTGCACCGCGATCTGGTCGTGACAGTCGATGAGGTCTTGCCCGGCAAGCCGCCGTGCCATGGCGAAGACGTCGCCCGCTTTGCCGGGATTGGCCAACCGATCGCGCTCGGCAAGGTCGGGCATGTGCAGGTGATCGACTACAGCGCGCTGACCCGGATCGCGGCGGAAAAGGATCTGAGGATCGATGTGGCGGTCAGGGCCGGTCAGTATCTGCTGGCGCAAGGCGACCATTTCACCATCTTTTCCGGCGCTGGCGGCGATGGGACCGATATCGACGACAAGACGATCGCGGCCTTGCGTGCGTGCTTCACCATCGGGCTGCAGAACACGACGGCGCAGGACCTCGAATTCAGCATCCGGCAGCTTACCGAAATTGCGGTGCGGGCGCTCTCGCCGGGGATCAACGACCCGTTCACTGCCGTTGCCGTCATCGACCGGCTGGCGGCCTCCTTCGAGGCGGTGCAGCAGCGCGCCCTGCCCTATCGGCAGTATCACGATGACGATGGGGTCCTGCGTCTGATCGTCAGCCGGTCCGACTATCGCCACATGCTCAACACCGGCTTCCGGTCGATCCGCCAGGCGGGCGCCGACCAGCCGCTGGTGCTGATGCGGATTGCCGCCCGGCTCGCGGACCTCGCCCATTCCGTCCGCTCGCCCGATCAGGCGGATGCCTTGAGGGAACAGCTGGCAGCGCTCGAAGAGACGGTGGAAAAATGCCATTCGATCGAACACGATCAGGCGTCAATGCAGGCCTATCTCAGCGAGACGAGGACTATTCTGGCGGCGGTCGGGACGGCGGCGGCTGACAATCCGGCTTGATCGCTGGCCCTCCGCCTCCTCTGCCGCGCGCCTCCCTGATGCCTTGATTGCCCGCGATGCAGGCAGGCGAAGGAGAGATTCGCATGACACCATCAAGACCCAGAACCGCCGACCTGATCGCCTCCCAAGTCCGGCTTCTCGTTCTACCGCTGATGCTCCTGGGCACCGCGCTGCCGGCGTCCGTGCAGGCTGCCGAAGGCGAGATCGTCGCGGCTGCCAAGCGCGTGGAGCAGAAGCTTGGCATGCGGGTCGGGCTTTCGGTCATCGACACGGGACGCGGCACGGTCGTCGCCTACCGGGACGATGAACGCTTCGCCATGGCGAGCACCTTCAAGTCACTCGCCTGCGCGGCAGCCCTGTCGGGTGGCGATGCGGTTCTCGATCAGACGACACGCATCACAAAAGCGGATCTGCGGCCGTATTCGCCGGTGACGGAGACGCGGGTCGGCACGAGCCTCTCCACGCGAGAACTGTGCGAGATCACGCTGCGGACCAGTGACAATGCCGCCGCCAATGCGATCCTGAAGGTGCTCGGCGGGCCGGCCGAGGTGACAAGCTTCCTGCGCAGCATCGGCGATGCGACCACGCGGCTCGACCGTTACGAGCCAGAGGTCAACGAGGCGAAACCCGGCGACCCGCGCGACACGACGACACCGCAGGCAATGGCGCAGACGCTGCAAGGCCTGCTCATCGGCGACGCGCTTGCCCCCGCCGCCCGCAACCAGCTCGACGCCTGGATGGCGGCGAATGCCGTGGCCGACGGCCTCTTGCGGTCCAAGCTGCCGAAGGGCTGGACGATCGCCGATCGCGGCGGTGCGGGCGGGCATGGCACGCGTGGGGTGATCGCCGTCGTGCGGCCGCCGAAAGGTGCGCCGCTTGTCATTGCGATCTACATGGACGGCAGGAAACATCCGCTGAAGACGCGGGACGCCGCGATTGCCGCGATCGGTGAAGCGGTCTTTGAAAAGTTTGCGCGATGACAGATCGTACGATCGTCCGTATGGCCTTCACGCTGTCGCTCGCAATGCCATTGATGGCGCCCGGCACGCTTGCCATGGCGCAGGAAGCTGGCAGGACAGCGGAGGAGCGCTCCGACTGGCAGCGGAAGAAATGCGACGTCTACCGGCAGGCCTTTGCCGAGATAATCGATCATGTCGGACGCGAGGGCGTCTCGGAGATATTCATGGCCCGGAACCAGGCATTCATCGACAGCGGCTGTCTTGCCGATGTCGATGCCTGTCCGCAGACGGAAGCCGACCTCGAGGTCGCCAATGGCCTGACCATCGCCAGCATGAATGCAGGTGCCGCAAGCTCGTTCAGCCCGTTTCGCTGTCGGGAATAGGCCGCGTCAATCCGCCGTCGCGGCGGACGCTTGGAACGCGGAACCGATCTGCACGCCAAGGGTTGTCCTTCGGTCAACTGCGGTGACGACACCCCCGGGCGAGCGCCGCACAGACCATCAAGGAGAATGTCCATGCAAGTACCGCAGAATGCCGTGATTGCCGTCGCCGATGGCGAGAAGCTGAGCCTCTTCCAAAACGAAGGGAATGCTCTTGATATCAAGCTGAAGGCCATTCCGTCGGAAGAGATCGACGGTTCGAAGATCCCATCCGGCGCCCGCCATTCCAGCAGCGCCGCCAATCCCGACGATAGCCAGCAGGACGAGGACGGCTTCAGCAACGGTGTCACCGAAATGCTGAACAAGCAGGTGCTCGACGGCAAGATCAAGAACCTCGTGATCATCGCGGCACCGCGGACGCTCGGCGAGATGCGCAAGAGCTACCACAAGCAGCTCTCCGCGGTCCTGGTCGGCGAACTCGACAAGGACCTGACCGGTCACACGGTCCAGGAGATCGAAAAGGCGCTTGCAGCCGCCTGATATGCCTCCACGTAGAAGAGGCCCCGCCGTCACCGGCGGGGCCTTCTGTCTTCTTGCGGTGATTGCCGCGGGGGGCCGATCAAGAACGCCCGGTTACTGCCGGACGACGATCTTCGCCTTGGTCGGCACGCGCTCGTAGAGGTCGATGATGTCCTGGTTCATCAGACGGACGCAGCCGGAGGAGACGGCCTTGCCGATCGAGCTCCATTCCGGCGAACCGTGCAGACGGTAGAGCGTGTCCTGACCATTCTGGAAGATGTAAAGCGCACGTGCACCCAGCGGATTGTCGAGGCCACCGGGCTTGCCGCCATTGCGGACGGAGTATTTCTCGAGTTCCGGCTGACGAGCGATCATCTCATCCGGCGGGGTCCATTTCGGCCATTTCTGACGCCACTGGATGACGCCGGCGCCACCCCAGGCAAAACCGTCGCGACCGATGCCGACGCCATAGCGCATGGCGGTGCCGCCGCGCTCGACGAGGTAGAGGAAGCGGTTCGGGGTATCGACGACAACGGTGCCGGGGGCTTCGCCGGTGGGATCGATGACCTGCTGGCGATAGAAGCGCTCCGGAATGCGCCAATAGGGGACGGCCGGAATGACATAGCCGCCGTCATAGACCTCGCCATACATGGCATCGAGTTCGGGGGTGCGGCCGCTCGGTGCGGCCGGCACGACCGGGCCCTCCAGACGGGCGTCTGCCGGGAGCGGACGGGAGGTGGTGCAGCTGGCCAGCAGGGATGCCGCGCCGAGGCCTGTCAGGGACAGAAGCGACCGACGGGTCAAATTGGGTGTAGAAGACATTTAGGTATGAGTTTCCTGTAGCAGTTCTGCGGATGAAGACGCTGGGAGGTGCGCTTTGTTCCGCGATGATGCGATGCAAACAGGAAAGCTTCAATTAAAGCAACGCTACCACCCCCTCACGTTTTGGAGAGAGGGCTAACGTCGCAAATTAGTGTCGCTAAATGACAACAATCGGGGTGTTGTCGGGGACGCGATCGAAGAGGTCGATGACATCCTGATTGAACATGCGCACGCAGCCCGAGGAGGTCGCCTTGCCGACCGACTGCCAGTCCGGCGTGCCGTGGACACGGTAGAGCGTATCCTTGCCGTCCTGATAGATATAGAGCGCACGCGCGCCAAGGGGATTGTTGAGGCCGGCAACCAGCCCGCCGCGGGCAGCGGAAACGGGCCGCAAGTTGGGATTGTTCTCGACCATGTTGTCGGTCGGCGTCCAGTGCGGCCATTTCGCCTTGCGCTGGATCACGCCCCGGCCCGACCAGGCATAACCGTCACGGCCAAGCCCGACGCCGTAGCGGATCGCCTTGCCGTTCGGCTGGACGAGATAGAGGTAATGCGCCCTGGTATCGACGACGATGGTGCCGGGGGCTTCCGTCGACTGATAGCTTACCTCCTGGCGCAGCATGTCGGAGCGGACGCGGTCGAGCGGGATGGCGGGCAGCGTGTGGCCGTCATCGACCATCACGCCGTAGAGCGTCCGATGCAGCGGGTTGGAGACCGGCAGGCCATAGGTCTGGTGGAACTGCGTCTGGTAGAGGCTGCGCTTTTGCGGAGCTGACTGGTCGGCGGCCGGCGGCGTGCGTGCCGGATCGTACCAGACCGGGGCCACCTCGTCCTGGAAGACCTCGATGTTCATGCGGCTGGTATCGGTCATCAGGATGCAGCCCGAGAGCGAGCCGACAAGCGCCGTGCCGAGGCCGAGCGACAAGAGCCGCTTCGACAGGAGGGAGGCCGGGCCGGACGGGAGAGGCTTCAACATGCTGCACCGATTCACTGACATCGTTGGCCGCACCCTGTCAGCTGCGGCTGGCGCGAAGCTTATGGCTGGCGCCTCACTCCGCCACGACCGCTTTCGTCACCTTGCCCTCGCCTTCGCGCGGCAGGCGGATGTTGGGCAGCAGGAGCGCTGCGATCAGGCCGATGACCATCATGCCGGAGGCGGTCAGGAAAAGCGGCACGAAGGCGTCGGAATAGGCGTTGGCGACCAGGGTCCGGGCGGCATCCGGCAGGGCGGCGAGGCCTTCCGGGGTGAGGTTGCGGAAATCGACACCGCCGGGCAGCGCGATCTGGACCTGGGTGAGCCCGGAGCTGACGATCGCGCCATAGATGGAGATGGCGATCGCGGCACCGCCCATGCGCGTCAGCGTGACGGTGCCGGTGGCGGCCCCGACATCGGCGCGAGACGCGGCATTCTGCACGCCGATGACGGGAACCTGCTGGCCGATGCCGACGCCGAAGCCCTGGAGCAGCATGACCAGCGCGATGAAGATCAGCGGGGTTCCGGCATGCATGAAGGAAAAGATGCCGAGACTGACAACGCCGAGGGCTGCCGAGGCAATCGAAAAGGGCTTGTAGCGACCGCTTTTCGCGATCAGCCGGCCGGCGGCAATCGAGCCGATGGCGATGCCGCCTGTTGTCGCGACGAAGAGCAGGCCGGCCATGGAGGGCGAAAGGCCGGTCGTGGTCTGCAGGAAGAGCGCGATATAGTTGACCGAGCCGATGCCGATCGCGCCCGAGACCAGCGAGATCACCAGCAAAAGGTTGATGGTCGGCTTGGAAAAGAGCGAGAGGGGCACGACGGGTTCCGGTGCGCGGCGCTCGACGAGGACCCAGCCCGTGGCGCAGAGGGCACCGAAGGCGACGACGGCGAGGCTTTGCCAGGCGAGCAGCGAGCCGAAGATCTGGCCGCTATCAGCCCAGAAGACGATGGAGGCGACGGCACCGGCGAGCAGGATCGCGCCGGCATAGTCGATCTTCGGTTTGCGGTTCGGCTTGCGATAGGGGAGCAGGAAGGCAAGGCCGATCAGGACGGCGATGCCGATCGGCAGGTTGACGAGGAAGATCGAGCGCCAGCCGAAGAGATCCGACAGGGTGCCGCCGAGGACGGGTCCAAGCGCGCCAGAGGCCATCAGCACGAGGCTCGAATAGCTCTGGTAGCGGGCGCGTTCGCGCGGCTCGAAGAGGTCGGCATTAATCGAGAAGATCGACACCATGATGCCGCCGCCGCCCAATGCCTGCAGGACGCGGGCGGCAATCAGCGTGTCCATGGAGACGGCGAGACCGCAGACCAGCGAGCCACTGGTGAAGATCGCGATGGCTGCCATGATCACGTATTTGCGGCCGAAGAGATCGCCCAGTTTGCCATAGAGCGGCATGACGGCGCTGGTCGTCAGCAGATAGGCCGAACCGACCCAGCCGAAGCGTTCCAACTCACCGAACTCGCCGACAATGGTCGGAAGCGCCGTCGAGACGATCTGGTTGTCGAGAGTGGCCATGAACATGGCCGACATCAGCAGGAGATAGACGAAAAGGCGGAGCCTGGGATCAGTGACCAGCGGCGTATTGTCCGCTGTCGGCGCGGCGGTGGCGCTTGTCGTCGGATGCGGTTCGAAACGGGGATCAGGCCCGGAGGGGGCGGCAGTGGTGGCTCTGGTCATGGATCGGGGGCTCCTGTCTGGCCACAAAATGTGCCCCTCGCATTTATATGTCAATAGCACATATTTGCTGAATGCATTCATTTTGCTTTCCGCACCGTTCGACCTTTGCTATGCTGGAACCATCATGTCTGCTTCGCAAACCAAACTCTCGAACGTTGAGCCCGAAACCGTGGATGCCTTGCCCGACAGGCTGCCGGAAGGGGGCGACGCATCGCTGGCGGCCATCGGACATGCCATGACGCGCATGCGGCTGTTGATCGGCCGCCGCTTCATCGGGCGCATGGCGTTGAAACGCATCGGGACGGGGCTGGAACTGTCGGATCTCGATGCCATCGGCGTCATCAAGCGGATCGGCAGCCAGCAGGAGGTCACAGTCGGCACGATCGCCGAACAGCTGAGGATCGATCCCTCGCGCGGCAGCCGGATCGTGGCTGATCTCGTGAAACAGGGGCTCCTGGAGCGCGCGGCCTCGCAGGAGGACGGACGCCGCAGCCTTGTCAGGGTGACGGCTGCGGGCCGCAAGGTGCTCGATGAGATCGAGGCCATCAAGCGCGAGACGATCACCGAAGCGACCGCCGGTTGGTCCGACGCGGATGTGGAGACATTCGGGCGGCTCTATGCCCGCTTTACCGAGGGCCTGGAGGCACAATTCAAGCGCTTCGAGCAGGACGAAGGCTGACGGTCTCAGGTCGGCACGGCAGCGGGTAGCTGGAACGGAAACGACCCGACCGGCACTCCCTCCCCCGAGAAAATGCCGGCCGGTCGTCATGGGACTGGTTGTTCACCACCCTCCCCGCTCCGCCAGGACAGGAAGGGCTTGCGTCCCACGCCGAAGGGAATGGCTCAGACCGGTTTCGGCCCTTGCAAGGCGTTGTAGATCTTCTTGGCCAGGATTGCCGAAATCGGGACCGAGAGAACGAGACCGGCTGCGAAGGCGGATGCGATCTGCCAGCCTTCGCGCATGTCGAGCGACAGGACCGCGATCACCGCCGCACCGCCGACGGCGCTGGCGACGAGGATATAGAGAACTGCAGCGAGGCGAAGCATGATCGTGTTCCTTCGTGTTCATGTCTTTCTGTTGTGAGAATAGGATCAAGCCGGCAAGTTTCCTTGATCTGGCTCAAGTCTTTGCCTGCAATTGCTTAGACCAAAGGCGAAGCGCTTCACGTGCACCGTTAACACTGTTTTAAGCCTGTTCTTGCCGCGGCTGCACGCTTCCTCCAAGGTTCTGGCCTGACAGTGAAAGCCGGAAACGGAACGGACACATGCCTTCTCGACGCTCGGTCATGATCGGCCTTGGCGGGCTCTTTGCGACAGCGGGCCTGCCCGGCGGCCTGCGCCTTGCGTGTGCCCAGACGCTTGCCATGGCGGACCTGCGCGGCGGCTTCGACGCGGCCGAAGCCGGGATCCTGCCCGGCGCCGAAGACGATCAGAGCGCCAAGCTGCAGGATCTGATCGACCGGGCGGCGGCCATGGGCCAGCCGGTCTTCCTACCGGCCGGCACTTACGAAGTCGCCAATCTCGAACTGCGCGATGGCAGCCGGATCGTCGGCGTGCCGGGACTGACGCGACTTGTCTATCGCGGCGACGGACACCTGATGGCAGCCCAGGACATTCGGCGCCTCAGCCTGTCGGGTATCACCTTCGACGGCGCCAATCGCTGGCTTGCCGATTACACCGAGGGGCTCCTTTCCTTCCGCAGTGTCGATGACGTGACGATCGAGGCTTGCGAGATCACCGGCAGCCGCAAATGCGGGATCTATCTGGCACGCTGCGGCGGCCGGATCGACACCACGCGGATCTCGGGCGCTGCTGATGCCGGCATCTGGGCGATTGAGGGCAAGGCCTTCTCGATCCGCAACAACCAGATCTTCGACTGTGGCAATGGCGGCATTCTGGTGCATCGCTGGACGAAGGGCGAAGATGGCAGCGTCATTGCGGGCAACAGAGTGGCGCGGATCGGCGCGACCAATGGCGGCACCGGCCAATATGGAAACGGGATCAACGTCTTTCGCGCCGACAATGTGCTGGTGTCGCAAAACCATGTATCGGACTGCGCCTTCTCGGCGATCCGGGCCAATTCCGCTTCCAACATCACGATCAGCGGCAACCAGGCCTTCCGGTCCGGCGAAACGGCCCTCTATGCCGAATTCGAGTTCGAGGGCGCGCTGATAACAGGCAACATCATCGATGGCGCGGCGATCGGCATTTCGGTCGCCAATTTCGACCATGGCGGGCGCCTGTCGACCGTCAGCAACAACATCATCAGGCGGATCGTCAACAAGGGCCCCTATGTGCCGACGATCAGCAGCTTCGGCTTCGGCATCTCGGTCGAGGCCGATACGCTGGTCAGCGGCAATCTCGTCGAAGGCGCTGAGACTGCGGCGCTTGCGATCGGCTGGGGCCCCTATCTGCGCAATGTCATCGTCAGCGACAACATCCTGCGCGACAGCCCGGAAGGCATAAGGGTGAGCGTGGTCGAGGGCGCCGGCCAAACCGTGATCCGCGGCAACATCGTCGAGGGTGCAGATAAGGGTGCGATCCTCGGATATCGCTGGAAGGAGCGCGTCGGCGACGAGCTTTCGGATGGAGAGACCGACTACGGGCATCTCAGCATCGCAGACAATGCGCGCATCACGCGGTGACACGATCAAGACCATGCTCGCGCGTTAACCAAGTGGAAACCAACACCGGTATCTTCGGGTAGTCGTAATCTCTGTTTAAGGTCGCGCTGATCTAATCGCCGACGACCCTAATGCAGCGAAGCCCATGTTCCTGAAACTGCAGAACACCATTCTCGAAATGATCGCCACGGGGCATCCCCTGGCGGAGACGGTCGATAGACTCTGCCGCGAGGTGGAAGCGGCCAGCGACGATGTCGTCTGCTCAGTGCTGCTGCTCGACGACGAGCGGCGGCTCAGGCATCTTGCCGGTCCATCGCTGCCGCTCGAATACACCTCCGCCATCGATGGCACCGCGATCGGACCCGGTGTCGGCTCCTGCGGGACCGCCGCGCATTTCGGCGAGCCGGTTCTGGTCGAGGATATCGACACACATCCCTACTGGCAGCCCTACAAAGGCCTGGCGCTGCCGAACGGCCTCAGGGCCTGCTGGTCTACACCGATCATCGGCGCCGGAAAGGTGCTCGGCACCTTCGCCTTCTACTACCGTGTCACGCGCGGTCCCTCGGATGCAGAAAAGGCGGCCGTCGAAGCCTGCGTGCATCTCTGCGCCATCGCCATCGAGCGCGACCAGCGGATCGCCGAGCGACGCAAGCTCGCTGAAACCGACAACCTGACCGGTCTGCCCAACCGCAGCCGCTTCAACGAGACAATCGATGACGTGTCGCGCCGCGGCCAGGACTGGGCGCTGATGCTGATCGACCTCGACAATCTGAAGATGGTCAACGACACCTTTGGCCACAGCGCCGGCGACGACCTGATCCGGATCGTGGCGCATCGCCTGCAGGATCGCGCTCCCGCGGAGATGACCTTCCGCCTCGGAGGTGACGAGTTTGCCGTGATCGTGCCTTGCCTGGAGGCAACGGACCCGACAGAACTCGCCGAAGCGTTGATCCAGCGGATCAAGGAGCCGGCCGACTGCGCCGGGCACCTGATCTATCCTGCCGCAACACTCGGCGGCGCAAAGGCCGGCCTGGAGCGCAGCCCGCAGCAGGTGCGCCAGAACGCGGACTACGCACTCTATCACGCCAAGGAACGGGCGCGCGGGCGCTATCTCGAATATGCCCCGGGTCTCGGCACCTCCATCGTCAAGCGCTTCCGCGCCGTGCAGGAGGTGGATCGGGCGCTGCGCGAGGACCGCATCGACGCCCATTACCAGCCGATCGTCGAACTCGCCACCGGGCGGATCATGGGATTTGAGTCGCTCTGCCGGATGAAGATGGCCGATGGCAGCGTCGTTGCCGCCGCGCATTTCCAGGAGGCGATGAAGGATGCGCATGTGGCGATCGAGATCACCGAGCGCATGCTGGAGCGCATTGCGGCGGCTTGCATCGAATGGCAGCGAGACGGGCTGCAATTCTCGCGTATCGGTCTCAACCTGTCCGCCGCCGATTTCCACCGTGGTGGACTAACGCAGCGGATCGTCGATGCGGTGAGCCGCGTCGGCCTGCAACCCAACTCGATCGTCGCCGAGGTCACCGAATCCGTCTATCTCGCCCAGAAGGACAACGTCATCGCCGAAGAGATCCGCGCCATGCGCGAGGCCGGCATCAAGGTGGCGCTCGACGATTTCGGCACCGGTTTTGCGTCGCTCACCCATCTGCTGACGGTTCCGGTCGATGTCATCAAGATCGACAAGTGCTTCGTTCGCCGCCTGGCCGACGCCGGAAGCGGATCGGTGATCACGAAAGGACTGCTCGACATCGCACGAGGGCTCGGCATATGGGTGATTGCCGAGGGCATCGAAGAAGAGGCCCAGGCCGAGCATCTGCTGTCGCTCGATTGCAAGGCAGGCCAGGGCTATTATTTCTCGCGTCCCATGGATCGCGATAGCGTGCGGGAAATGCTCGAGGTCAGCCAGTTCCACCCGGAGTGGTCGCACATTCTCTTGGAACGCGAACGGCAATTTCTTCCCAAAGTCGGTTGAGAGACGGACGGCCAGAACCTCCCGTCCCTGCAACCTCTCTCCGCTTCAGTTCCGTGCGGTCTGGCGGGTGCCGACCCAGCGGATCAGTTCGCGCGCCTCCGGTGGCGGACGCTTCTCGACCCGACGATAGAGGCGGCAATCGCGGGTGCGGGTGAGAAGCCCCATATTGACCAGTTCCCGGCGGATCAGCACGTGATCGCCAAAGTCGTTGTGGCGCATCAGCACCGCATTGACCGCCTTTTCCGGCATGTCCTCACCGGCCAGCAGGAAGGACCAGAGCACCCAGAGCGCCAGTTGCTGCTGGTTCAGCTTGCCCGGCCAGCGGACAAGACGATCGGTTCCGGCAAAGCAGCGGGCAGTGAGCTCGACGCGACGGAAATCGACGGCGGGCTCCTCTTCGACCACCGGCGGATGGGCCAGGCGGTCTTCTGCCGCGCGGCTTGCCTTGAAATGCTGGTAGTTGCGATAGCCGACGGCACGCGTCAGCATGTTCAGGAGCTCGACATGACCGGGCAAGTCTGCCCGCGCTTCGAGTTCGCGTTTCAGGTTTTTGGCCAGCGCCGACAGATCGGGGGCTGCGAAGGCATGTGTTGTCTTCGACATCTCATTTCTCCTGGTCGTGCCCGGCTGCCTCAAGCAGCCAACATGGCCGGTGGTCACCGACTTCCGACGGGGCACGGGAAAACGAGCTTCGTCGATCAGAAGAAAGGCAGATTTAGCTCCCCTTGTCGGGGCGGTGACGCCTGGGTGAACTGCAGACCCTGGAGGTCCAGAGATAAGCGCAGCTCGGGCATGCTGTCAATTGCGGCGACGATCAGCAAAATTCATCGTTCCCATCAGCGCGAACGGCTTTTCCCGAGCCCATCGGCGCGATAGCCTCCGGCCCACCAATCAAGGGAGACCGGCATGCTGAAGATCTATGGCGTCTACAAGTCGCGCGCAACGCGTATCCTCTGGCTGGTGGAAGAGCTCGGCATACCCTTCGAGCTGGTGCCGGTCATTCAGGCCTACAAGCTCAAGGATCAGACGGCGGCGGATGCGCGGCTCAATACGCGGTCGCCGGAATTCCTCGCCGTCAACCCGATGGGCAGCATTCCGACGATCGAGGATGACGGACTGGTCCTGAACGAGTCGCTGGCCCAGACGCTCTATGTGGCCAGGAAGACCGGCGGACCGATCGGCCCGCGCGATCTCAACGAAGAAGCGCAGATGCTGCAATGGTCGCTGTTTGCAGCCACCTCGATCGAAACGGATGCCCTGAAGATCTCGATGGCCAATGCCAGCGGCAAGCTCGCCTCGGCAGAGGGCCAGGCCGAGGCGGCCGAGGTCGCAAAGGTTCTCGCGCGGCCGTTCGGCGTGCTTGAGGCACATTTCTCGCACAATGATTATACGGTCGGCGGACATTTTACCGTTGCCGATATCAATCTGGCCGAAGTCGTTCGCTACGCTCAGGCCTATCAGCCCATCTTCGACGCGCATCCGAAGACCGCCGAATGGCTGGCACGCATCCAGTCGCGACCGGGCTTCAAGGCGATGTGGGAGAAGCGGCTGGCCGAGGTGGAGTGACTACTCTGGTCCCTATCGATTAGCCCGTGCAAAGGGACGCACCAGCACCCAATAACCCGTGTGGCGGTGGACCAGCCCCGTGACCACCACCAGCCGGATGAGCTGCACGAGGACCATCGCGGCGGCAGCGCCGGTGATCCCATAGAGGGGGACCAGCAGCAGCATCAGGCCGAGGCAGGCTGCGACCGAGATCGAGACGATGGCAAGGCTCAGGCGATAGCGGCCCTGGACCACCAGCAATTCCGCCGCCTGGCCGGTGGCGGCGCGGACGATATAGGCGAGACCGAGCAGGACAAGGCAGGGATAGGCCGAGACGAAGGCCTCTCCGAAAAGGTGCAACAGCGGATAGCCGGCGGCAAGCGTCAGGGCCACCGAGGGGATGGTGAGCCAGAAGGTGGCATTGGTCGAGCGGGTGATGCGGGCCTGCAGCCCTGCCCTGTCGGCCGAGGCGAGCGACAGCGAGAAGCCACGCGCTGCGACCAGCATGAAGCCATATTGCACGAAGGCGGCGAGCGAGAGCGAACGCTGGGCGGCGAAATAGAGCGAGGCCTGGTCGGGGCTCACCAGGAAGCCGAGGATCAGGACGTCGATCCAGACGAAGAGTTCTTCGGCCGTCATTGCCGGCATCATCAGCACCGAAGCGAGCAGCCAGAAGCGGCGGCGCTCCGGTGTCATGACGATAGGCGCGGCCGTCTTCGGGAGGCGTGCGCGCAGGAGGAGTGCCTGGACGATGAGGACGACGATCGAGGAGAGCACGACGAGAGCAAGGACGGTTACCGCATCGAGCGGCAGGCCCGCGAGCCTCGCCAGACCGACGCCGGTCATGATCAGCACGGGCCGCAGGATGAAACCCGGTACGGTCGAGAGCGCATACCAGCCGAACCCGCGGGCAACACCGGTCACATAGGTTTCGAGCGACAGGACGGGGAAGCCGAGGGCAAGCACGCCGATCGGCAGCAGGAAGGCCGGATCGACGACGTCA
>SXGS01693314.1_pt1 | contig 14563 bp, 10 predicted proteins | sample 3174681 | NCBI WGS metagenome assembly SXGS01 (sample SAMN11356861, study PRJNA531348) | freshwater metagenome | isolation source: freshwater sample F1-80 | place: China: Fuxian Lake, Yuxi | collected 2017-12-25
CGAAGAGGTCGTCGCCGAGCCCGCCGCCGCCGAGCCCGCCGAAGAGGCCGCCGCCGAGCCTACCGCCGCCGAAGTCTTCGCCGCCATCGAAGCCGAAGAGGCCGCCGAAGAGGCCGTCGCCGCCGTCGAAGCCGAAGAGGCCGCCGAAGAGGTCGCCGCCGCCGAGCCCGCCGCCGCCGAGCCCGCCGCCGGGAAGAAGAAGGAGGGGCTCAACTTCTCCAACATCGACCTGGACTTCGGCGATCCCGACCAGACCCTCATGGAGCTCGACGAGGGCTGGAGCCTCGACGCCCCGGACCTGCTCGCCTCCATCGACAATGGCGAGAACCCCTGATCCCCCCCAGCCGGACAAGGCCGCCTCGGACCTCACGGACCCCGGCGCAGCGCCGCTGTCCGCCCCCCTCTCTCGACCTCCGCTCCCCCAGCCCGACACCCCCCTCACCGTCCTCATCAAAAAAAGCTGCACCCGACCCGTTTCTGGTGAAGGATCAAGGCGCCCGACGGCACTGACGAAGACTCGCGCTCGCGCCTGAGCTTCCGACGCCGCACGGACGCGCAGAGACGACCCAAGCCACGATCCCAACAGAGCGCAAGACCATGCCCCTCTCGCTCCTGGCCGCAGACCCCGGCTCCATATCCTGGCAGATCGCGCTGCTGTCATGCCTGACGGCCTTCCTGCTCTCCCACCTCATCGCCCTCGTCTACGACAAGACCTTCGAAGGCCTCTCCTGGTCCAAAGGCCTCGTCCAGTCGATGGTCCTCGGCAGCCTCGTGACCTGCCTCCTGATGATGGCCATCGGCGACAACATCGCCCGCGGCATCGGGATCGTCGGCTCCCTGGCCATCATCCGCTTTCGCACCAACCTGCGCGACCCCAGAGACCTCGTCTTCGTCTTCGCGGCCCTCGGCGTCGGCGTCGCCGCCGGCGTCCAGGCCTACGCCATCGCCCTGATCGGGGCGCTGAGCTTCTGCGGCGCCGCCCTCTTCTTGCGCACCATGTCCTTCGGCGCGCGCCGCGCCCACGACGGCCTGCTGCGCTTCCAGCTCCCCGCCGACGCCGATCGCGCTGCCCAGGTCACCGAGGCCCTGCGCCGCACCACCCGCCGCTTCGCCCTCGTCACCCTGCGCGACGTCGCCCAAGGCACCCGGATCGACTACGCCTACCAGCTCACCCTCAAGCAGCCCGATCACCCCGATATCCTGCTCGACGAGCTCAAGCGCATCGACGGCCTCAGCGGCCTCGCCTTCGTCAGCCAGCAAGCCACCGTCGAGGTCTAGGAGGTCGCCGTGCCCCTCAAGCGCGCCGCGCACATCCTCGTCTGGCTCCTGGCCGCCACCCTGGCGGTCTGGCTCTACCTCGACACCCGCGACGCGGCCACCCTGCCCGGCCTCGTCGAGATCGTCTCGGTCGACCTCGCCCCGCTCGAAGGCGGCGCCCTGGCCTCCCTCTCCGTCTCTCCCGGCGATGAGGTCAAGGCCGGCGACCTGCTCGCCTCCGTCGACGACGCCGCCCTCCAGATCGAACTCAAGCTCCTCAACGACGAACTCGACGCCAGCCTCAAGCGCCTCGACGCCAACCGCTCTTTCAGCGCCGCGACCCACAAGGCCCGCGGCGACGCCCTGCGCGACGAGCTCCTCCAGCTGCGCGAGGACGCCCAGGCCCAGGAGGGCCTCATCCTCGCCGGCGACGCCGAGGTGGCCCGCTTCGGCGAGGAGATCGCTCGCCTTGAGGCCGCCCGTCAGGCCGGCCTCGGCCGCGCCGATGAGCTCTCCTCCCTCCTGCGCCTGCGCGACGTCTCCGCCAGGAAGGTCCAGGGCCTGCGCAGCACCCTGGCCACCTCCCGACAACGCTACGCCCTGGCCCAGAGCGCCCTCGACGCCTGGGCTGCCCTCGACCCCCAACCCCTGGCCGACCCCGCGCTGTCCACCGACGCCCGCGCCCTCGACGTCCTCAAGCGCCGTATCGCCGCCGTCGAGGCCCGCATCGCCTCCCACAAGATCCTCGCCCCCTTCGACGGGCGCGTCACCGCCCTGCTCGCCCTCCAGGGCCAGATCATCGCCCCCTTCACCCCCGTCGTCTCCCTCCAGCAAACCACCCCTGGCAAGGTCGACGCCTTCCTCCCCGAAGCCTCCCCCCTCGATCCCCACCCCGGCGACCTCGCCAGGATCACAAGCCCGACCGCCTCCTGCACGGGCCGCGTCGCCTTCCTCGATCCCGGCATGTCCCCCTTGCCCCTGCGGCTCCGACCCCTCAACGGCGCCGAACCCTGGAGCCGACGCCTTCGCCTCGACCTCGACGCCCCCTGCGCCCTCCTGCCCGGACAACGTGTCGAGGTCAAGATCGACAAGGACGCCGCGCCGTGACGGCCATGGGGAAAGCCGAGGCCCATCCTATCTTGATGATTTTAAACGGGATTGATCGCCTCGGCGGCGACCCTCGGCGCTGAGGCGGGCATGGCGGTCATCAGGCGCTACGAGCGCAAGTACCTCATCGACGCGTCCCTCGTCGACGACATCAGCGCCTCCATCTCGGCCTTCTGCGATCTGGACCCCTACCACCTCAACGCCCAGGAGGGGGGCTACACGATCCAGAGCCTCTACCTCGACACCCCCGCGCTGGACTTCTACGAGGACAAGAAGGCCCGCCGCCTCTCGCGCGCCAAGCCCCGCGTGCGCTTCTACGGCGAGCAGCCCGGCGACCGCGTCTGGCTGGAGATCAAGCGCAAGGTCAACGGCGTCGTGATCAAGACCCGGAGCAAGCTGCCCACCGCAGACTGGCCCGGCCTGCTCGACGCCCCCGCCGACAGCCTCTCGCCCGCCGAGGCCGCCTTCGCCGCCTTCGTCGTCGGGCGCGGCGCCATCCCCGTCGTCCACGTCCGCTACCAACGGCTGGCCTTCGTCAGCGCGATCGACGATTACGCCCGCGTCACCTTCGACACCGCGCTTTGCAGCGCCCCGGCCCAGGGCTCGCCCGAGCTCGTGCTGCCCTCCTCGGCCTTCACCCCCTTCGACGACCCCCCCGGCTGCACCTTCCCCACCTCCCCCGTCATCCTGGAGCTCAAGTGCGAGGCCAACACGCCGCTCTGGATGATCGACCTCGTGCGCCGCTTCGGCCTGATGGAGACAGCATTCTCAAAATACTGCGTCGGCCTTGACGCCACCCAGCCCCCCGCGCCGCTCTTCCGCCTCACGCGCTGACGCCGAGGGCCGCAGCGCGCCCAGGTTGGCCTTGAGTCTTTGATCGAAGAGGATATTCTGGCGAAGAGGGCGGGAGAAATGGACCGGAATGGACGATGCGGGAAGACAACTCTGGGGACCTTACGAGATCGTCTCGGTGCTTGGCCGGGGGGGCATGGGGGTGGTCTTCCGTGCGCGACACGCGCAGACGGGGCAGGAGGTGGCGCTCAAGACGCTCGCCGAGCCCCAGGCGCTGCTCATCCTGAGCCTGCGGCGTGAGATCCAGACCCTCAAGCGCCTGACCCACCCCGGCGTGGTGCGCATCCTGGACTCCGGCGTGAGGGAGGGCGTCCCCTGGATGGCCCTTGAGCTCCTGCGGGGCCTGACCCTCGGCGAGCACATCGAGTTCGCCTCGTCGAGCCACCAGGGCGAAACCCTCGGCCTCTCCCTGGCGCAGGACTCTCAGAGCACGCTCAGGATGTGGGCCACGACGCTGGCCACGACGCTGTCCACGACGACGCTGTCCACGACGACGCTGTCCATGACGACGCTGGCCACGGCGACCGCCCACGCCAGCGCGCCGCTCGCGCCAGTGGCGAGCGCCGAGCGCGGCGTCGCTCGCTTGAAGGGGCCGCTGTCGGCCCACCAGCGCGACATGCTCGGGTGGGTCGGTCAGGTGTGCCGGGCGCTGGCCTACCTTCACGGCGAGGGGGTCGTGCATTGCGATGTCAAGCCGGACAACATCTTGATCACGGAGGATGGGCGCGCGGTCTTGATGGACTTTGGCATCGTGGCGGGCCAGGGCAGCCGCGTCGATCACGACGCGCTGGCGATGGCCGGGATGCGCGCCGGGACCGCCCACACCATCTCGCCGGAGTGCATCCAGGGGCAGGGCCTGGACGGGCGCGCGGACCTCTACGCCGTCGGCTGCATGCTCTACGAGATCGTCTCGGGGCGAGCGCCCTTCGACGGCGCCTCCGTCGCCCAGATCCTTGAGAAGCACCTGTCCGAGACGCCGCCTTCGCCTGGGGATTACGGGGTCGAGGTGCCGGCCGCGCTGGAGGACATCATCGTCCGGCTGCTGGCGCGCTCGCCGCGCGACCGCCCCTCTCACGCGCTGGCGGTCTTGCGCGCCCTGGAGGCCATCGGCGTGGACACGGGCGTCGAGGGCGCCTCGCCGCCGAAGCCGCACCTGCTGCGCGCGCCGCTGGTGGGCCGCCAGGAGGTGGCCTCGCGCCTGGAGGGGGCGCTCTCCGAGGCGATCGGGGGCAGGGGCAGGGCAGTGATGATCGGCGGCGAAGGGGGGCAGGGCAAGACGCGCCTGGCGGCCGAGGTCGTCGAGCGCGCGAGGGCGCGAGGGGTGCCGATCTTCGTCGGCAGGGGTTCGGAGGGGGCCTTGAGCGCCTTCATCGAGCCGCTGCGGATGGCCGCGGACGTGTGCCTGCACGGGGGCGAGGAGGTCACGGCGAGGATCATCGGGGATCGCGGGCCGGTGCTGGCGCCCTTCGCGCCCTTCTTGCGCAGCTTGCCGGGCCAGGCCGAGCGGCCCGAGCCGGCGCCGCTGCCGCTGGGGCCGGCGCGGCTGCGGGTCTTCCGGGCGCTGTCGCTGGTGCTTGAGTCGGCCGACCCGAAGGGGCAGCTGCTCCTGATCGTCGACGACCTGCACCTGGCCGATCCGCTCTCCATCGAAGCGCTGTCCTACTTCGTGGCCCGCTCGGCGGCGCGCCCCTGGCTCATCCTCGGGATCTACAATGTCGAGCACGCCGCGCCGGGCCTTGAGGCGCTGCTCCAGCAGAGCGGCGTGGACAGGCTGACGCTCGAGCCGCTCCGCAGCGAGGAGGTCGAGGCGCTGATCGCCGGGACGCTCGGGGTCGAGCGGTGCCCAGCGAGGCTGCGGGAGGCGGTCGAGCCCAGGGCCGAGGGCAACCCCCACTTCGTCGTCGAGTACCTCAGCGAGGCGGTCGCGCGAGGGTGGCTCGCCATTGACCCGGCGGGCCAGTGGGCGCTTCGCGGGGATCTGGACAGGGGCGACGCGCTGCCCGTGCCCGAGCCGGTGCGCGCGCTCGTGACGCGCCGGATCGACGCGCTGACCGACGCCGAGCGCCGCGTGTGCGAGGCCGCTGCGATCCTCGGCGGGCGCGTGGACGTGGCGCTGCTGGAGCAGGTCGCGATGCTGGCGCCGGGCGACTTCGACGGCGCGCTCGACGTCCTCTTGCATCGTAGAATCCTGAGCGATGGCGGCGTCTTGTCGGTCGCCCTGGCCCAGGGGGTCGCGGCGGAGATCGTGATGGAGCGGCTCGACGCCTCGGAGCGGGTGGCGCACCACGCGCGGGCAGCGGCCGCGCTCGAAGGCCGCGCGAGGGCGGGCCAGGGCGTGGAGATGGCGCAGCTGGCGAGGCACCTGGAGGGGTCCGGTCAGCGGGTCGCCGCGCGCGGCGCGTGGCTCCAGGCCGGGCACGAGGTGCTGGCGCGCTACGCCGTCGAGGAGGCCGAGGGGCACATGCTGGCCGGGCTGGCGCTCTTCGAGGAGGTCTGCGCCGAGTCGCTCAAGGCGCGCCTGGATCTGGCCAGCCTGGTCTACGCGCCGCAGGGCCGGGTGGCGGAGGCCGAGGCGCACTGGAGGGGGGTCGCCGAGGGCGCGCGCGAGATCGATGAGCCCTCGCTCCTGGCCAGCAGCCTCGTGTGCCTCGGGCGAGACGCGCTGACCCGTGCCGGACGCCATAAGGAGGCGTTCAAGGCGCTGCGCGAGGGCCGCGCGATCCATGCGCGCCTCGGGGACATTGATGGGGTCGCTCGCGCGCTCTTCGCGATGGCCAACCTCCACGTCGATCGCGGGCGCCACGCCCGCGCCCTGGAGCTTTACGCCGAGAGCCTGGCGCTCTACCAGCGGAGCGGGAATCGCGTGGGCGAGGGGGCCGTGGTGCATAACATCGCGAATATAGCTCTTTCGAAGGGCAATCACGTCGAGGCCATGGAGATGTACCTCAAGTCGCTGGAGATCGACCGGGAGCTGGGCGATCGGCGCGGGGAGAGCGTCACGCTGAACAACATGGCCTCGGCGTTCAGATCGCAGGGGAGGCTGGATGAGTCCCGCGCGTTCGGCGAGGCCTCGCTGGCGTTGCGCCGCGCCGTGGTGGATCGACGCGGCGAGGGCGTGGTGCTCAACAACCTGGCCAACATCCACCTCGTCCAGGGGCATTACGAGGAGGGGCTCGCGCTCTACTCGGAGGCGTTGGAGATCCGACGGGAGGTGCTCGATCGGCGGGGGGAGGGCATCACGCGGCACAACATGGCCAACATCGACCGGCTGCGGGGGCGCTTCGAGGAGGCGCGGGCGGGCTTCGACGAGGCGCTGGCGATCCACAGGGAGGTCAGCCACCGGCGCGGGGAGGCGGTCACCCGGCTGTGCGTGGCCTGCATCGACCGGGATCAGGGCGATCCGGGGGAGGCCATGAGGGCGATTGAGGAGGCCCTGGCGCTCGCCGTCGAGGTCGGGGACCGGGACGCCGCGGCCACCGCCGAGCTGGAGGTGGCCGTCTGCCTGCGCCTGCTGGGCCGGATCGAGGAGGCCGACGCGCGCCTGTCTCGCGCCAGCGAGGACCTCGCGGCCGTCAAAGATCGCCACGGGCTGGCGCGCTGCCATTGCGAGCGAGGGATGATCCGCGTGGCCCAGGGCCAGCCCGCCGCTGACGATCTGCGCGCCGCCGTCGAGGCCGCCTCGCTCATGGGGGTACTGCCCGGCAGCGAGGTCGGCCGCGCGATCAGCGCGCTCTCGCGCGCCATCAAGGGCTGAAGGGGCGTCAATCTTCGTAGAGGAAGGCCGGGAAGGAGAGCCGCGCCGTGGTCCTGTCGCGGTAGGCGGCCAGCGCCGGGGTGTCGGCCAGCAGCGGCTGCGCCGCGGACCATCGGAGCAGGTGCGCCAGCATGATGTCGGCCGCCTGGAAGTCCTCGCCGAGCAGGTGCGGCTGCCCCGACAGGATCGCCTCGAAGGGCGCCGCCGCGACCTTGAAGTCCCTGCGCGCCTGCGCCGCGACCGCCTCGTCGCCCTCGCCGCGGGTGATCTGCTTATGCAGCCGCCAGAGGGGCTGCTCGAACTCCGTGGCGATGGTGAACATCCACTGGTCGTGGACGCCGCGCGCGTAGCTGCCCGCGGGCGGCAGCAGGCCCCGGTCGGGGAACTTGTCGCCGAGGTAGAGCAGGATCGCGCCGGACTCGCAGATCGGCCGGCCCTCGTCGACCAGGACCGGGATCTTCCCCTGCGGGTTGAGCTGGCGGAAGGCCGGGCTGTCCAGCTCGCCCGCGCCCCGATCCACGGTCACGGCCTCGAAGGGCACCCCCAGCTCGCGCAACATCCACAAGGGCCGCACCCACCGCGACCGCCCCGATCCGTATATCTCCAACATCGCCTCGCCTCCCTCGCCGCTCATCCGTCCTCGCCTGGCCCGTCCCAGCCAAAGATCTCCAGATCGCAGCGGCCCGAGGCGCTGAAGGCGACCCCCTCGGCCTCCAGCATGCTGCGCTGGACGCTGGGCCGGTAATCCGAGCCCCCCTTGCTGATCCGGCCCTGGCTGTTGAGGACTCTGTGCCAGGGCAGCTCGTCGTCGCCGTGCAATGCCTGCCCGCACCCGCGCGCCGCGCCGGGGTGTCCGGCCAGCGCCGCGATCTGGCCGTAGGTGGCCACCTTCCCGGCCGGGATCAGGTGGACGATTTCTTGAACGCGCGCCTTGAAGGACATGGGCGGGCTCCTTCGCGGTGGTGGATCAAGGAGCGTGGCCTGCGCCGAGCCGCGCGGCCTTGGCGCGGGCCACGAGGGCGCGCAGGGCCTCGCTCACCGCGCGCGCCGCCGGAGGCCCGCCGCCAGCATCGCGATCCCGGCGATCAAGATCAGGCCGCGCGCCGGAGAGGGCGCGGGGGAGCCAGGGGCGAGCGCGCAGCCCGTGTTGATCTGGACGCTGTCGCCCGGTCCGTCGAGATCGCCTGTGCCGTCGAGGTCGTCGGTGGCAGGGCGGGCGTTCAGGTCGCCGGCGGGTCGAGCGGGCGGGCTGATCAGGTCGAGAGCGGCGGGGGGCTCGGGCTCGGGCGGGGCGGCGCGGGTCAGCGCGAGCGAGCGCCAGGTGTCGCCGCCCTCGACCTCCAGGGCGCGCTCGCTGGTGACGGTGTTCCACCCCTCCTTGGAGGCGGTCAGGGTGTAGGTGGCCATGTTGAGGCCGTCGAAGCGGTAGAAGCCGCGGGCGTCGGTCTGGACGGTCTGGCCGCCGTTCAGGCGGATCTGGACGCCGGCCACGGGGCTGTCGGTGTTCATGATGTCGCCCTCGCGCACGAAGCCGACGAGGTTGCCCTTGGCCGGCCCGGCGTCCTCGCCGCGCACCAGGGCCATGTAGCGGCTCCAGTCCCAGTGGGGGCCAGGGTCGGTGTGGGTCTGATCGGGGAACTCGACGTGGCCCTTGATGTGCTGGCGATCGAGCGGCACGCCCCAGGTGTCGGCGATGTGCCGGGTCAGGCGGGCCGAGGATCGGTACATCTCGTCGGTGAACCACTGGGGCTGGGTGACCCAGCCCTCGTGCTCGATGCCGATCGTGTAGCCGTTCTGGCTGCCGACGTGCCAGGCCATGTCCTTGTGGGCCACCATCTGGGTGATCTGGCCGTCCGAGGAGCGGATGACGTAGTGGGCCGACACGTTCGAGGAGGGGTTGCGGAACCACGAGATAGCCCCGGCGTAGGAGCCCTGGGTGACGTGGATGGTGATGTGGGTGATGTTGGCCGGCGTCCTGTTGCGCGCCGAATAGTTGCCAGAGTGCGCGGGGTTCCAGATCGCGCCGGGGTAGTCCAGGCCCTGCTCGCGGGTCACGAAGGCCGGCAGCTCGGCCCGCCCGTGGCCCTCGATCCGCATCTGAAGCCCCTCCTCGGTGACGCCGACCATCCCCGTGCGCAGCAGCTCGGTCAGCTCGGCGGCCACGACGCCCCGGAGCGCCTCGTCGTCGCCGGCGCTGTAACGGGCCGCGACCTGGGGCCACAGCTCCAGCGGCAGCCGCTGGCCCTCGTCGAGCCCATGATCCTGCTCGGCCAGGTGGCGAAGCGCGGCCGCGGCGCCCCGGATGTTGCTGGGCCTGTCCAGGGCCAGCGCCCCCTCGTCGATCCCCGTCAGGCGGCTGGCCAGCGGCAGCGTCCCGCCGACCTCGCGCAGCCCCATCACGCCGAAGCTCGGCGGGCTGTGCCCCGGCTCATCCTCCTCCGGGTCCAGGGGCAGCGGCGGCGTCCACCACCGCGACTCGATCCACGACACCGCCTTGAGCACCGACGCGGGCACCGCGAACTCCGCCGCGGCGGCCTCGAACTCCGCCTCCAGCGGGCTGATCCGCGTCGCCTCGCGCCCTGGCTCGCTGGCCGGCCCAGGCGCGCGCTCCTCCTCGACGGCGCAGGCGGCCAACACGACGAGGATCCCCGCCGCGCACCACGGCGCGGCGCGCCCCACGACAGCCCAAGGGGAAAGGGTTGCAGCGGCCATCTTTAAAACCCTTGTATCATCAAGGAGATAAGTCCTCGCCGGGGTTCGTCGCCCCGCGTCTCGGATCGCCCGCCAGCCGCCGCTGATCCTACGCCCGAAGCCGAGGCCGGTCAACGGGCCGGGGCTCGTATCTCGTCGTCGAGGGCGACCCCGCTGCTTTGGGGGTGGATGAGGAGAGATCGCCGACCTCATCGCGCCCGCCGACAAAGGTCGAGGGGGCTACCAGGCGCGATCGGCGACGAGGTGTGCGCCGTCCTCGATGGTGACGGGGGCGCCGGAGCGGTTGGAGAGGCGGACGTGGCCTTCGACGCGGACGTCGCGGCCGAAGCGGACGTCGCCCTCGACGCGCAGGGAGAGGCAGGCGCGCAGCGAGGGGGGGCCGAAGGGGAAGCGCCGCTCCAGGTCGTCGATGGTCTTGTAGAAGGCGTTGTCGAGGACGACGTCGGCGGGCTCCTCGGGGGTGCCCTCGGCGGGGACGACGCGGAAGTCGTCGGTCAGAGTGCAGGCGTCCGAGCGCACGCGCAGCAGGTCCTGGCAGGCCTTGACGGGGGCGAAGCGGGAGCGGGGGACGCGCAGGGCGCCGGCGCCTTCGAAGACGGCGATGGCCGATCCCATGGCGGTCTCGAGCTGGTAGACGGGGGGGGAGTCGGCCCGGCGAGGGTCGAGGGTCTTGAGGTTGCGGATCATGGGCAGGCCCAGGACGCCCTGGCGGGCGGCCAGGGCGTCGGCCACGGCGTCGAGGTCCAGCCACAGGGAGTTGGTGTTGAAGTAGCGGTGCCGGCTGGTGTCTTGAAAGGCGTCGGCGTCCTCGGGGGGGCACTGGGCGGACTCGCGCAGGATGAGCTGGCCGTCGAGGCGCCGGGCCAGGTGTCCGCCCTTGCGATCGGCGGCGGTGCGGTCGGCGACCTCCATCATGAAGGGCTGGCCGGAGGCGACGAAGTGGCCGAGGATGGCCGGGTCGAGGACGGCGCCGAGGTTGTCGGCGTTGGAGACGAAGGCGTAGCGCAGGCCGGCGGCGCGCATGGCGTCGAGCATGCCGCTGGTCAGCAGGGCGGTGTAGATGTCGCCGTGGCCGGGTGGGCACCACCCCAGCTCGGGGTCCTCGGGCCAGCGGGCGGGGCCGAGGCCGTCGACGAGGATCTTGGGCACCTTGTGCTGCATGAAGTCCAGCGGCAGCGCGCGCCCCTCGGAGAGCGCCGGGTGGGCGGCCAGCGCGGCGAGGCTGTCGTCGCGGGTGCTGAAGCTGTTCATCAGGACGAGCGGGGCGCCGGCGTCGAGGGCCTGGCGGGCGATGATGTCGAGGAAGGACAGGCCCTCCTTGACGATCAGGAGCGACTTGGCCTGCTCCAGCCCCATGCCGGTGCCCAGGCCGCCGTTGAGCTTGATCATGGCGGCGCGCGCGATCGCCCTCTGGCCGATCCCGGCGACCTCCGGGGGCAGGGCGTCGGCGTCGGGCAGGTCGTCGACGGGCAGGATGTCGGCTTCGGGGATCAGGCCGGTCTGGCCGCCGCGCAGCAGCCCGACGTAATGGCGGAAGGTCTCGATGGCGATCTCGGGCAGCCCCTCGGCCCGCATGAGGGCCTCGAAGGGGTCAAAGGCGTCGTCGCGCTCGGTCATGGGTCCCTCATGGGCGCTGGAGGTGGATCAGGATCGCGTCGGTGACGTCGTCGAGTCGACGCCCGGAGGTGTCGACGGTGAAGTCGGCCAGGCTGTAGAGGGGCTCGCGGGCCTGGAGGATGGCGCGCAGCTCGGCCATGGCGTCGCGGCGGTTGGCCATGGGGCGGTGATCGCCCTGGGCCTGGACGCGGGCCATGTGCTCCTCGGGGCGCGCGCGCAGCCAGACCGTCGTACAGCGCTGGCGGGCCAGCCAGAAGGCCTCGTCGTTGTGGACGACGCCGCCGCTGAGCGCCACGACCGCCGGCCGCCGCTCGGCCAGCAGCGCCAGCAGGCACCGGGCCTCCAGACGCCGGTAATAGGGCTCGCCGTGCAGCGCGAAGATCTCCCCGAGCCGCAGCCCCGCCTCGGCCTCGATGCGCTCGTCCAGCTCGATGAAGGGCGCCCCGAGCCGCGCGCCGAGGTGCCCTCCGACGGCGCTCTTGCCCGCCCCCCGCAAGCCCAGCAGCGCCACGACCTGCGGCTCGGCCCTGCCCAGGACCACCTCCAGCGCCATCAGCGCACGCCGCAGCTCCTCGTCGCTGCGACCCCGGAGCATCTGCTGGATCGAGGCCCGCGTGTCGTCCGCCTCCTCCTCGACCAGCGCCGACAGCTCCACCCCCAGCGCCTCGGCCACCGACGCCAGCCGCCCCACCGCGATGTTCCCGCGCCCGGACTCCAGCTGCGAGATGAAGCGCGGGCTCAACCCCGATCGCTCGGCCAGCACCCTGGCCGTCAAGCCCTGCGCGCGCCGCTCGGCCCGGACCTTCGCGCCAAGCCGCCCCAGGACCACCTCGACCCCCGGCTCCTCCACCCGATCCCCCCCCGACAGGCGGCCAGCAGGCGTCCCCCCGGCCACCTCGCCAGGATCGCGCGCGTCGCCCGCCAAAGGCTCGGCGCCGTACTGCGGCTGGGGGCTCTGTGTGGACATGCTCGCCCTCTCGACGACGCGCGGTGAGATCGCAGGTGTTGTGCTGGCCGATGCCGCCCGCTTGCCTCTCTTCGGACGGCTCGCGGGGTGACATCGCGCGCTGACAGATGTGCACTATAATGCAACCTCGAAGATGGGGGAAGCAATATGTTGCATCTTTGGCGCCCTTTGGGGTATCTCTGGTGGGGACAGAGCATCGACCAGAGAGAGCAGAGAGGAGGAAGGACGTGGCGCACCAAGGGCACCCGGTTCAGTTGACCCCGGCAGACGCCGAGTGGGTCGAGTTCGAGACGCACCCGGATTCTTACAAGCACATCGAGCTGGTGATCGAGGGCGGCGGGGCGTGGATCAAGCTCAACATCAAAGAGGACCAGGGGCACCGCGCGGGCTACCAGCTCAAGCTCAACTCCTACGACATCAGCGTGGACGTGGAGCTGGCCGTCGCGGTGCAGCGGCTGCGCTTCGAGCACCCGGAGGTCAGCGTGGTGGTCGTCACCAGCGCGCTCGACGGGGTCTTCTCGTCCGGGGCCAACATCTTCATGCTCGGGACCTCGAGCCACTCCTTCAAGGTCAACTTCTGCAAGTACACCAACGAGACTCGCCTGACCATCGAGGACGCCTCGGCGCACAGCGGCCAGCGCTACATCGCGGCGCTCAACGGCGTGGCCTCGGGCGGCGGCTACGAGCTGCCGCTGGCCTGCGAGGAGATCTACCTGGTGGACGACCGCCGCTCGGCCGTCTCGCTGCCGGAGATCCCCTACCTGGCCGTGCTGCCGGGGACCGGCGGCCTGACCCGGGTGGTCGACAAGCGCCGCGTGCGCCGCGATCAGGCCGACGTCTTCGTGACGCTGGCCGAGGGGATCAAGGGCAAGAAGGCGGTCGACTGGGGGCTCGTCGACGGGGTCTACCCGACCTCGCGCTTCGATGAGGCGATCCAGAAGCGCGTCGAGGCGCTGGTCGATCCCTCCCGCGCCGCCCTCAAGGGCGTCCCCTTGCCCCCCACCTCGCCGGTCGTCGACGAGTCCGGGATTCACTACAAGTACGTGGAGGTGACCTTCGGGCCGACCGAGCGGGCCGCCACCCTGACCCTGACGGTGCCCGAGGGCTTGCCGGCGATCCCGCAGGACCCGGCGACGCTGGGCAGCGACTGGTGGCCCCTGCGGGCCTGGCGAGAGCTCGACAACGCGCTGCTGCACCTGCGCTTCCACCGCAGGGACGTCGGGCTCGTGCTGCTTCAGACGCGAGGCCGGGTCGAGGACGTGCTCGCGCTGGACGCGGCCATGTGGGAGCGGCGAGACCACTGGTTCGTGCGCGAGGTGCTCTTGAACCTCAAGCGCGTGCTCAAGCGCGTGGACGTGACGGCCAAGAGCTTCTACGCGCTGGTCGGCGAGGGCTCGTGCTTCGCGGGCAGCGTGCTGGAGCTGGCGCTGGCCGCCGACCGGATCTACATGCTCGAAGCGGAGGGCGTGGAGCTGGCCATGAGCCCCCTGAACCGGGGGCTGCTGCCGATGGGCAATGGGCTCACCCGGATGCAGACCCGCTTCGTCTTCGACCGCGAGAAGGCCGACGATCTGGCCGCGCGCTCGGGCCGCTTCGGCGCCAGCGACGCCGACGACGAGGGGCTCGTGACCATGGCGATGGACGACATCGACTGGGGCGACGAGCTGCGCCTGGCCATCGAGGAGCGCGTGAGCATGTCGCCCGACGCGCTGACCGGCATGGAGGCCAGCATCCGCTTCGCGGGGCCAGAGACGATGGAGACCAAGATCTTCGGGCGGCTGTCGGCCTGGCAGAACTGGTGCTTCCAGCGGCCCAACGCCGTCGGGGAGGCCGGCGCGCTGTCGCTCTACGGCAGGCCCGAGCGGCCCGAGTTCAACTGGGAGAGGACCTGAGGCGGCCTGGCGGCCCTTGACGAGGAGGTGGAGCGATGTTCGACGAGATCCCCAACAACGTAGATCTGAGCCACGACCGCAAGCTTCAGAAGGCGCTCCTGCACTGGATGCCCAACTACCTGGAGTGGTGGCGCGAGATGGGGCCGACCGACTTCGCCGAGGATCAGGTCTACCTGCGCCCCGCGATCAGCGTCGAGGCCGGCGGTTGGGCGCACTTCGACTACGTCAAGATGTCCGACTACCGCTGGGGGATCTTCCTGACCCCCAACGAAGGCAACCGGACGATCGGCTTCGGCGACAAGATAGGCGAGGCGGTCTGGAACGAGGTGCCCGGCGAGCACAGGAAGGATCTGCGGCGGATCATCGTGACGCAGGCCGACACCGAGCCGGCCAGCGTCGAGCAGC
>SXGS01030503.1_pt1 | contig 14561 bp, 19 predicted proteins | sample 3174681 | NCBI WGS metagenome assembly SXGS01 (sample SAMN11356861, study PRJNA531348) | freshwater metagenome | isolation source: freshwater sample F1-80 | place: China: Fuxian Lake, Yuxi | collected 2017-12-25
GGGAGCTGTCGAGAGCGGTTGGGGTGGTCGAAGATCTGCTTCGATGTCCAATCTGCGACACGCGCGCGGATGCACGGCGGGACTTCGAGCCGAAGGGCCAGCACTTCTCCTGCACGTGCTCGGACTGCTCGACGACGTGGGGCACGATCGCTTGCGGTCGCTGCTCGAAGTCGATTCCGGTGCTGCAGCTCCACGGATCAGAATGGATGACGAAGGCTGGCGAGCCGGGGTGGGTTGACCGGACGCTGGGCGCCGACGTGCTCGCGGTGCCTCGGGTCGTCGGTTCGGAGATCGAGTTTGTTTGCCCGTCCTGCTGCTAGGCGCTCTGCCAGCCCACCTCTCCGTCGTGCGTAGCACTACGCACAACCCTCAGGACTACGACCTCTGGCTGCGTCTGGCGGCCACCGGCTGCATCCAGTTGCGAACCGCAGAACTCCGCGCGAAGTTCGCGCGCGTTCAATAACTTAGACCTCGCTGCACCGCCCAGCCGAGCGCGTTTCCCAAGCTGAATGTCGCGGGTTCGAACCCCGTCGCCCGCTCCAAGCCTCTGCGCGTGCGCGAGTTCTGCTCGCGGTGCGTGGCACATGCCAGCGTAGGAGCCGTGCTCATTCGCTCGCGCGAGGACGACGCTGGAGCAGGAACTGCTTGCGATTGGCCTCGCGGCCACTTGGCGTCGGGCGACGCTTCACGCCTTGCGAGACACCGCCGCCCTGTGGACTGCCGGCTGGGACGCAGCCTGACCTCGTCGATGGTGCTTGCTTGGGCCTGGTCATGCACAGGCGAGAGGGACGTCCGCACGAGCCACGGTTTGGCATGAGTCCGACGATCCGAAGGCCGACAGCAGGCATGGCGGGAACTACCCTGCCTTGGCGGTTTGCCAGATTCGTACACCCGCTGTGACGGGAACGACATAGGTGGTCCGGCGACCAACGATTCGAGCTGCCGCGGCTCCGGTCATCATCGTCGCCCGTGCAGCGCTGCATGAGCGGAGTCTCGTCTACGTCGCTTGCGCCAACAAACTGATCAAGTACCCACGTGGCCATTCTCGGGTCGTCTACATCAGAACGACCAAGAACGGGATAGACCGAATCGCTGCAAGTGCGGCGAGGACTGCCAAACGATTCCTGAACCACCATGGCGTCCGATCGCTCGAGTGCTCCGCAGTGACCTGCCGCAGAAGGGCGGGCCTCAAGACTTGGAAGAAGCTGGAGCATGCGCTGCTCCTGGCGTTCAAGGACGTGTTTGGGCAGGTTCCATCGGCAACACGCAAGGCAAGAACTCGTTCTGGGACGACGAGCTGTCCTACCTCAAGCTGAGGCGGCTTCGGACCATTGTCGAGGCGCACTCTGGGACTCCTGGTGTCCGACGGAGACGGAGGCGCCGCCGGCGCAAGAAGGCCTCGAACGGCTCCGCCGTCAGGAAGCGCTAGCTGGATTCCCCGAGCGCCGAGGCGAGTCAGAGAGTGTTTGCGTGGGCTGGATCACTCGGGCCCGTTCCGATGCCGTCCACAACCTAGCTGCCAGCTCCAGCTCAAGCAGTCTGGGCGGAAGGCAGACATGAAACTTCATCGCGGTCGCAGCTTCCTCGACGGCGCCCCGCATGAATCGCAGCTCGTGTCCAGCGAGGGATCGGAGCGCCTGAAGCAGGTCGCTTCCGGCCACAACACCGTCGATGCGGATTCGCAGGTTCTCCGCGGTGACCGGGCGCGCCAGGGCCGCTTCGAGATGCGCTGCGACCTGGATGTTGCAGGTGAGTCCAGCGAACGTCCAACCCTCGATTCGGCCGTTGGGTTCATGAACCCAGGGAATCGTGCCCGGAGCGAGGAAGTCGAAGTCCGCTCGGAGTTCATCAAGTCTTTGCACGGCTCGCGACGTGGACCCCTCGACAGCGACTTCGTCACTCAAGATGTCATGCATTGCTCGGGCCAACGTGGGCCCAAGAGCTGGCGACTCGCCGCGCCAGCGCGTTTCGCCTGGTCCCTCCACGGGCACGACGTGCACGACGCCCGCCTTCCAGTCCACCGATCGCATGGCCCATGAGCGTCCCCCGAGGACGAGGATCCTGTCTGCACTCTCTGTCGTCAGCGACAGTCGGTCGACGTTGCCGACGCTCTCGCGCCCGTGGAGCACTTGGAGCAGCGGCTCCGACGCGAACACTGTGAGGAGTTCCATGAAGTGCCGGCGACCGAACTCCTGCTCGCCTCGCTCGCCGAACCAGAGGACGCCGGTGTCCTCCGTCAGCAACCCTTCCCGCAGCATGTGCTCCAGGATGGCAAGGCCGTCTTTCTGGGTCGTCTTGCTCGAGGCGAGGAAGGTCGCAAGTTGCGGTACCCAGTCCTGCCGGGTTGTCCCTCGCCGCTGCAGCGCCAAAGCCATCAACTGCTGCGTGAGGATGTGGAACGGTTTCGGCGGCGGCTCGACTGGCTCGACGTAGCCTTGACGCCAGAGAGTGATCACGCCCGCCGCCTGCAGCAACGACTCGGGCGTGGTCGCCAAGAACAGGCAGTTCGACTTCGAGCCCGCTCGCCTTCCCGTCCGGCCCATCCGCTGCAGGAAGCTCGCGACCGTTCGAGGCGCATCGATCTGAAGAACCCGGTCTGAGTCACCGACGTCGATCCCGAGCCCGAGCATGCTCGTCGCAACGATGACGCAGTCGCGTGCCTCGGCGAATGCTTGCTCGGCCTGCAGGCGGCTCTCTCGGCTCAAGCTGGAATGCGAGACCAAGATCGTGGTTCCGCGCGTGCGGAGTCTTGCCGTCAGGTATTCGACTCGGGAACGGCTATCGCAGAAGACGAGCCGCTTCTCACCGCGGTGGAGCTGGGAGATGACCTGTGCGGCGTTGTCCAGGTTGCCGACGAAGTCGAGTTGGACATCGGCCTCGCGCCGCTTGCCAGCGTCCGGAGCAACGACTCTGCGCGGAGTGCCCGGCGCTCGGCACGTGGCACCACGACGGCGACTTCGCGCGCTTCGACGGCGGCAGCGAGGCGGACACCGGCGGCAACTGCGCGATCCTCGAGCAGGAGCTCGCGCGGGTCGATGGTGCGCGCATCGCGAGCTTCACGCAGTGGGGCGAGGTCGATGACGCCGTCGCCGAAGTCGATCAGCATCTGGCCGCCGGCGTCGTCGCCATAGGTTGCTTCGAGCGCCCCGATGACGCCTTCGCTGTGTACTGTTCACGCGTACGCTTCTCCGAGGCGCTCGGCACGAGCGCGTCGAGCGAGACCGCGTACGAGTGCTTCTATCGCTGGCAGGTGCGGCCCTGGCTCGCGCTCAGGCCCGACTTGCAGTGGATCGCGAATCCGGGCGGTGACGCCACGCTCGACGACGCGCTCGTCCTGACGCTGCGGCTGCACGCCGACTTCTGAGCGACTGCGGCGAGCAAAAAAGTCCAGCGGCCGGCGATGGAGGGACTTGCAACCTCGGGCGCCGCGCTGGATTCCCCCCAGACTCACGGGCGGAGGCTAAGCTCGAAGCATGCGCTCGCAGTCGCATCGCTCCCTCTCGCGCCCGCTCCTCGCCTGCTCGCTCGGGCTCTTGCTCGCGTCGCAGGCCGCGGCCCAATCCTGCGGCAGCACGTTCGAGACCGACTTCCAGTCAGGCTTCGTCGGCGGCTGGGCGTGGGGCGGACCGAACCAGACGATCGAGAGCGGAGCCGCGCCGCGCGGCTCGTACCTGCGCACCGAAGGCATCGACACCTTCGCGCCACAGCTGCGCACGTCGGGCGGCTCGGTCTTCACGGGCAACTACCGCGCGCAGGGCGTCAGTGCGCTGAGCTGCGAGCTGCAGACCTTCGCGATCGACTTCCCGAGCTCGTGCCAGCGCCCGCTCGCGTTGATGCTCACGAACAACAACGGCACGCCGTCCAACTTCTTCGACGACACCTACGTCTACACGCTGTTGCCCGGCACGATCCCCTGCGTCGATGGCCTGTGGCACGGCTACAGCGCGTCCGTGCCGAGCCAGTCCACGACGCTTCCGCCGGGCTGGAATGTCGATCCCAACGCGACCGCCGCTCCCGCGCAGGTCTGGAATCGCGTCATCACCGACGTGACGCAGGCGTCGTGGTTCTTCGGCGACCCGACCATGTTCTTCATCTTCCAGATGTGGACCGTGGGCGCCGACAACCTGCGCGTCGCGTTCGATGGCGGCGCCACGAGCTACTGCGTCTCGCAGCGCAACTCCGCGGGCTGCCAGCCCGAGATCTGGGCCAGCGGCACGCCGAGCGCCTCGTCGCCGCAGCCGTTCGAGCTCCTGTGCCGCGGCGTGGTGAGCCAGAAGTCCGGCCTGTTGTTCTACGGGCTCGCGCCGCAGCCCGCGCCCTTTGCCGCGGGCTGGCTGTGCGTCGCGCCTCCGCTGCGACGGATGGCGCTGCAGTTCTCGGGCGGCTCGACGAGTGGCAGCGACTGCAGCGGCAACTTCGCGTTCGATCTCAACGCCTGGCTGCGCTCGGGCGCGGACCCGGCGCTGCAGATGGGCGTCGCGCTGTTCGCCCAGTACTGGAGCCGCGACCCCGCCGCGAGTACGGGCAACGTGAACTTCTCGAACGCGCTCGCGTTGCGAGTCTGTCCCTGATCCGGTGCGCGACTAGCGGCCCGCGCGAACACGCAGGCCAGCGACTTCGGAGAGCTCGGGGAGCTCGATGCGCGCACGGGAGCGAGTTTCGCGGTGGTAGCGCGCGTCGATCGAACCGGCGCGTGCCTTCGCCTCCCGCGTGAAGAGCACGCGACCGTCGGCGGCGAGACCCTCGACCGTGACGAGGCGCTGGCGAGATAGCGTGACGAAAGCCATGCGAAGCTCGACTTCGAGCGTGGGCTGGTCCTGGAGCGAGGGCGCATGGGCCGCGCGAGGGCACGATCTCGATCGCCGGACGGCGCACCTTCGCCGTTGCGCAGGCGGAGACAAGGGCGAGAGTGAAGGGGCCAGTACCAGACGAGCCTGCAAGGCGTGAGATTGCGCTGAAGAGAAGTTCGCTGCGACTCGACGTTCGTCCCGCGCTGAACCCTCGCAAGCTGTGCAGCACCGAGACGTGCGACCGAGCTGGATCGCCGCGCATCGGCGGCGGAGTGAAACTTCGTTCCGCCGCGAGGCGCGCTCAGGAAGCTCGCGAGCCGCGCGCGCGCACCGGGCAATAGGCCGTGAGGACGAGCGCGTCCTCGATGCCCGCCTCGGTCCAGATCACCTTGAGCCAGATGCGCCGCGCGCCCGCGATCACGCTGGCGAGCGACCAGCGCGCCCCCGTACCCGCGAGACCCGTTTGGAAGGGCTTGCGGAGCACCTCGAAGATCGCTGCGCGCGAGAGGCCGCGCTCCTCCAGCCGCGCGAGAGAGTGGCCGGTCCAATAGACAGTGGGACCGTGGGGCAGGGCGAGCGGCGTCGATTCGGGCTGCAACATTGGGGGGCTCCGAGAGACAGTGCGGCGAGTCGGTCTTGGACCTCGAGTCAGGCTTTCAGAGCAGGACGGCATCCCGCGCGAAGGACGAGACTCTTGTAGTGATGTGTGGGACCGCAACGGCGCGCTTTCCAGTCGTTCGGGACGATTTTCGGCCCCATGCCGAGCCCTTCGCGGACCGCAAGCCTGCATGCACGCCGCGCGGACGGGTCCGGTGGCGTTCAGGAGCCCCCGAGCAGGCCGGGCCAGCCTTGTACAACCTGTGTAGGAGAAGGGCGGGCGCGGTCGTTGCGCTGGCTCCCGAAGTCTCCCTCACCATGTCGAGCTTCGAGTTCGCGGACCAGTTCCTCTTCCAGCTCGGGGCGATCCTGATCTTCTGCCCGCTCGTCGGGCTGGTCGCGGAACGGCTCGGACAGCCCACGGTCGTGTCCGAGATGATCGCCGGCGTATGCCTCGGACCTTCGCTGCTCGGTGCGCTGTGGTCCGAAGCGAGCGAGTTCCTGTTTCCGAAGGGGAGCATGAAGTGCTCTTCCCGGTCGCGCAGGTCGGGCTCGCGCTCTACATGTTCATCATCGGGTTCGAGTTATGCGGCGACATCGTGCGCAAGCGCGTCGGCACCTCAGTGAGCGTCTCGCTCGCCGGCATGGCGGTGCCCTTCGCCCTCGGTGCGCTCGTGGGCTGGCTACTGTAAGACAACACCGAGCTCTTCCCGCTGTCGACCTTTCCCACGACGGCGATGCTCTTCATGGGCGCGTCGATGTGTATCACCGCCGTCCCGATGCTCGCGCGCATCATCCAGCACGAGAGCCTGCAGGGCACGGCATTCGGCACGGTCGTGACCCGCGCGGGCGCGATCGACGATGCGGCTGCGTGGCGCCCGCTGGCCGTCCTGATCGCGAGCTTCACCGGCGACTTCACGGACGCGGCTTTCTCCAGCGACGGCTGCTTCGGCTACGCGTTGCTCGTGATGGGCGTCGTGCGCCCGCTGCTGCGGCGCTGGGCGCGCGGAGTCGACGAGCGCGACAAGCTCTCCGACCGCGAGTACGCGAGGCTGCTGGCGCTGATGTGCCTCGGGGCGTGGTGGACCGAGCGCATCCACCTGCACGCAGTCTTCGGAGTGCGTTCGTGATGGGCGCCGCGATGCCGCGCGGAGTGGTGGCGAAGTCGATCGTGGCGCGCACGCAGCCGCAATCGTCGGCAAGGGCGTGGCCTGCTGGGGTGCGGCGCGCATCTCGGGAATCTCGAATTGCGAGGCCATCGGCATCGGCGTGCTGATGAACGCGCGCGGGATGATGGAGCTCGTCATCAACATCGGCCTCGAACGCGGCGTGATCTCGCCCGAGATCTTCCCGATGCTCGCGATCATGACGATCGTGACCACGCTGATGACGAGCCCGATCTTCGAGCTCGTGCTCGGCGGTGGACGGACCCTCGACGGGTCGACGCCGGCCAATCGGCCTCAGCCCGAGCACTGAGAGGGCGGAAAGTACCCGCTGCTTGCAGTCGGTTCCCACGCCGGACGATAGTCTCACGCGCATGCTCGATTTTCTGCCTGTCGTATTGCTCGTCTCGGTCCAGTCCCCCACCGCGCAAGTCGCTGCCGAAGCGCTTGAACTGTCCGCGGGCACCGAGCTCACCTACTCGGGCAAGGCGACCCACAAGGACGCGGTGTCGAGCATGACGCTGCCGGTCGAGCTGCGCGCGATCGTGCTCGGCCAGGGCGACAAGGGCACGCTCGAAGTCGCGCTGTTCCACACGCTCGCCGAAGGCAGCGGCTTCGTCGGCGGCAAGGTCCGCACGGTCCCGGCGTCCTCGAGCTTCTCGATCTTCGAGCTCGGTCCCGACTGGACGCGCGCTCCGCTCGGCAACGGGATGATGCCCGGCATGCCGATGGGCGCGCCGGCCCTGATGGCGCTCGGCGACCTGCCGCTGCCGCCCGCGGCCGTGAGTGTCGTGCCCGGCAGCGCGAGCCTGACGTCACGTGTCATGCTCCCGACGCAGTTCGAATTCAAGGCTACGCGGGAGTGGTCCTGCTCCGATGAGAACGGCGCGCTGCAACTCTCGGCCAAGGCGAGCGGTCTGCCCGCTGCCCACGCGATGGTCGAGTCGATGAAGCTGCTCGCGCATGTGCAGGTGCTGCGCATCGACACGACGAAGCGCGTGGTTGCGTCCAGCACGACGAACTGGAAGGTCGAGTTCTCCGCGAATCCGCCGCGCGTGGGCGAGTTCGGAAGCGAGCTCGAGCTGCGCTCGATGCGCCAGATCGGAGACGAGGCCGTGAAGCGGCTGCGCGCGGATCTTGCGGAGTTCACGACGCTGCAGCGCAAGTCTTGGCGCGCAGAAGACTTCGATGCGATGGAGCGCGAGGCGCAGGCCCTCGCGGATCGCTACGGCGACTCCGGCTCCTACCTCGCCGCCGAGGCGCGCGCTCTCGTTGCGAACGTCGTGCGCCGGCGGGAGATGGTCGAGAAGGAGCGCCTCGAGCGCGAGTTCGCGGAGAAGCTCGTCGGCAAGGACGCGATCGAGATCCTCGGCGACGTCATCGGCAAAGACCTGCAGGGCAACGACATCAAGTTCTCGGCGCTGCGCGGCAAGGTCGTCGTGCTGAACTTCTACGCGTCGTGGTGCGGCCCCTGCAACGTCGAGATCCCGCACTTGAAGGATCTCTACGCGACCCACGGCGCGGATCTCGCGGTGATCGGTCTCAACAAGGAGCCCGAGCGCGAGCGCGAGATCGAGCACGCACGGCGCCAAGGCCTGCCGTGGCCCGTGGTGCTCGGCTCGGACAAGCTCAACGCGGCGCTGTACGTCGGCGCCTTCCCGACGAACTGCTACATCGGGCGCGACGGGAAGATCCTGCTGCGCGAGGTCGGCTTCGACGGCAAGGAACTTCTCACGGCGACGATCGAGCGCTTCCTAGCGGCGAAGTGAGCCATGGACCGCTGGACGCGAACATCGACGGCGGCGTGCGCGGCTCTCGCGTGGCTCGGCGGTTGCGCGACGTCAACTCCGCCGCCGAAGCGTGCACCCAACATCGTCCTGTTCCTCGTCGATGACCTCGGCTGGCAGGACCTCTCGCTCCCGCTCGCCGCCCAGCCAACGGAGTTCAACGTCCGCTACCGCACGCCGAACGTCGAGCGGCTCGCACGCGAAGGCCTTGTCTTCACGCAAGCCTATTCCGCCGCGCCCGTGTGCACGCCGACGCGCGCCGCGATTCACACCGGCATCGCTCCCGCGCGCTCGCACATCACGTACTGGACGCTGCGCAAAGACAGCGACACATCCGCCCCGTGGCCAAGCCTCGCACCTCCCGCGTGGGACGTGAACGGCGTGCAACCCGAGGACACGACGCTCGCGGAGCTCCTGCAGGCGCACGGCTATCGCACCATCCACGTCGGCAAGGCGCACTTCGGCGCGCTGGGCACGCCTGGCAGCGATCCGCGGACGCTCGGCTTCGACGTCAACGTCGGAGGGCACGGAGCGGGAGCGCCGGCGAGCTTCTATGGCACGGAGAACTTCGCCGCGGCCACGCGCAAGGGTGATCCGGTGTGGGACGTGCCGGGGCTCGAGCGCTGGCATGGGCAGGACATCTATCTGGACGAGGCGCTGGCGATCGAGGCGGTCGAGCAGGTCGATGCCGCCCTCGCGAACGGCCAGCCCTTCTTCCTCAACTTCGCGCCCTACTCGGTGCATACGCCGATCCAGCCCAACCCGCGGCACGTCGCGAACTACGCGCACCTCGACCGGCGCGAGGCTGCGTACGCGAGCATGGTGGAGACAATCGACGCGGCGCTCGGTGACGTGCTGGACGAGCTGGACCGGCGCGGCATCGCCGACGAGACGCTGGTCGTGTTCACGTCGGACAACGGCGGGCTGTCCGCGCACTCGCGCGGCGGCGAGCCCCACTCGCACAACGCTCCGCTGCGCAGCGGCAAGGGCTCGGCCTACGAGGGCGGCACGCGCGTGCCGCTCGTCGTGCGCGGTCCGGGCGTCGTGGCGGCGCAGCGAACGGCGGAACCCGTGGTCAGTACGGACCTGTTCCCGACCCTGCTCGCTGCCGCTGGCCGGGAATTTCTGCTCGATGGCGTCGCCCGCGACGGGCTCGATCTCGCGCCGATCCTCGGTGGCGGATCGTTCGAGTCCGGGCGCGTGCTCGTCTGGCACCAGCCGCACTTCTGGGGTGCGCACGGACCTGGAATCTGGCCCTACAGCGCCGTGCGCGTCGGCGATTGGAAGCTGATCTATCGGCACGCCGATCGCGGTTTCGAGCTCTACGACCTCGCACACGACGTGGGCGAGAGCCTGAACTTCGCGGCGCGGGACCGCGCACGCGTGAGCGAGCTCGCACGCATCCTCGGCGAGCAGCTGCGCTCGATGGGAGCACAGCTGTCGCTCGACGCGACGACCGGCGAGCCGATCCCGTGGCCCGACGCGGTCGACCCGGACTAGTCGTCCCGCTTCTTCGACTTCCAGCGAGCCCGCGTCACGCGACGCGCGATGTGGACGTGAGCTGGCCTTCGATCATCACCTTCGCAACGACGTTGATCGCGCCACGCCAGTCATCCTCGAGCTGCGCGGTCCACGCGGGACCGGCATGCTGGGCGAGGGTTGCGAGCAGCACCTCGCGCACGGCCGCGTAGTGCGTCGGGTGGGCGCCATAATTTGCATGGCGCCGGCCCATGGCGAGCAGCGGCTCGCGCAGCGCACCGAGGTTGTCGGCCTGCTTTACCACGAGGCCGACGGCGGCGAGCAGGTGCGCCTTCTGCTGCTGCATATCCTCGGGGAACATGGCGCGCACGGCGGGCGCGGCGGCGAACAGGTTGGCGTAAAAGCTGTCGATCACTTCGCTGGCCTTGGGGGCGATCAGCTGGAACGAGGCACGGATGCGGTCGGCGGACGACTGGATCATGGTTGGTGGCTCCTGTGGAGGCCCCTTCGCCCGGCGCGCCACCGCAGCCCTCTACAGCGTCGCATTTCTGAACACACCCCCAGTCTAGGGCCCAAAAACCGCGCAACCTTTTCAGGCCGGTCGGTCAGCCGCGAAGACGACTGTCGCTCCACCTCGCCGCAGGCCCCGCTCCCACTGCCGACGACTCACCCGAGTCGAGAGCGACTTGGAACCGCAGGCCACTCTGCGCCTCGGAGCAGCCGAGCGCGCCGCGCGAGTCACGACCCCCTGCCCCACAACGCAGCAGGGCCGGGGTAGACCCGGCCCTGCACAGTGCGTCGAACGAGGACGAATCACACGGGGTGATAGGCAGTCGCACGGGCCTGGCCCGTGGTGCGAACGCGCTTCTGCTCGATGAGCTTCTTCATCGGAACGCGCATCGACTTCGTATCCGTGCCGAGTGCGACCGCAATCAGCTCGCCGCGCAGTCCCGGGTTCTTGTTCAAGTAATCGAGAATCTGGTCAGGGCGGATATTCACATTGATCGCGGCCGGGGCCGAGCGACGTGCCGAACCATCGGAACCTGAGGAGACCTGCACGCTCGAGCCCGCCGAAGCGAGAGACAGGCAGGCCGCCAGCATGGCGCGGGCCTCACCCAGTTCCTTGCGAATCGCCGTCTCTGCGCAGGAGCCAATGCCCTTGTCGAGGGCCTTGAGGGACACGCGAAGGTGCTTGACGGCCGGATTCGCCTTGAGGCGCTTTTCTTCGGCCCTCCTCTTGATGGTCTGAATCTTGCTCTCGAGCGCAGCAATCTGGTCTTCAGGACTCAGTCGTTGTACCATGACGATCGGACTTCCTAAGAATTTGGTTTAGGGGAGTAGGAGAGAGTTGGGAAATCAGTTCGCGAGCGCGAAAAGTCTAGGTCCTTCCCCGAGAGAATCAATGCTGCTCTCACATACGACCGAGGCACGGGCCAGCCCGAAACCGTCCGAATGAGTTCTTGTCGACTCGATTTTCACGAGATGGGGTGCGCACGCTGGTGCTTTCGCCCGTACCGTATTGCCCCGCTTTCGCCAGCTCTCCTGTCCCGGGCACGTCGCCTCGATCGGTCAGCTTGCCGCACCATCACCGATCGGACACCTGAACATGACGCGCATCTACGTTGGCAACCTGTCCCGTGAGACCACCGAAGCCGAGCTCGGAGCGGCCCTGACGGCCGGCGGCCGTACCGTCGCCAAGGTGATGCTCAAGCGCGATGGCGACAGCGGGGTCTCGCGCGGCTTCGCCTTCGTCGACATGGGCACGCCGGAAGAGGCCGCCGGCGCGATCGCGTCGCTGAACGGCACCCAGCTCGGCGGTCGCACGATCAAGGTCGCCGCGGCCAAGGAGCTGCCCGGCCCCCGCACGAGCTGGCGCGAAGCCGCCGGCGAGACGGGTGGTCGCGGTCGCCCGCGCTGGTAGGCAACGGCCTCACGCGCGCCGGGCCCAGCGCAGCTTCGCGGGCGCGGCGCGCGGATTCGCCCGCCTCTCGTCCGGCGACGGTCGCGCCACCTCGTCGCATACGGCTGCGTAGCGACCCTCCGCGACACCGCGCTCGAAGGCCTTCTTCACGCGACGGTCTTCGCCGGAGTGGAAAGTGAGCAGGGCGGCGCGCCCTCCGCTGCGCAGCACGTCCGGTAACTGTCGAAGCAGCGCGTCGAGCACGCCGAACTCGTCGTTGACCTCGATGCGCAAAGCCTGAAAGACCCGTCGGACGCTGCGCTCCGTCTCATCGGCCTCGAGGCGCGGCGGCAGGGCGGCGCGCACGGCCTCCGCCAGCCTGAGCGTGGTCGCGACGTGACCCCGGCGCAGTGTGAGGGCGCGAGCGACGCGCTCGGCATGGGGTTCGTCGGAGTTTTCGACGAGCACGGCGGCGAGCTGTGCCTCGTTCGCGCGCTCGAGCCACTGCGCCGCGGACAGGCCGCGCGAGGGGTTCATGCGCATGTCGAGCGGGCCGTCCTGCTTGAAAGTGAAGCCGCGCGCCGGGTCGTCGATCTGCATCGAGGACACGCCGAGGTCGGCGAACACGAAGTCGACGCCGTCGCTCCAGCCGAGCCCGTGGAGCACGGGGCCCAGTGCGGCAAAGTTGGTGCGCTGCACTCGCAGTCGGGGCTCGGCGAAACCAAGCGCACGCAGCCGCGCCTCGGTGCGCGGGAGCTGGAGCGGATCGACGTCGAGAGCGAGCAGCTCGCCCACGGTGGGGAGCGCGCGGAGAAAGCGCTCTGAGTGACCGCCGAAACCAAAGGTGCAGTCGACGCCGCGCAGGGCGCGCTCGACCTCGAGTACGGCGAGCGCCTCGTCCACCAGGATCGGCACGTGCTGGCCCGCGGGCGTCTGGCCACGCGAGCGCACGTGCTCGACGAGCTCGGGATAGCGAGCCGGATCGAGCTCCTTGTACTTCTCCTCGAAGCGGCGCGGGTGCGTGCCCTTGTAGCGCGCCCGGCGACGGCGCTGCGGCTCGGAATCCTGCGGGGGCACGGGCTCGGACATCCGCCGCATCTTCGCCGCGGAGGCCGTGGCCGCGCCAGAGGCGCCTGCGGAGTTCGGCGATCGGGCGTCGCCCTGCGCGCGGTGCTACAGGCAGGCGTAAGGGCTGTCGCAATCCTCGGCGCCTACGCGCTGCTCGGCTTGCTGCCGCTGCTCTCCAAGGGGGCTCGCGGGCTCCATCGCGCCGCAGCGCCCGTGGCACATCGAGCCGGCCTCCACCGCGGGCCTGCTGGCGCTGAGCATCGTCGCGCTCGAGTTCCCGCTCGTGGCGCGGCTGGGGCCAGTCAACATCCTGTTCGGCAGCGACGCGCTGATGCTCTTGCACCGCAGCATGGGGATCGCGGGCGTCGTGCTCCTGGATGCCCATGTGGCCCTGCTGCCAGTGCACTCGACGGAGCGGCTCGGGCTCGGCGGGTCACTGGCCCTGCGAGCTGGCGCACTCGCCGCGTGGGCCCTGCTCGCGCTCGTCGCGCTCTCCGTGACTCGGCACAGGATGGGAGTGCGCTACGAGCGCTGGCTCTGCGGTCAGCGCGCGCTCGCGACGATCTTGCTGCCCGACATGCTCGAGCCTCCCTCGGCGGGCGGGCGTGCAAGGCGAACACCAGCGTGGGCTGGGCAATCGAACCGCACGCAGGACTACTCGCTGGCATCGCGCTCGACTACCGGGTGCGTCGACCGCTGCGCGAGCAGCGACGGCCGTGGAGAGTGACCTACACGAGGCAGGAAGGTGCCGACGTTTCGCGCACCATGCTCGAGCCCCAAGGACACGCGGGACTGCGCTTCGAGCCTCGTCAGTTCGTCTGGCTGAGGACGTCGTCACGCTGGTAGAGCTCGCAGGAGCACTCCGTCTCGATCGCGCCGTCGAGCGAGCGTCCCTCGGTGGAACTCCCGATCGGTGCGCGCGGCGACTGGTCGCGGCGCTGCATCGAAGAGCTTGTCCCGGGCGCTCCCGCAGGGCTCGACGGGCCTTGCGGCGCGTTCACGCCGGATCGCGCTGCTGGCGAGCGGCGAGCGATCCACCGGCCGAGGTGCACGAACGCTGCCGCTCGAACCGCCACGAGGAGAGCGAGCTGCGCGGCGCGCCCGCGAAGCACGGAAGCTCGAGCGACCCCGAGGATCCCGCGCTGGCGAAATGGCTGGCGGGTACGCGCTGAACGGGCGCGCAAACCCTGCGCAGGATTCTGGAGACTCTCGCGCTCGATCACGCATTCCTTCTCGGGGCCTTGGGGTAGCGACATGCAGGGCATGAAAAGCCCCCCGCAAATGGGGCCGGACAGGCCCTCGAGCCGATGCCGCCCCATCGAGCACTCGATGGACTACACGCAGAAGGTCGATCCCACGAATGGCATGCCCTACCTCGCGATGCGGCGGCGCGGGCGCGCGCTGCTGCTCGAGCCCCTGACGAACAAGGGCACCGGATTCTCCCGCTAGGAGCGCGGGAAAATCGGCCTGCACGGCCTGTTGCCGACGCGCACCTCCACCACGGCGAAGCAGCTATCGCGCGCCTACGGCAACGACCTCGCCGCCGGCTCGCCACTCGGCCGCTACGTGCACCTCGCCGCCCTGCAGGATCGCAACGAGGTGCTGTTCTTCCGCCCTCTCCACGAACACATCGAGGAGCTGATGCCGATCGTGTGCACGCCGACGGTCGGCGAGGCCTGCCAGCGCTTCTCGCGCATCTACCGCCAGAGCCGCGGCGTCTACATCGGCTGCGACCAGCGCGATCGCAGCGCGGAGGTGCTGCGTAACTTCCCGATGA
>SXGS01357701.1_pt1 | contig 14561 bp, 15 predicted proteins | sample 3174681 | NCBI WGS metagenome assembly SXGS01 (sample SAMN11356861, study PRJNA531348) | freshwater metagenome | isolation source: freshwater sample F1-80 | place: China: Fuxian Lake, Yuxi | collected 2017-12-25
GCGGAACTCTCGCAGGGCGCGGTCCATGCGCTGACAAGCCTGAGGAAAGTCCTGGCCCCAGGCCGTAACCTTCACGAGCAGGGAATCGTAATAGGGCGTGATGATCGCGCCGCCGTAGGCTGTACCGCCGTCGAGGCGAATCCCGAAGCCGGCCGGGGAGCGGTAGGTATGGATTTTCCCGTAGTCCGGGACGAAGTGGTTCGTCGGATCTTCGCTCGTGATGCGGCATTGCAGCGCGCAACCGTGGAGCGGCACGCCGTCCTGCCGCGGGAGCGACATGGGCGCATCGTGAAGGCGCAAACCTTCCGCCACTTGAATCTGGCTGCGCACAATGTCGATGCCAGTCACAACTTCAGTGACGGTATGTTCCACCTGGATACGCGGATTCACTTCGATGAAGTACCACTCGCCGCTCCCGGCGTCCACCAAAAATTCGACGGTGCCGGCGCTGAAATAGCCGGCCGCGCGCGCGAGCCTGAGCGCCGCGTCCGCGAGGGCGGAACGAATTTCCGGCGCGAGTCCCACCGCCGGAGCCACTTCCACGACCTTCTGGTGCCTGCGCTGGACGGAGCAATCGCGTTCGTGGAGATGCAGCAGATTGCCGTGCTTGTCGCCCAGGATCTGCACTTCCACGTGCCGCGCGCGCCGGATGTAGCGTTCCAGGAAAACGGCTCCGTTACCGAACGCACCGAGCGCTTCGCGCTGCGCCTCCTCAAGGCGCGCCGGGAAATCGGCGGCCTTTTCGACAACACGCATGCCACGTCCGCCGCCGCCGAACGCCGCCTTCACAATGAGCGGGAAGCCGATATCGGCCGCGGCCTTTTTGGCCTTCGCCGGACTCGATATTGGATGCCCGGTGCCGGGAACGACGGGCACGCCGGCAGTCAGGGCTAGCCGCCGCGCGGCCGTTTTGTCGCCCAGCAACTCCAAAAGTTCGGCACTCGGGCCTACGAACTCAATACCGGCCTTGACGCAAGCGCGGGCAAGGGCAGGGTTCTCGGATAGAAAACCGTAGCCGGGGTGGATCGCGTCGACACCCTTGTCGCGTGCCAGGGCCACGATCCCCTCTACGTCGAGATAAGCCTGAACAGGACCCATGCCTTCGCCGACGAGATACGCCTCGTCAGCCTTGAAGCGGTGCAGGCCGATACGGTCTTCCTTCGAATAAATGGCAACCGTCGAAATGCCGAGTTCGCTCGCCGCGCGCATGATCCTGATGGCGATCTCGCTGCGGTTTAGCGCTAGAAGTTTTTTCATCGTGTAAGACCATTATGGAACCGGAGAACGGTTCCGTGTACTTACCCGCCGGGATTTCTGATTGCGCCGGGGAAGCGTTTGGGACTGAGGAAACGGGGTGAAAAAAATCGACCGGAGGCGCCGAATGAATCCGCAAGTTCCTTCTTTTCATTCGTTTGCCACGGGGGTGACGCAGAAAAATAAATTTGCGTCTTTCCGCGTTAGCACCGGGACTGTGGAGGTATCTGATTAATGAGACAGGGCCGTACCGGGGCGCAAGAGGCGGAAACGAGGCCGGGCGTTTCGGGCCGCGCCTCTGATCCGGATCTAAGTGTTTGTTTATCAAATAGTTGGAATAGGGTGACGCAGAAATTTCGTTTTTGTGTTTCATACCGGTCCCCATCGGAGAGGCAGATTCATGCGCCCTGACACGGATTGTACATGCAGGCGGTCCGGCAATTGGGCTGGAATTGGGTTAAGGCTCTAATGAATCAATGTGAAAAATAATTCGGTTTTGGGGATTGTAAAAGGCGGCGAGTTGGAAAGGAGGCCAACGCGCGATCGATGGTGGCTACAGAGCCGCCGTGTTTCCGGGCCAACTGTACGAGGTGAGCGTCCGTGACCTGCTTATGCCCGGCGATTCCCGTGGGTGGCATGTCGAGATGAGAGACATCGTCCGGCCAGAATTCGTGTCGCGCGAGGGAGGAAATGGCTCAAGCAAGACTCGAGCTACCGGGGCGGTTCCATCAGTTAGACTGCGAGGGGCATTTGGGAGAGGTGGAGGCAGGGGCCGCCGCGCAGGCGACGGCGCCCGGCCCACTCGACTGGGCATGAGCATCTGGCCGAGCCAGGGGGATGTCCAGTACCGCGCACTCAAGCCGGTGGAAGGCCCACGATCGATATCCCCCACGCCTCGGCGCACTCGATCATCCGCTCGCGGTCGAGCAGGAGCGTCCGTCCGGCGTCAATCGCGAGCGCCGTGGCGCCGGTCTCGTACATCACCTCGATCGACCGCGGTCCGGTCACCGGCACATCGTACAGCAGATGCTTCCGGCGCCGGGAAGCCTTCACGAGCGTCATCGGACGCCCGTTCGAAAACCCGGCGGCCCGCCGCAACGCCGCATCGGTGCCTTCCATCGCCTCTACCGCGACGCAGGCGCACTCGCAAATGACGACGGATTGCCCCACGTCCATGCCGGATAACAGGTTCGCGATGGGCCGTCCGTAGACGATGTCAGCCTGCTCCTCAGGCGTCGGCATCCGCTTCGTGAGCTGGCCCTCTTCGGCGAGGAGACCCTTCAGGAGGAGCGTCGAATCCATCAACCGAATGCCCTCGTCGGCCAAAACCTTCGCGACGGCGCCGATCAGGGCATCCGTATTGCGGCGCGGCAGCGCGGCAAGGAGCTTGAACAAGCGCCAGTCCGGGCGAATGGAAGAAAAGATGCTCGCGTGCTTCACCTGCCCCGCCATGGTGATTTCGGAAATGCCTTCGCTCTTGACGATGTCGATGAGGCGGCTCAGGTCTCCAAGTGAAATCCAGTGGCAGCGCCAGGCGAGCGATTCAACCTCCGGCGATGCCTCTTCCTTTATGGCGAGGACCAGCACCTCGTGCCGCGCCTGACGCGCGCTTTCGAGCGCCAGAACCGGGAAACGGCCGTTGCCGGCGATGAGGGCGTACCTCATCCCTTGACCACGCCGCGTTTCGACGACCGGATGAACTCGATGACTTCGTCGAGTTCGGGACAGGGGCCCAACTCAGCCACGATGCGTTCGATCGCCTGCGATGTATTGAGTCCCGCGCGGGTGAGAAGGCGCATGGCGGTCTGCAACTTCTCGATGGTTTCCGTCGCGAAGCCGCGGCGCTCAAGGCCCGTCTTGTTGGCACCGAAGACCTTGATCTCTCGCTCGCTCACGGTGTTCGAAAAAGGCATTACGTCCTGAGTCACGACGCTGTAGCCGCCGGTGATGGAGTGCCTGCCGACGCGGCAGAACTGATGCACGCCGGTGAAGGCGCCGATTACGGCCCAGTCCCCAACCGTGACGTGCCCGGCGAGAGTGACTCCGTTGGCGAGAACCGTGCAATCGCCGATCGAAACGTCGTGCGCGACGTGCGTGTACGCCATCAGCAGGTTATCGTCGCCGATGCGAGTGACGAGTCCGCCGCCTTCGGTCCCACGGTGTATCGTGACGAACTCGCGTATCTTATTGCGGCTGCCGATGCGCGTTTCCGCGCGCTCCCCGCGATACTTCATGTCCTGCGACGCGACTCCCACGGTGGAGTACGGGTAGAAGAGGTTATCTTCGCCGATCCAGGTTGGACCTTCGAGATAGTTATTGGCCATCAGGCGCGTGCGCGGCCCGATTTCGACTTCCGCTCCCACGATACAAAAGGGGCCGACATCCGCCGATTGCGCTACGCGGGCGGCCGGATCGACGATTGCACTGGGGTGAACCGGCATCGAGAGAACCCAGTCCGCCTACGGCGCGGCGGTTGTTTCAGACTTGTCGACGAGCTTGCACATGACCTCCGCCTCCGCGACGGTTACGCCATCGACGGTAGCTTTTCCCGACATCTTGGCGACGCTGGCCTTGCGCTTGAGCAGGATCATTTCGATGCGGAGTTGGTCGCCGGGAACCACGGGCTTGCGAAACTTCGCGAATTCCACTGAAACGAGCAGCACTAGCTTCCGGTCGCGGTCCGGGATGCTCTTCAGCACCAGAACACCGGCGGTCTGGGCCATGGCTTCGACGATGAGTACACCAGGCATGACCGGAAAGTCCGGGAAGTGCCCCGCGAAAAAAGGCTCGTTCGCGGTTACGTTCTTGATGCCGACGATTCGCTCGGCCTCAAGTTCGATGATGCGGTCGACGAGCAGCATCGGGTAGCGATGGGGGAGAATCTTGCGAATCTCGTTAGTGTCGAGAATGGGCATGGAACCCGCTATTATACAGCGCCTGCTTGACTGAGGGCTCCGCTTCGAGCCATCGTAGCGGGCGGTATTGTTTGGCCTCTTGGGGCGGGCGGGGTCTTACACGGCGGTACCGGACCTTTGGCAAGGAGGCCGTATGGTTCGAACAAAGCGCCGCGGTACAATGGCGAAGCGCGCCGGATTGGGTACCCGGCTCGCGTAGCAGAGCGAACCCGATGGGCGGCAGGTCAGCGCGATCAGGACAGGTGTTGGGGATCGAGAGCGGCTACAGATACCCGCGGGCTACGAGGCAAGGCGCACCAGCGTCGCGAGGAACGGGTCTGGCGGCCGGATCTGATTCCACCTGCTCCGGCGCCGCTATGATTGCGGCCGCAACGATCTTCCGGCTAGTTCGGCAAGAGGTAACCACATGTATATGGCTCTTCTGTTAAGCGTTCTGGTTCACGGACACAGGGGTGCGCGGGCGATGATGCCCGAGAACACTCTGCCCGCCTTTGAGTATGCGATCGGCGCCGGCGTGGATGTGCTCGAGCTGGACCTTGCCGTCACGAAAGATGACGTGCTCGTGGTCTCGCACGATCCCACCCTTAACCGGACCATTTGTACCGGCCCCGGAGAGGGCAGTCCACCAATTCGGACGCTCGGCTACGAGGAACTTCAGCGGTGGGACTGCGGAGCGCTGCGCAATCCGGCGTTTCCAAAGCAGACGCCCATTCCCGGGACGCGCATTCCCAAGCTCGATCAGGTGCTGGCGCTCGCTACCCGCGGCACCTTTGGATTCAACATCGAGACGAAGATCTTCGCGGAACATCCGGAATATACGCCGACGCCACGGCGGTTCGCGCAACTGCTTCTGGACGCGATCCGGAGACACAAACTGGAGGCGCGGGTGATCGTACAGTCGTTCGATTTCCGGACGCTCCATGCGATGAAGGAGCTTGCACCCGAGATCCGTCTCTCCGCACTAGACGAACGTGGAAATGCGGATTTCGTCGCGGTTGCGCGTCAGGCGGGCGCGCTCATCGTGTCTCCGGAAAAGCGTCTTGTGACCGCCGACAAGGTACGCGCCGCACACGAAGCGGGGCTGCAAGTCGTGCCTTGGACGGCGAATACTCCGGCGGAGTGGGCTCGGCTGGTCGACGCCGGGGTGGACGCGATCATATCCGACGACCCTGCCGAGTTGATCGCTTATCTGAAGAAACGGGGATTGCGATAGGCCGTCAGAAAACAGCTGTTCCAGATTCTTAGAGTATCGCGCGCCCAGCCGGTATGGAAGACTATGTAGCAGGTGATAGGAGATTCGCCGGGGCGGAAGGTTCGACCTTAGCCGGCGAGTCCCAGTATTTGAACTACATCTTTTCAATGAGCGCCCGCGATACGGCGCGATTCGGATATCTGTACTTGCGAATGGGTCTTTGGCGGGATCGCCAGATTGTTCCGGCTCGTTGGGTCACGCGCAGCACGACGTCCTATTCGAATTCACTCAACCGCCCCAATATTCCCGCGATCGGAAATGGGTTCCTATGGTGGGTGACGGACTGGGGTTATGAGGCCTTGGGCCAGGACGGCCATGTGATTGTTGTGATTTCCACCAAGGATCTCGTGATCGTACACCGCGTGCACTACGATCCTCCCCGGGAAGACGCGGTCGCATATCGCGATGTAGACGCCATGGTCAGAATGGTCATCGCGGCCGCGCCCGCCCGCGATGCGGCCTCAAAATAGACAGGACGAAGCCTTTCAATAGGGCACGTCATTGGCACGGCCGCCAGGATTTCCGCGAAATCGCCCTCTGTCTGTTGCCTTCGCTAATCGGCTCTCCGCGCCACAACCTGGCTGACGAGGTGGTGTTTACCGGCTATTCCAGGCGAACGTAAACCATCGTGGTCGCCGTGATTACTCTCGGAGAAACGTTGAATCTCACCAGCCGACGCGTATGGGGGCCAGAGATGCGAACTGCTCATAGTACACACGCGGCGTGGCCGTGCCGTTTCATGCTGACGCGATTCTTTCAGGTCAGAGTGACCACCAGCTTTCCGACGCCGTCCCGGTAATGCTCCACCAGATTGAACGCCTCTTGAATCTCTTCGAGCGGCTTCTCATGCGTGATGAGCGGGGCGAAGCGGGCCGTGTGCTCGTGCAGCAGGTCGAGCGCCAGTTCCGATTCGTGGTTCGAGCGGCGCACGTTGTACAGCACCAGTTCCTTCCGCCGCATGGGATGAAAGTCGATAGGCGCCTGGACTTCCGAGGGGATCCCGGTATATACCACGCGGCCGCCGTTCCGCACGACACCAATCGCCTGGTTGATCGTGCCGCCCTTCGTCGCGCAGTCGATCGCGAGATCCACGCCGCGATTGCCCGAATCTTTCCAGATGGCGCGAACCGGATCGCCATCGGCCGGATCGAGCGCGACGTCCGCGCCCAGCCGCAGCGCCATCTCGCGGCGATGCGCCAGCGGCTCAACAGCCCACACACGCTTCGCCCCGGTAAGTTTGAGCGCCGCTACGGTCAACGCCCCGATCGGCCCCGCGCCGAATACCACCGCGGTCTCACCGGCCGCCGGGGCGGCCCTTTGCAAGGAATGCAGCACGACGGCCATTGGCTCTATCATCGTGGCGTACTTCAAATCCATCCCGGGCGGCAGCGGAGTCAGATTCTGAGCCGGGAGGTTCACGTAGTCGCGGAAAAAGCCGGGATCGGAGGGCATGCTCAGAAACCGGAGATTCGCGCAGAGGTTGTGCCGGCCGGAGTGGCAGAACTCGCAGTGGTAGCAATAAATCGCGGGTTCAAACGCGGCGCGCGCGCCGCTCGTCCAGCCCGTGACCCCGGCGCCGGCCTTCACGACAACGCCGGCCGGTTCGTGGCCAAGGACCATAGGGTAGACGCACGGAGTGTCGCCGACGGCTCCCTCGGCGTAGGAGTGCATGTCTGAGCCGCAGATCCCGACGGCCGTAACGCGAACCTGTACTTCGCCAGGCGCCGGCTCGGGAATCTCACTCCCGGTGACTCGAATGGTTCTTTGGGCGATCAACTCGCCGACTCGCATCTTCACAGGTACCTCGCAAGCGCTTCGAGATCGACGTTGCCGCCAGAGATCACAACCCCAACTCTACCGATGCCGTGAGGCAGCTTGCGGAACAGTACCGCCGCGGCAGCGGCCGCGCCGCTCGGCTCAACGAGAATCTTCAGCCGGGCAAGCAGGTACCGCATTGCGGCCTTGATTTCGTCCTCTGACACAAGAATGATGTCCTCGACCAACCGCTGCACGATGGGGAACGTTATTTCGCCCGGATGCGGCGAACGGAGACCGTCGGCGATGGTGTCCTGCAACGGAATGGTCACGATCCGGCCTGCCCGGAAGGAAAGATGCGTGTCGTTCGCAAGCTCAGGCTCCGCGCCGAAGACGCGAATTTGCGCGTTCACGCTCTTGGCCGCGGTGGCGCATCCGGAGAGCAATCCGCCGCCGCCCACGGGAGTGATCAGGGCGTCGAGGTCCGGCGCTTCTTCGAGCAATTCGAGCGCGGCGGTGCCTTGGCCGGCGATGATCAGCGGATGATCGAAGGGCGGGACCATGGTCGCACCCGTTTCCCGCAGCAGCCGCTGGGCGATTTCTTCGCGGTTTTCGGTCGCGCGATTGTAAGTCACGACGGACGCGCCCATTCCGCGCGTCGCTTCGAGCTTCGAGCGGGGAGCGTCCGCGGGCATTACGATTGTGGCTTTGGCTCCCACGAACCGGGCGGCCAGCGCGGTTCCCTGCGCGTGGTTGCCCGAGGAGAAAGCAATAACACCGCGCGGAAGGCCGGCTTTAGGGATCGAGAAAACCAGGTTCGACGCACCCCGGACCTTGAACGCGCCGCCGCGCTGGAGATTCTCACACTTGAAGAGGGTGCTGATTCCGGCTTCGGTGTCAAAGCCGGCCGATGTCATGACGGGAGTACGGCGGATGATCGGCGCGATTCTTTGGGCTGCCTCGCGGATCATCTCTAAAGTGACTTCGGGTTGCTGCTCGTGGTATGCTAACACTTTGATTTCCTTAGAAGGATTAGTATAGATGGCAAATCATTTCTCCGCGCTCAAGCGGGTAAGAACAGACGAAAAGCGAACTGAATTCAACCAGAGGAACAAGGCGCGGCTGCGGCACCAGATCCGTACCATGCGCCGCCTGATCACAGCGAAGGACGCCGCCGGAGCCGCCGCGGCGCTTCCGAAGACGTTCTCCATCATTGACCGCTCCGCGAAGATCGGCGTCATAAAAAAGAATACCGCCGCGCGGTACAAGTCCCATCTGCACGTGCGCGTCAAGGCTCTCGCGCCGTCAGTTTCAAAATAAACTGCTCCATCACGATTCGGTCGTCGGGGCGTGTACCGCGCATGTCGCGGTCCGCCTCGAAGATGTACTGCATCCCCTTCCTGAGTTGTTCGCCCGAAAATTTCCCCACGGTCTGGTAAACCTGCTCGGCGCGCGATCCCCACATGGGTACGCCCTGCCGTGAGAAGTGTCCCTGAACCTGCTGTGAATTTCGCAGACCGGCTTCCTTAGCCACCATCGCCAGGCGAAACTGCGTGGAAAGGAAGGCCAGCGCCAGCGGCAGATACTCGCCGTCCCGGGTCAGCGTGTCGAGGATCTGAAGGGCACGGCTGCGATCTTTCCTTCCCAGCGCGGCGACCAGGGCGAAAATCGTGGATGTGCGGGCGTCGGGCACAAGCGCGGCGATGTCGTCCGAGGTCAACTCGCGCTTGCCCTGAGAATACACGGATAGCTTTTCGATCTCGACGGCGATGCGCGCCATATCGCCGCCCAGAGCTTCAATCATCAACTCGAACGCTTCGCGCCCCACGCGCAGACCCGCCGCTTTGGCAAGACGCGCGGCTTCCGGACGCGCGTCGTCGATCGAGAAGCGCTTCAGGTCCACCACATCTTTTACTGGCTGGTAGAATTTCCTGACCCGCTCGATCTTCTGCTTGTCCTCCCCATCGAAATCGAAGCGCGCGGCTTCGAAAACGATGACGACGCCGGGCGAGGGGTCTTCAAGATAGCGTGCAAGCGCGATCGCGCCTTCATTTGACGATTCTCCGGATTCCTCGGCGTCCTTCACGCGCCCTTTAGGCAGGGCGGCTTCGGCGTTATAGGCGACGATCACGCGATTGGCTGCGAACAGCGACAGCGCACGGGCGTCGTCGACGGCTTCGACGAGCGAAGTTTCCGCCAAATCATGACGGGTAAGCCCGCTAGCCACATCCTCCGGAGCCAGCATCGCGCCGACGATCGCCTGACGGCAGCGGTCGCGACCGTAGGACTCGGGGCCGATCAGCAACACCGCGGGTGCGATCTCCTTGCGTTTGGCGCGGGCGAGGAATTGCTCCGGAGTCATCGCGTCAAAAAGTTTCGAGCACCGCGCTGACGAGCGCGCGGGCGACGTCACGGCTCAGGCGTTCGAGTGCGGTGGAGCTTTCATCGAAATACGCGCGCTGGTCGACGCTGATTTCGTAGCGCTCGCGTACTTCCATGGCGGTCCTGGTGAAAAGCACCTTTCCCGATGCCCGTTCGGTGAGGGTGACCTTGAGGTTGACGATGGTTTGGACGCCGGCGGCCCGGCCGGAGACGGGATCGAAGATAGTCGGATAGGCCTGGATGCTGTCGACCGACCCGGTGAGCACGGCGTCGGCCGCGTTAGGATCGGCCACCACGTTGTACCGGGTTCGTGAGATGAACTCGCGCGTGAGCGAGCCCGAGAGGCCGTCCGAAAGGCGGTAGCCGGCAGTGTTGTTCGCGAACGCCGGAATGGCAATGGTCCTAACCGATTTCGGAAGAACGTTTGAGTGGCCGGAGACGCGATACCCGCATGCGGAGAGGGCGGTCGCGAACAACAGCGCTGCCATGGGCAGGGTGAAAGCCCAATCGCCGAAATTGTGGGGCGGACCCGCTGGTCCGCGCGAGTCCCCCTGGACGCGCTCCTCACCAACGGGATCAAGGGGATTCAGCCCGGGCGGGCCGGCGAGGGCTTCGGCCGAGGACCAGGGGGTCCGCCCCACGACAGGCCGGGGAGCCTGTGCCACCCGGCTCATTGGTCAACCCCGATCAATTGCCCGGCAACCGCGACGGCGTTCTGCGCCGCAAGTAGAATATTATCGGCCGCGATCCAGAACCAACAGGCGTTGGGGTCACGCCGGTCAAGCGAAATCGCTCCGACGGAGATGCCGCTCTCCCCCGCCATCGCGACAATGTTGGGTGGCTCGAGCGTTCCTCCTCGAACATCAATATGATCCGAGGCGAGCGCCCGCTCGAGTTCCGCCACATCCGGCGGCGCTTCAAATTGCGCCCACACCGAGAACGAATAGCCGTGAAAAACCGGCGCCTGAACGGCGCGTAGCGAAGGCATGGGAACACCTGGCTGCATCGAGAGCAGCGTCGCAAGGTGGCCTTCGATAATCGTTTCGGTTGCGGCCAGGGAATCCGGAGCCTCCTCCCCATACGCGGCAAGCAGATTGAAGCTTACCTGGGCATCGAAAACGGCCTTTGGGAGGTTCTTGAAGACGAGCAGATTTGTGGTCTGCGCCTGCAACTCTTCGAGACCCGGAAATCCACGCTCACCGGCGGGCACGAGAGCTTGAACGACGGTACGGACAACGGGGCGGTACGCCGCCAAACGCCTCAGGAACAGCGCGAGCGCGATGGCGGCGGGATGGGCGATGGTGTGAATCGTCCCCTGCGCGAGCGCGGGCGGCGGAACCTGTTCGAGAAACGGTGCGCGGAGCCGTGCGTTCGCGAGGCCGGTGGTGGCGAAAGTGAGATCGACCGGAATCGTCGAACTGGCGAAGGCCAGCGCCTTGAGCGTGGAAGCCGCGGAACCGGCGAACAGGGTCACTTTCGATTCCGAAAGACCCGCGCTGTCAAGCAGATGAATGACCGTGGGCTCGCCCGATTGTTCGGTAAGAGTACCGGCTTCGGCGTCTTCCGAGGCGATGAGGCGGACGCGAGCGGGGAATTCCGGGGCACCGAGCAAATCCCGGATCTCGCGGCCCAGCAACGTGCCGCTGCCGACCAGGCCTATTGTCGGAATGCGGGAGTGAACCCTATCCAACGCCGTGCTCCGCGTGAGGCGGTTGAGGACTAGGCCGGAGGTAACGCTTGAGTATTCCGCCGATTCGTGTCACGATTCCGCTCGCGACGTAGACAACCGACATCGCGAGCAGCACAGGCTGCGAATAGTTCCAGATGAGATAAATGAAAGCGCCGAACGCGATGACCGAAAGGGGCGAGCGGGGCCGCAGCAAATTGAAATCCTTGAAGCTGTGATAACGCCACGTACTTACCATGAGAAATGACAGCAGGCCAAGCAAAGCGAGCCATGCGATCGACAGCGGCCAGAACGAGAGCGGGATCGAATCCGCCGCATAGATCACGGATGCGACCATGCCGGCGGCCGCTGGAATTGGCAGGCCGACGAAATACTTGCGGTCCGCACGGCCTGGATTCTTAGGGACGGGGTTCTTCTGTACGTTGAAGCGGGCCAGGCGCGCCGCGCCGCAGAGAAGAAAAAGAAATGCGATGAAATAGCCGGCCCGCAGGATTTGTTCGCGAAGACCCGCGGCGCTCCCCGTGTCGATAAACTGAAGGCCCCAGGCGAAGGCGAGGGCGGCGGGGGCGATGCCGAAGCTGATGATGTCGGCGAGCGAATCGAGCTCACGCCCGAAATCGCTGACCGTGTTGGTCATCCGGGCGATCCGGCCGTCGAGCCCATCGAGAAAGACAGCGATCCCTATGGTTTGGGCGGCGACTTCGAAGTGATGTGCCGCGCCCAGTCCACCTGAGGCATAAAGCATGGCGCCCTGGAAAGTTTTCAGGACGGCCAGGTAGCCGAGGAAGATATTGCCTGCTGTGAACAACGACGGCATCACGTAGGCCGCGCGCCGGGGACGGCGCTCGGGCGAATTCGGATCGATCAGGCGGCGGTTAAAGTCTAGCTTCGCCATGTTGTGCTTTCGGCGCCTCTTTCGCCCCTACCAGCGCTCCGCGGCGCGCGATCACACTCGATCCGGCCGAAACGCGCATGCCCGGCGTCACCACGATATCCCACTCGGGTCCAAAGGCGACGTCCACGCGGGAGCCGAACTTGATCAGTCCGATGCGCTCACCCATGGCGACCTTATCGCCGGGCTTCTTGAAGCAGACGATCCGCCGTGCGATCAGGCCGGCGATCTGGCTGAAGACGACGCGAGACCCATTACCTTCGACGGTCAGCGTATTTTGCTCGTTTTGCGACGAGGCTTCGTCCTTGCTTGCGACGAGGAATTCGCCTTTCCGGTAGTCGACGGCGGTGACGGAGCCGGCTATGGGTGTGCGGTTTACGTGGACATCGAAGACGTTGAGGAAGATACTGACACGGGTTCCACCATGCTCCGGCCTGACGACGACGACCTTCCCGTCAGCCGGCGAAACCGCCACTGGACCCTCGGGGATTGCCCGTTCGGGGTCGCGAAAAAACCAGAGGCAGAAGATGGCGAGGATGTAGAGAGGCGAGGCAAACCAATGGCTGGTGAGCCAGCCGGTGAGCACGCCGCCCGCGGCGAGTCCAAACGCGTAGTAGATTCCGTCCGCAACCATTAGAGATGAGAGAGAGTTCTCAATTCATTCTCGCACGATGAGCGGAGCGGAGCCGGATCAATAGGAAAGGAAGTGAGACCCCAATCGATTGGTGCTCTCGATCCTGAGAATAGGCCAGATCGAGATCGGTTTGGGCTCGCGCTACTGGGAATCGCGGTCAATTCACTCGGGCAGATGTGTCTGAAGCAGCTCAGGCTACCACATTTGAGTCAACTGACGGATCCAAAAGATACGATTTGGACTCCAGGGCTTCCAGCACGGAGATGGCCAATTCGTGCATAACAACGATCGCCGCATCTTCGTATTCCTGATACTCGGCGAGGCTTGAAATCGTCATCCTTCGACCGTGGGCAATTTCGTTTCGGCGCGATACTAGGGACTGAAGTTTCACGGCGTGATCTTGTGCGGCGGAGCAAGCCAGACCAACGGAAGAAGAGTTCGCGATGAGCAGGCGCGGCCAGAGGTTGGAGTTCGTTTCAAGCTTGAGGCTGAAGGACAGTTCTTCCTGCATCAGCGATCGAAATGTGCGGGTACAGAAAGCCCAAATTGCGTCGGGCGAAAGATCCGCCCGCATGGCTTGGAAATCCTTCTGCAACGAGACTCGCGCAATGCGCTCGACGCAGTCCCGTCGGCGCACCTGTGTTTTCTCGAGGCTCCCAAGATAGTATTCCCAGGCAAACTTGCAGAATCCCTCGTAGTGCGCGTAGAGAAGGGCGCACATCGCTCGAAGGAGACCCTCGGGGCGAACCGTATTGTGCGCCGAGTCCAACACCAGGAGTTTCAGAGACGCCAACTCAGCTTCGCGCCACCTTAAGTCTTCTTCGAGATCTTGGCCGTGACTGCTCATTGGTCGTCAAGCCAACAGTGCATCGCGAACAATTGATATCCGGTTCTGAAGTTTTTCTTTGGAATTAGCACCTGGTCCGGTATTAGCGCGAAAGCTATTACTCTGGAGGACATCAACGACTTTCTTCCGGACCTGCTCGTCGGGGATCCTCTGGACCTTATCGAGACAAGAAAAAAAGCCGATCGTCACTGCTTCGTAGTAAGCGGGGGCAAGGGCGCCGACTGGTGTAGGGCCTCTGTAGCGGACAAACGCACCGTTGCTCAGAACTCGGTCGAGGTATCTAAACAGATCCCTAAACGCCGCCGATTCGACTTCGTAGTCGAATTGGCGGCTGCCGAGAAGCACCTGCTCCATGTAGTCGTCAAGCCAGTCTCGTACACTGCCTCGAAACAGCTCCTGCCCGTTCTTTGTTGCAAAAAATCTCAATACGAGTTCCTCGTCACCCTTCTGATCCCGATCAGACTGGGAAAGAGTCTCCGTGCAATTCTTGAAGGCTTGGTAGTCAGCTCCCTTTTGAATAAATTGGTAAAAGTCGACTCCATTGTCGAGCATTCGGGCCGTGCAGTTCCGAATCTCCTGCGGTGCCAGGGTTGCTCCGCCAGTGTTCAACCTGACCAATGCATCATATCGCCATGCCCGTGAGGGTTGAGGCGCGCCCAACCATTTGGATGACCCCATAAACCTGGGGTAAAACTGGAATTTGGCGGAGTTCGCGCTTCGCCAACCCACCCCAATCGAGGTCACCCAAATGGTGAAGAACAGAAAACAGCATAGCGCCAAAAAGCCCGTCAAACAAGGGGTGCGCGAGGTTATTCCGGAACCCAATAAAATCAATGCTTCGACGCCCTTTGACTTCAAGGGCAAGAACCTGACCCCGTACGGAGGTCTGCTGCCCGTGGCCACCATGCTGGAGAAACTCGGCTTCCGGCAACTGGTGGAGGAA
>SXGS01029262.1_pt1 | contig 14557 bp, 13 predicted proteins | sample 3174681 | NCBI WGS metagenome assembly SXGS01 (sample SAMN11356861, study PRJNA531348) | freshwater metagenome | isolation source: freshwater sample F1-80 | place: China: Fuxian Lake, Yuxi | collected 2017-12-25
TAATGGTGTTGGCTCCCGCCGCCAGAGGCACCACCAGAGTCTGCGTTGAGCCGGAAGCGCCCCCGCCACTCCAGCTATAGGTAGTTCCTGATTCGTTATCGCCATCGGCGTCGGCAAACCCCGAGGCGCCGGTCAGCGTGCTGTTAATTGTGGCCGTACCGGTGATACTCGGTGTCGCCACCGGTGCCCGCCCTTGCACGGTCGCTGTGGGCGTGGACTGGGCCGCCCACACAAACGGGCTGAGCAATAACACCGAACCGATCAATACCCGCCGAGGAAAACTGTATCTAATAATTTTCATAAGCCTACCTTCATTTAACATTTAACATTTAACATTTAACATTTAGCATTTAACATCAATAAATAACCAAAAGAACCTAACCCCCACTTCGTGGCAGCTGGGCGCGGCCAGAGGCCCTGACCGTGCAGTTTGATGCTGGTCTGTGTGCAGCATTCTGGCCACGGTCAACAGCTAATACGGCCTGCTCGCACAAGGCAACCACTGGCATTTACGCCAACAGCTCAACCATCGCCATACCGCCGTGCTGAAACGCTACTATCAGCCCGGCTGATGCGCAGAACAGCCACATGCGCCTACGCGTCGGCTGGCAGGGACTCGGACAAGATTTCAAACTCTTTGACTAGCGCCGGACGCATGCCTCCAATGTGCAGCGCTAGTTAGGCGGGGGCGTAAACCTCAAATCACGCAAGTCACCTGAAGGGGGTCGCCGTCTGCGTTAGGGTAGGCGATGCCGCTGATCAGACTGACACTGAAGTGGGCGCCGGATCCGTTCGGCGTGCTGGTCCAGTAGTTGAGCTTGCTACCCCCGCAATGACCGCCGAGCGGCCAATTGTGCACTGTGCACATCTCGGTATTGAACTCACCCACAACCTTGGCCCTGGTGGCCGACAGGAACAGATGCTTCAATTCAGCCTTCGCCGGCAAACGTGCGCGGGGAACCTTCGCTTGGCAGTAAGCCTCTGCAACAGTTCAAGTCCTCGCTGCTGTATCTGGCGTCAAGAAAGCACCTAGACTAGCCTGAACAGCGATTTGTACTGATTTTTCCGCTTCGGTGATCGCTGCATTGATCTTCGGGGTCACTGTCAGGGTTATGGTGCTAGCTCCCGACGCCACAGTCACCGTCAGGGTTTGCGCTGAGCCCATATCACCCAAAGCGCCGTCCCCAATCCAGGCGTAGGCCGTTCCTGATTCGAGATCGCTATCGTCGTCGCTAAAACCAGAGTTGCCGGTCAGCGTGCTGTTAATTGTGGCCGTACCGGTGATACTCGGTGTCGCCACCGATGCCTGGCTCTCCTCAGCCCACCCCAGCGGGCTGAGCATCAGAAACGCAGCACTGATAAAGGCCTGCTGAGATAAGCCACCTCTAATAACTCCCATGCTCTTAGCTACCTTTAGAATGTAGGCTTACGCCTTGGCTGCTAGCTCTCTGTTCGCTGGCAACCAAGCGTGAGTATCAGTGGTCGCAGATGTCGTTGCCGTCAAGTGACGCGGCAATCTCGCAACACCATTAGTTGGCCACCACCTGAATTCTGCGCCTCTGATCGGTCTTGATCGGGGTATAGGTGGAATTGGTGGCCAGGGGAATGTCGCTATAGGCGCCGCTGCCAAATGCAGTTTCCAACTGCCACTGGTAAGTAACAGTGCCACAGGTAGATACGCAGGTAGGTGTGGCCGTCAACATGGAAGCCACTTGTGGGTTACCGCCCACTTGGCCGGTGATCGCCACCGACAGCAAGGTGGTGCCCGCTGCCACATTCGTGCCTGCTGCTGCAGACACTTCACTGCTGACGGCTGGATCGGTAATAAGCGGGTCAGTGTTTGCCTTGGTGTACAGGGTAATGGTTTTGCCCAGGTCGGCGGCGAGGATGGTGTAGCTGGCAGTGGTGCCGATATCCGCCGTACCGTTATTCCAACGGTAGGTGCTGGCGGTTTGGGTATCGGCATCGAGATCGCCGAAGATTCCGTCGACCGCGGTCAGGATGTCACCTGTATCGACTATGCCGTTACTGTTGCTATCCACATAGGTAACAGTCGGCGCGGTGATAGTCGGCGCCCGGCCCTTGACCGTGGTGGTGGCACTGGAGGTGACAGCGGCCTGCGCCACGGCGCTGATCGTCAAGCCAGCCAGGATAGCCATCGACAGTGAGGAAATACGAGATTTCAGTTGTTTTGACATCTTATTCGTCCCTATAAATTGAAGCGTTAAGTTAACAATAGCCAGGCTGGCTTTTGCTGCTGATAACCCCACGGCGATCTCGCCGCAGGGCTTCTCAGGTTATCCACGCAAACAGTGCGTTAGGTTAATTGCTCACGCGGACCTTGATCTTGCGCAACTGGTCGCCACCCACAGGGGTATAGGTGTTGGCCGCGGCCCCGCCGATAGGCTGGTAGTTGCCGCTGCTTATGGCGGATTCGATCAGCCACTCGTAAGTCAGCGGAGCACAGGTCGACACACAAGTAACCGTCGCGGTCAGCGGCGCGTCCACTTGAGGATAACCACCTACTTCACCACTGATGGTCACCGTTAACGGAGCTGTCGGATCAATGATCGAACCCGGCGGCGTCGTACCACCGCCACTCACGCCAGTGGCGGTCGCGGTGTCCATGCTGTCGGTGTTACCCAACACGTTCAGGCCGTTCTTCGCCGTCACTTCAAAAGTCAGCACCTTGCCCACGTCATCCGCAGCCAGCAGGTAACTGGTGTCGGTGTCGGTATGACCACCGTTCAACCACTGCATGGTCGAGGCATCGGTAGCGTCACCACCGTTGGCATTGAAGCTGTACACACCCGTCAGGGTCTGGCCCACTTGCAAGATACCGGTGATATCGGTCACGCTGACTTTCGGCGCTGCAGCAGCATCAATAATCGAATCGGCAGCTGCAGTGATAACTGACTGGAAGGAAGCGCTCGCAACCTCAACAAAACCTTGTGGAATACCTTGCACGTCTGCCGCCAGAGCACTTGGAACCAAAAACTCTACAGCTCGTTCAAGGGTTGACCCCAGCACCGCTAAAGCCTGGGCGCCAACATCCTTCGGAGCGGCGTCCACTGAAGCGATGCTCTGCATATAAAGACGCGCCGTAACCATAACAAGCTGAGCCTGCGCGCCCGGCGCAACAGTCAGAGCACCGGTAAGGGCATCTACAGTGACTTCACCGATCGCACTGGCCGGGCTAACGCTGCTAATCTCATAACGAATCAGACCACTACCTGGAACACCGATCAGCGGAGGGCTTTGCACGATGACAGCCGACGAAGTGCTGGCATTGGCGGTGATATTTATGACACTACTCTGGAAACGGAAATTTGAGTATTTAGCTTCTTGCTTGTAATCGAGCACGACGTTGTAGTCGCGATCGACAAACTCTTTACGCGCCTGCGACAACGGCTTGATCGCCTGGCCTTTGCCGGCAGTCAACTGGCTATTGAGGTCCTGATCGAAGCTCCAACTAATATTGGCACCTAACAGCCACTGGCCTTGGCCACCCTGAATCTGTTGACGCTCGGCAGACAAGCCAAACAAAGGCATTGGCTGCCACTTCATACCTAGGCCATAACCTTTAGGGTTTTTCGCGAGCTCACCACTGCCGAACGCATCAACACCATCGCCCTTCCACTGAAAGTACTTGGCGGTTGCAGCAAGCTCTGGAGCACCAGGCAAACTAGCCTCCATGCGCGTATCCCAGCCAGAGGCTGCTCGCTCAAAGAGATTCATCCGATCGGGATCGGTATTGAGTTGCTGCTCGCGGGATTTCTTCCAACCACTGAGCGGCGTGTAGTAGTTGCTCGACAGGCGAGCCGAGTCGGTCCAGACCTCCGCCCCCACACCACCACGGGTGTGGCTGCGGCTAAAGTCCTGATCAACAAAGGCGTTGGCACCCAGCATCAAGTTAGGATTGACCTGATGGCGATAGCCCATGCCAAGATTACCGATGTTACGTTCATCAAAGGTGCGCGCACCTACCTGGGCAAACAGAATACTGTCTGCGTCTTCCAGCAAGGGATGCAAGTAGTCCAGCGAAAGGTTCACGTCCTTGCTGGCGGAGTTGGCCTGAATACCGACTTTGGCCTTACCGCTTGAGTTAAGAAACTCTTCAATACCTTGAGACATAGCTCCTGTTGCTGCAGAAACAACCTGCTGTTCGGCTTGCTGCCCAAGCACCGAGCCCGGCGACAGGCTACCGGCGGCGCCCCGCTGCCCGCTCGCCAAGGAGTTACTGTAACTTTCAGCCGCCGCCACCAAGGCCTGCTCAACTCGCTGAGCGCTACGCTTTAGCTGCTCGGCCTCGGCCGCCGACGGCTTGGCGCTTGTGGTCAAAGGTGCCGGCTGCAACAGCAGGTCGCCAACAGCCAAGGACTGTAGCTGCGCTTGACTCATTACCAGGGTATTAAGGCTGCGCAACTCCTGCTCGGAGCGGTTGACGCTCAACGCCAAGGAACCTAGTGTTTCACCTTTGCGCAGCTTATGAATGACATAACCCGGATACAGGCGGGACTCGCCAATATCTTGCCGAGGCACAAGCAACACACGAGCCGACCAGCCATAGCCTGACATCTGGTGCTGCAGGGCCAGCAACTGCGCTTCTTGAACATCAAAACGCTTGGCCACTTCGGCAATAGTTTCGTCTGACTGACGAACATGCAAGATGTACACGGGGTCATTGGCCATCACCGCAGCGCCCGACGAGCGACTAACAAGCTGAGTGGCCGAAGCCACGGGCACCACCAATGCCTGAAAACCGTAAAAAAACAGCGCAATACATGAGCGCAACGATAGCGACCTAGCATTACATTTTTTTGTCAAATGCTCCGGCAGCTTTACTGTTGACCCAGTCTTGCCCCGTTGCGCTTGTCGAATTAGCATTGAAAGAACCGCCATCTGCATTAAAGATGGCTAATTCTCACCAAGCAGCAACCATTCCAACGCCAGCCATTCCGCATAGCGGTGTAGGCGCTTTCCGATAAACCTAAGAATGGCCTAAAGCAGTCCTTTATTTACGGCTGACATCAGGCTCCGCCGATTTTGAACGCAGCGAGTCGATCCAAACCGCTCAGATCACTCGCTCTTTTCTGTACTTTATAGCACCGCGCGGCAGCCATGCCCCACATTACAGGCGCAGCTCTCCCGCATTGATCAGTAAGTGTCGGCGCGCCATCCACTGGCTCGACTGGGCGAACAGCCTCACCCGTTGCGCCGTGTTATTCGTCAAACCACACAAGCGCACCTTCACGTTACCGAACCGGCGCTTGATCCTTGGAACGGATGCTCGCTCTTGGCCCGTACCCGTCACACCGCAACCCTCTGACACTATCGATTCAGAATCAGAATTCACCTACAACTTGAACCGTGTCGGCCTACGGGGTTGTTCCGACAACATTGCGATAGTGCATGAATCCAATCAGGAGCAGGCTCAATGAACAGCACTAAAATTCTCATCCTTGAAGACCACCCTCTGACTCGCCAAATGCTTACGCTGTCGCTACAAGCGCTGGGCTACGGCAATATTCATAGTGCAGAAAGTGGCGAGCAGGCCTTGGTCATCCTGACTGGAGAGAAATATTTTGATGTATTGATCTGCGATATTCAGATGCCTGGCATCGATGGTTTGACTTTTCTTCGTGAGGCCTCAGAAGTCGGCCGGATTGACGCCCTCGTGCTTTCTAGCGACATGGCCCACGACTTGCGCCTAGCCATTCAGCAACTCGCCCGCCTAAGTGGCTACCAGGTGCTGGGCGACCTAGCCAAACCTTTCTCCCGCGCAGAGCTTAAGCAACTGTTGCTCAGCTATTGCCCAAGTACACCGCGCAGGGCCAACTACAGCGTTGAAGAAATGCCTTCTACCAATGAGGTACAGCAAGCCTTGCTGGCTGGGGAGTTCGTGCCTTTTTTTCAGCCCAAGCTGAATCTACAGACGCTTGAAGTAGTCGGCGTGGAAGCTTTGGTCCGCTGGCAGCACCCCCAACTGGGGCTACTCAGCCCTGCGCTGTTTTTAACCGTCGTACAGAACTTCGGCTTCCTCAACGCAATGACTCTATCCATTGCCCGCCAAGCGCTCAGTTTTCTGCGCGAACAGCAACTGATCGACGAGATCACTCTTTCGGTCAATCTGGAGGCGGAACAACTGGGAATGTCGGGCCTCGTAGAAGCGGTGCGCACGCTCTTGAATGAGGAACGCATGCCTGCACGCTGCCTCATCCTCGAACTCACTGAGACTGGCCTGCTGCAAGCCCCCCTTACCAGCATTGAAAATCTGGTGCGTCTGCGCTTACTCGGCTGCGGTATATCTATAGATGATTTCGGTGCGGGCTTCTCATCATTACAGCGTATCTGCGAGATGCCCTGCAGCGAGCTCAAGCTTGACGCCAGTTTCACCAGTAGTATTGCCCACAACCCTCGCAGCCTAGCAGCGGTTGACAGCCTGCTCCGCCTGGCAGACAACCTTGATATCAAACTGGTGGCCGAAGGCATCGAGACCCCCGAGCAACTCGCCCTGCTGCAAAGCCTGAATTGCCCGGTCGGGCAGGGCTATCTGTTTTCCCGCCCACTGCCGGGGACTGACTTCGCTGCGTGGCTACACCAGCACAAAAAACGGAATACGGACCTAAGGACAGACCTCGCGCGAGTGAGTACATTAAAGGGCGAGAGCTGAATATACTCTTGGTCGAAGACCATCCATTCCAGCTGATCGGCTTGGAGATGCAAATCAATCGACTGGGGTTCTTCAGGGTGGCGCCAGCCCTCGACTGCGCTGAAGCAATGTCGTTAATTCAAGAGGGTCGCACCTTCGATCTACTGGTGTGCGATCAGCATTTACCCGATGGGCTCGGTATCAATTTGATCGAAAAAGCTTATGCCTTAGGCGGTATTCGCCACGCGGTATTGCTTAGCGGCATTGAAGAACCACCCACACTTCAGATGCTGCTACAAACCGCCCGCGAGCGCGGCCTGCCGCTGCTCGCCTGCCTAAGCAAACCGTTACCCGTGCAAGCCTTTCTTAATGCACTGCCCCCCATATGGGGTAACCCCTGACTCGGTAACCCGCAAACCGAATCATGATGATTTACGCGGCGATTAATTATCACGGCAAATAGGCAGGGCCGCTTGCGGGCGGGCGGGCTGGCCTTAGGCTAGACTCAATAATTATAAGTTCCAAAGCAGGCTATACATTAGATAGATATAGCCTAGGGAGAGTTGTGTGGCAAAGATTCTTATAGCTGACGACCATGCGGTGGTAAGGATGGCCGTGCGCATGTTACTAGAGAAAGCTGGGCATGAAATCGTGGGCGAAACGGACAGCGGGGTGGATACTATTGCGCTCGCGCGCAAGTTATCACCTGACTTGATTATTTTGGACATTGATTTGCCGCAACTGGATGGCTTCGAGGTTTTGAAACACTTATGCGCCAATGGAAAACGCTTCAAGGTGCTGGTTTTTACCGGCCAGCAAGCAGAACGATACGCTGTACGTTGCTCGCGCGCTGGTGCGGCCAGTTTCATTTGCAAGGAGGATGATCTGAGCGAATTGCTGACAGCAGTGCAGGTTACGCTGGCCGGATACGCTCTATTTCCGACGAGCGACCTCTCCTCGGTTGATACCTCGTCTATACAGACTCCCGAGGAAGATATGGTCAAGAAGCTCTCAGCTAGGGAGCTTTCAGTATTGCGCTATATGGCTCGCGGCTATCTGAACAAGGCTATCGCTAAGGAAATGTTGCTGAGCGTAAAAACTGTCAGCACCTACAAGTCTCGCTTGATCACCAAGTTACAAGTCGCCAATCTGGTAGAACTGATTGAGTTTTCCAAGCGCAATGAATTGCCCTGAGTAATGCACTGTAGCGGTCAACTAATCCCGGACACGACGTTAAGTTTTTTCTTCGGCCCGAGCTGGCGCTAGCCCACCGTTGAATTGATGCGGCCGAATCCAGTTGTACCGATGCATCAAGAAATGGCTGATATCGCGCTGGGCTTCTTGAGCAGTTCTGTAGCCCACGCTCGGTATCCATTCGGTTTTCAAGCTGCGGAACACGCGCTCCATTGGCGCGTTATCCCAGCATTTTCCCCGGCGACTCATGATCTGGCGTATTCGATAACGCCACAACCGCTGGCGAAATAAAGGACTCGCATACTGCGACCCTTGATCCGAGTGAAACAGCAGGCCCTGAGGCCTTCCACGTTGTTCGTAGGCCATATCCAACGCCTTCATAACCAGCTCGGCGTCCACCTGCCGCTGTACCGCATTGAACAAATCGCCGCACGGGCCGGAGTAACGCTCGCGCGCTCAACCCTGGCCGACTGGGTCTGCCGCTACGGCGTGGCACTGCAACCGCTGGCGGATCGACTGAGCGCGCTATTAAAACAGCGATGTTTGCTGCACGCCGATGAAACGCCGGTGCAACAACTTGATCCCGGCCAAGGCAAAACCAAGCGCGCCTATTTATGGGCCTACCGCAGCGGCGATCTGGATGACGGGCCGCGCATCGCCGTGTTCGATTATCAAACCGGGCGCAGCGGCGCCCATGCGCGGGCCTTTTTGGAGGGCTGGAAAGGCCATCTGGTGGTCGATGACTATGCCGGCTACAAAGCCCTTTTCGCGGCCGGCGTCATCGAAGTCGGCTGCATGGCCCATGCCCGGCGCAAGTTTTTTGAACTGCACAAAGCCAACCAGAGCCCGGTTGCCGGCGAGGCCTTGCAGCGCATTAGCGAGCTGTACGAGATTGAAAGCCGTGGCCGCGAGTTGGCCAACGCCGAGCGCCAAGCCTTGCGTGAACGTGAGGCGCTGCCCAAATTGCAGGCCATGCAGGATTGGTTGCAACGCACGCGCGATACCGTCGCCGATGGCGGCGGCCTAGCCCGCGCCATCGACTACAGCCTGAAACGCTGGCCGGCACTGTCGCGCTACGCGCAAAGCGCGCTCTCACAGCACACCGTAGGCGATGAGTCCGTCAAGCACCTTGCCGGCAGTGTGGTTCGGCGCGATATCCCAGAAAGTCCGCATCCTCTTGGCCTTGGAGTCTCCCCCAGCCCGGAATTGGGCAGCATCGATGTCGACCCGGAAGTCGATGAAGAACTCCGCATAGGTGCGATCCGAGAAGTCCAGGACGTAGCCGCCCCCCATTCCCAGCAGTTTTTCAAGCTTGCGCCGCTCGAACGCGCCTATCTCGGCCATCGCTCTTCCCCTAATTCTCTACTGAGAGCCCTTCTTGAACTCTGCCAGTGCAGCTTGGTATCCATCGCACGGATAGCACGGCCAATTCGATGGCATGCAGAAGTCCGGCCGCGGGTCTTTCTCGCTGAACAGGGCAGGCCATTCACTTCCGCGCTCAAACACCCAACCGCAGAGGCCTGCGCCTTCAAACTGATCATGGGTAATGTCGACCAGGAACTCGCAAACCTCAAACCAGGCATGCGATTACTCTGCCCATAAAGGGGATGATCTTCACCGCAAACGTAGACGCCATCGTAGCCGAGCTCTTCCTTTAGGTGTGCTGGCAGCGCCGGAGTGGGCGATGCGCAGGGAGATGATGAGTCCTGGTTACACCACTAGGCTCAGTGAGCTGTCGTCGGTGAGAGCCAGGTAGTTAGTGCAATCAGTTCTTTTCTGATGAGTCACGATCAATCACAGGTAAATAAGCATCCAACACTGCTTGGGAAAGACCACGTTTTTGAGCGTTGTACTGCCACCGAATGAATCGCTCTAAAAGACGCTCATTCTCAGCCTTTATGCGTTGATTCTCACTTTCGAGTCGATGTGCGTAATTGCATTTACTTGACCACCCAATTGCATTGCTACTGATCAGTCGATTGCACGGGTGCTGACCACCTAATTGCATTGGTGTTAACACGTAAAAGATAGAGGGCTGGTCAAAAAGCGATCAATTCTGCATCTTCTTCACTTTAGCCGTCGCGAGTCTGTCGCAACGCCTGCGCGCGGTGTCACAGCGCCCCCTTCCTGCGTTCGCCTGTAAATGTCAGCACATCATTCTGGGCTTCTCCTGCTTTCACGGACACTCAAGCCTTTCACCACTGGCTGGCTCAACTGAGCCAGCTCAGCACCCAGCAGAAATCCACGCTTAACCAAGCCCTGTAGAACCTGCCGCCATCAGCAGTGCTGGATGGCTTGCCTGCCTTGCAGAGCTGTTCGCATTGCCAAGCCAAGGCTGAGCATCTCGCGCCCTGGGGATGGTCGCGGGGGCTGCGCCGCTATCGCTTCTGCCGCTGATTGACCAGGAGTCAGTGTTCTGCAGTGATGGGGCGGCGGTCTATGCCTATTTTGCCCGGAGACAGGGCATCACCCACCACATCGTGCACACGTGCCCCGGCCAGCGGGTACGCCAGGGTGCTTTCCATATCCAGAACGTCAATGCCTACCACAGTCGACTGAAGAGCTGGATGGCTCGCTTTCATGGCGTGCCCCCCCGGCACCTCCCGAACTACCTGGGCTGGCGCCGCATGCTGGAGCGTTACCAGCAGGCTATTCGGCCGGATCACTGCATCCAGGAGGCAGTAGGGCGCACCATGCAACATGCTATTGGGGCATAGCCAAAATTTTGGTGTAGCCCAACTGCTGTTTGATTACTCGAAGCAGGTGTTCAACCTTGATAGCGCCTCCAGAATTCCGGGAGAGTCCAGAATGAACAACCTACTGAGAGATCACTAGTTGACGAGACTTCGGACTTCTAAGAACCGCCCAGAGGTCAGGTGACTGGCAAACCCGGCGCAGTAGAGCGCCCACACTTGCTCAGCACGGCGTTCAACAGGCGTGACATATTCTGGTGAGGACGCTCGTTCACGCAAAGCGGCAATTTCTGGAAACTTCTCAACGTTGGGGCCGCTCAGCGCATCGCGCAACAGGTCGGTTTCTAGGTTGCACAGCCCCAGCACGGCGAAGAAGGTTTCAGGATGTTCCAACGCGTAGACTTGGCAGAGCGCATTGAGCGCGGCCTTAGAAACACCATAGCAGAGGGTGCCCGCGCGCAATCGAACTCCAGCAATGGAAGCCGAAACCAAACACTGGTCGACCTGGAAGGAAGTCAACAGCCGGTCCAGCAAGACCTTGTTGGCCAGCAAGTTAACGCTGAGGACGTAACCCAGTTCGTCAAGAAGCATCGCCGTCGCAGGTTTGGGGGAGGGTCCGAAGAGACCGGCATTGAGCAGGACCAAGTCGAACCCTGTACAGTCGTGGGCAAGCAGGAACTGAGTTACACAGGTATCAATTTCGTCGACGCGACTTAGGTCGATCCGGAACCAATGAAAGTGCTCCTTCTGCAGCAAATCCTCAGGGCTAGTGCGAGAGCAGCCGAAGACCCGGAATCCCTCGGCCAGGAGGCGGGATGCCATCGCTTTACCGAATCCCCGGCTTACGCCGGTCACGAAAGCGGTTTTCATATCAGAACTTCCCACTCCCATAGCCGCCGTCGATAGGCATGATCATCCCGGTCACGTAGCTCGCCTGCTCGGAGAGCAGCCAGAGCACGGCGTTAGCCACCTCATCGGCGGTACCAAAGCGCTTCATTGCGGTAACCGCGATCTTGCGCTGGGTATTCTCGGGTGATGCCTTGAGTCGCTCCTCGCTGTTCATGCCACCGAGAATGGGGCCAGGAGCAACAGCGTTTACCCGAATGCACCCACCGTCTGCGGTCTTCGCGTACTCCAGAGCAGCGACCTGGCTCATCGCATTGATAGCATGTTTGCTGGCGACGTAGGCGACCTGCCCAGCAATGGGTACCACCCCCGCGCAGGATGAGGTATTGACGATGCTACCTGTGCCGCCCTGAGCCACCATCATCCGCAGCTCCTGGCGAAGACAGTGATAGGTGCCGTTGAGGTTGATGCCAATCACCCTTGCCCAATCGTCCGCGCAGGAGTCAGCCACTGCCCCGTAGCGGGCGGTGACCCCAGCGTTGTTGAAGGCGCAGTCCAACCGCCCGTAATGCTCACGGATCTGGTCGAACGTCTTCTCCACCTGCTTGGCATCGGCCACATCGCATTCAATGAAGCGGCACTGCGGCCCAAGGCGGTCGGCCAGGCTACCGCCTTTATCCAAGTCACGCCCCAACACCAATAGTCGCGCTCCACATTCAATTAAACGTTCGCTGACTCGCTCACCGATTCCGCTGGTTCCGCCAGTCACCAGGCACACCTTATCCATGAAGTCGTACATATTCCTTTCCTTGTTCAGACCTGAGGTCGTGGGTATTTCGGGTTCACGCAGCAGTAAACCCTGTCCATACGAGGATCGCTCTTGTCGCCGAAGCACTTGCCGTCCCAGAGACAGCGATGAACTTCCTTAGCACGCCCTGCCAGTTCCTTACGGATCAGATCGTTGTCGGCGAACAGTGCGCGAGACATTCCAACCCAGTCGCAGACTCCGCGCGCTAAAAGGTCTTCAGCCTTGTCTAGGCCATCGACGAAGCCTGCATAACCCACCGGTAGCCGGGTTTGCGACTTAATGTGGCTCACTCCGTCTTGAAGATACCGATCCATCTCTTGCGAGTAGCTGAGGAAGCGTCCGAAGCTGGAGCCCACACACATTGAGCACTCCAGCGCCGCTACACCTGCTCTCTCCAACGCTTGAACCGTTTCCTCCAAGCGAGTGAAATGCAAGCCTTCGTCTCCCAGACAGTCGTCTATTCCCAGCCGGACCGTGACGATTAACCGGCCTCCTGTGCTCCTGTGGATAGCCTCGACGACCTCTAACAGGAGACGTGCTCGATTGGCCTCGCTGCCGCCGTAGCAATCAGTGCGGCGGTTAGTATGGGGAGACAGGAAACTGCTGAGCAGGTAGCCGTTGGACGCCTGCAGTTGAACCAACCGAGCACCGCTTTCTTGGGCCAGGCAGGCGGACGTGGAGAAGTCCGCGATTACTCCAGCAATATCCTCCTCATCCATGATCCGTACACGATAGCTGGGATCTAGCTTGGAAACTCGAGGGCACGGTACTCCACTCGGTGTCAGCAGCGAGGAGCCGGTCAGGCGTGTACTGCCTTGCCCACCGTAGTGCTGTAACTGCACGCCTACGGGCGTCCCCTCCGACTCGGCCCAAGCTAGGAAAGGCTTTAGTGCCGCCACCTGCCGTTGATCGAACAACCCCAACCCCACCTCCTGCAACCGAGACTGGGGCGATACAGTGGCATTGCTGAGAAAGGCGAGGGCGCAGCCTCCTTCGATGATGCCACGATAGAAGTCAAACATCTCTGGAGTGAAGCAACCATGGTGGTCAGCCAGATCTACCCCCATGGGAGCAAAGAATACGCGGTGCCGCAGCCGAAGCCCCCCAAGAAGGTCGAGGGGCTGAAGCACCTGGGAGTAACGCCGAGTCATGCCTCCATCCCGGCGTCGACGGCGCGTTGCGTGACATCCGCAACTAGACTGACGACAGCGTCGGGAAATACGCCCAGCGGAGCCTCAAGATGGGAGAAGTAGGCAAACTGCTTGAGCACTTCTCGCCACTGAAAGCGCGCGTGTAGATCCAGTTCCGCTAGGCGAATGCGTAGCAGCCCACTGCCCCCATCGGCACTACGGATAGCCGATATGGGCAGGGTCATCAGACCAAACTGCTCAAGGTTCAGATACAACTGGTTCGGCGTAGATTTGGCGATGAACCCAGCCGCATCCGCCTCCTCACAGCGAACCTCTAACTGCTCCATAGAGAGTAATTCGAGGCTTGCGCGCAGGTGCCCTCCGCAGCCGAAGCGAACCAATACCTCTCGGCCGATACCCTTGAGCGGCCGGAACCAGTGGCTGGGGTCAATGCTTATGTTACGCATGCGTTTGAATACTGGCATGCGAATGACCTCACCCCGTAGCCGAATGTCAGCCACCAACTCGCCAGCTTGGAAGAAGCGCGCACGCTTATCCACCTTGCGCCCGCGGTGCAGAGGCTGTTCATCGTAATCGCAGACCAACACATCTACCGAGTAGGACGACTCTGTGTAACGGGGAAAGGACGACAATAGGTCGACGATTGAAATGCATACCTCTCCGCGAGCGTAACCACTGTGCTCGTAAAACTGGGCGTACATCGCCTGTCGTGCAACCTCAATCAGCATCAAGCCTGGGACATGCTCGTGATGCTTGCGATAGAAGAAGTAGTTCTGCAAGTCATTGAAGAAGGTGAAGTACTGCATGCCTTGTTGTGGGCAACCATTGAGCCGCTGCAGCACTTCATGGACACGCTGCCGCTCTGGAATACTCAGCGGCTCACCTACACCCGGCAAGCGAGCTAACTTTACCTCGGTGCTTTCCAGCACCCAAGTGCCTGTCAATCTTAGGCTGTCGCCATCCAGCGAGTAGTTCTCCCGAAGCTCCGCCAGACAGCTCGCGAGCCCGCAACGCTCCAGTTCGTCCAAACAGATGGACACCGGTAGAGAGCGCAGGACATGGCGCTCCCCTTCCCTGAATTCATAGAATAAGTGCAACGTTTGAAACGATAGGCAGAGAGTCAGCCACCGGTAGAATCCAGGCTCTCACACCGAAGGATTCAAGCGCAGATGACTACGCATTACCGGCAGCTGACTCAGGGCCAACGTTACCA
>SXGS01714294.1_pt1 | contig 14555 bp, 10 predicted proteins | sample 3174681 | NCBI WGS metagenome assembly SXGS01 (sample SAMN11356861, study PRJNA531348) | freshwater metagenome | isolation source: freshwater sample F1-80 | place: China: Fuxian Lake, Yuxi | collected 2017-12-25
ATCCCAAGGGACAAACTGTTTCCGACGAAGCCTTTCAGCGCGTCCACCTCCAGCCAGACGCATTCCATGGCGAATGGAACTACTCCATCCTTCCAGGCGCGAAGCCTTAGTTGTTCATGTTATTATTGCTAGATGCCTAAGAACTGCCGGACTTGGCTGAACGCGGCGCTCGATCGGCAGCGCAAAGGGAGCTTCGTCATATGATGCGGCACCGCTTCCACGCGCTCTGCCCGTACTTCGCGATGTTCCCCGAGAGCTTCGCCGAGTACTGGATCAAGCGACTCACGAAGCCGAACGATACCGTCCTGGACCCGTTCAGCGGCCGGGGCACGACGGCGCTCACTGCGCTCTTGTGTGGACGGCACGCGATCTCGAGCGACGGGAGTTCGACCCGAAGGCATGGAAGAAGCCCGCCAACGAAGCCGATGAGTTCTTCCAGTACGCCTACGCTCCCTCGACGCTGCAGCAGTTGCTCTACCTGCGCGCCTCCCTCGACTGGAATGGCTCGCGCGTGGACAACATGCTCGCCGCGCTCACACTTGGATCACTGCATGGCGAGGCGTCCTCCATGCGGTACTTGAGCAACCAGATGCCACGGACGATCAGCACCAAGCCACGGTACTCCGTGAATTTCTGGAAGGCACGCGACCTTGTTGCACCCGAGAGGGACGCGTTCACTGTTCTCGCGGACATGGCGACTTTCCGTTACGAGTCGCCGATACCGGAAGGTGATTCCGTCGTGCTCCACACGGACATGCGGAATTTGCCGCGCGTCATCGATACCGAGAAGCAAGGCCCCCTTCGTTGCGCGATCACGTCACCGCCGTACTTGAACGTGACGAGCTTCGAAGAGGACCAGTGGCTGCGCCTGTGGTTCCTTGGCGGGCCGTCTTATCCGAAAAAGGGCGCGGTATCGCGTGACGACCGGCACGGGACGGCCGACAACTACTGGTCATTCATCGGGGACATGTGGCGCTCGCTCGGAGCGGTCATGGACGAGGATGCGCACGTCGTGCTGCGCATCGGCAGCCGCCGGATCTCGCCCGACGCATTGAAGCGCGGCCTCGCTGGTTGCGCGCAATTCTCCGGGCGCAAGGCAAAGCTCGTCAGCCACCGCGTGACCGAGATCAAGCGCCGCCAGACCGACGCCTTTCGTCCGGGTACGAAGGGCTGTGTTGTCGAGCTCGACTGCCACTTCAAATTCACCAACTGACAAGAATCGCGGCACCGAAGACGATTTCATGGGTCTTGCCCTTTTTGGGAGGGATCGGCCGTACGAGGTGTCTTGTCGCCCTTGGGCAGCTCGTAGGTGCGGATCGAACCGCTGACTTGGATGCTCCGTTTGATTGATTCACCGCATCTGTACGGTCACTGCGAAAGCTGTGAGGAGCCAATCGCACCCAAGCGCTTGGCGGCTGTTCCGTGGGCGCGGCTGTGTGTTCGGTGTCAGGAACGCGAAGAAGCCGGATGGCCTCGGAGGGCGCGGCCACCAGCTTCGCGACGCAGCTCGCTGCGTAGTGCCCTTCGTTAGCGTCATCAACCATCAGCCCCAATGCTGGCGCAGATGCCTGATTTCATTTGATTTACAGGATAGAGAACGATAAACGGCGAAGGGAACCGCGATCCACCGTGGGGCGGTCCGACTGGTACGGCGCGGCTTGCGGTTCCAGTAAGCGGTTCCCTTTGCGACTTCCCGGGAGTTATACTTGACGCCTACGTCGGCCCCGGCAAGGTGTCGGTCGTCCGGTGCCCAAAATTGGAGGGAGACAAGAATCGAGATGACAGTCCTGAGAACCCTGCCCGCAGACGACCCGCGGGCCGTCGCGGTAACGGCGGCCATCAAGGGCGGTGATATCGCCGCCCTGCGCCGCCTACTCGATGCCCATCCGGATCTCGTAAACGTGCCGATCGCCAACAACACCGGTGTCGCACGGGCGCCCGTGCTCATTGCCACCGATTGGCCAGGCCATTTCCCTCAAGTCGCCACAACAATCTCGATGCTCGCTGCGGCCGGTGCCGACGTGAACGTTCGCTTGCCACCCCACCCCAAGGATTCGAGCTGTATGGAAACGCCGCTGCACCAGGCGGCCAGTAGCAACGACGTCGCGGCGATCGACGCGCTGCTCGACGCAGGAGCCGACATCAACGCGACGGGCGCGATCTTCACAGCGGGCGGTCCCTTGTCGGACGCTGTGATCTTTGCCAACTGGGACGCTGCGGGCAGGCTGGTCGGTCGCGGCGCGCACGTCGAGTGGTGGCAGGCGGCAGCGCTGGGCCTTCTCGACACGATGCGCGCGCGATGGGATGCGTCACCGCCGCCCACGCGCGACGAGATTACTCGATCGTTGTGGCATGCGTGCCGCGGTGCCCAGCGCACGACGGCTGAAGACCTGCTCGACCAAGGCGGCGACCCTCATTGGGTGGGCTGGGATGGCCTGACGCCCGTGGCCGCCGCCGAGAAGAGTGGCAACGTCGAGTTCGTGGTCTGGCTGCGCTCCAGACTGTGAGCCTCTCCACAAGCATTAGCTAAAAGCCTGCGTGTTCGCTTGACCACGAGACCATTCGGTGGCTCGGACAACGAGAGGAGAAGTCACGAGCTTCCGCACGTAAGTAACGATCAACGGCATAGTGTTTAGTGATTGCTCCCGTATCGTCGGCAACCCGGAAGTTATCCCCTTCACCCGCGACTCTGGACTTGTGCTCTTCGTTTCTTCACGCGGCCTTCCGACGACGAACCTGGCGCTGTTCACGAGCCTCCTCCAGCTTCCGATCCCGCTCGGCGTGGATCTCAGCGTGATGCCCGGCGAGCATGTCCTTCGACGTGATTGTTGCCGATGGCACTGTTCGGGCGGACGTTGTTGTAATGCTCGACGTAGACCTCCACCAGACGTCGGGCATCTTCCCGCGAAAGCGGGGTTCCCGGCCGGATGTACTCGCCCTTGAGCGATTTGTGCCAACGCTCGATTTTCCCGGTCGATTGCGGATAGTACGGCGAAGTTCTGACGTGCGTCATGCCCGTTATGATCCGGGGACGGTTCCGTGAGCCAGGCCGAGGTTGCGCCGAACCGGCAGAACCAGCCTTGATACACTGGATACAGTATGCGCGGTGCGCGGTCGCTTCTCCTGCTTGCAATTCTCGCGATCGCGGGCTTCGTGTCCTTCACCTACCTGAGCCAGAAGAAGGTTATCCGTGCCAGCGCTCCGGTCGCGCCGGACTCCCTCTCCCCCTCACTCAGCAGTTCCGCGGAAGATTGGCAGTGGTCGAAATCGCAGGACGGCCGGACGATTGTCGACATCCGCGCCAAAAACTTCCGGCAACTCAAAGACGCGTCGCGCTTCGAACTCGAAGGCGTGCGCCTGCGCATCTTCCATAAGGAGGGCGGCGAGTTCGATCTCGTCACCAGCGCTCAGGCCGAGTTCCGGCAGGCGGAGGGCGTCCTTTACTCGGATGGCGACGTGGAGATCACGCTCGGAGTCACCGCCGCGGACATTACAAAGCCGCAACTCGTATCGATTGAATCGTCGGGTGTCACCTTCGACAGCAGGACAGGCCGTGCTTCGACCGATCGGGCCGCGAGTTTCGTTTTCAGGAACGGTCACGGCACGGCCACCGGTGCCTCCTACGATCCATCGACCCGGGAACTTCGCATGCTGAGCCAGGTCGAGCTTAACTGGAAAAGCCCTAAGCCCGGCGCCAAGCCGATGAAGATCGAAGCCGGTGAACTCCTCTACCGCGAGCCGGCCGCGACCGTGATTTTAACGCCGTGGGCGCGCCTTACACGGGAAGCTTCCATCATCGAAGGCTCCGAGACGGTTGCAACTCTTGAGGACGGAGCCATTCGCCGTGTCGAAGCGAAGAACGGCAAAGGCTCCGACTTGGCGCCGAAGCGGTCCATCGAATATGCGGCCGATAGCCTGTTTGTGGAGTTTTCAGGCTCGGGTGAGGTGGAATCCGTCAAGGGTGAGCGGAACGCGCATCTGATCTCGCGTTCGGATTCGGCCATTACGAAGGTGGGTTCGCACCGGGTGGACCTGGCGTTCGACGGCTCGAACGCGCTCAAGACCGTTCACGCCGTGGGCGGAAGCGTGATCGAGTCAAAGCCGCTCGGCGCGCAGCCGCTGCCCCCGGCGAGAATTCTAAAGAGCGAAGCGGTTTGGCTGAGGATGCGGCAAGCCGGGAAGGAGATCGAGTCCCTCGAAACGGAGTCGAAGGGGCGCCTCGAGTTTCTCCCGAGCCGGGCTGACCAGCCGCGCCGCGAACTGGACGGAGACAAGATGTGGATCGCTTACGGACCCGGCAACCGGATTCAGTCATTCCGCACGGTCAACGCGGTCACCCGGACATTTCCGCCTCCCGCCCCGGCTGGCCGTCCGCAGCCCGCGGAATCCTCCACGTCGAGCGTGCATATGGAAGCGAATTTCGACGCCGCGGGCCAGATTCAGCGCATGGAACAGCGCGAGAATTTCACCTATCAGGAAGGCGCGCGAAGAGCGAAGGCCGGGCGTGGCCTCCTTGAATCGAAGACGAACCGGATAACGCTTGAAGGGGCCGCGCGAATGTGGGACGACGCGGGATCGACAGCGGCCGATCTGATCCTGCTCGACCAGAAAACCGGAAACTTCGAGGCGCGTGGGCGCGTGGCATCCAGCCGCGCCCCCGACAAGCCCGCTGAGAAGCCGGGAAAGCCGGATAGCGCCAGGTCCGGCGGCCTGCTGGACGGCGGGGAGCCGATCCAGGCGACGGCCGACCTCATGACGTCACGGGAGAAGAATACGCTTATTCACTACATCGGCAATGCCGTCGTTTGGCAAGGGCCGAACCGCATCAAAGCCGACGAAGTTGAGGTGGACAGAAAGAATCGCCGCCTTGCCGCCCACCGCCGCGTAGTAACCGAACTTGAGGACAGTAACTCTGGGAGCAAGGCCAAGACCGTCACGATCGTGCGCGCCTCGGAAATGACCTACGCGGACGCCTCGCGCCTCGCGCACTATAGCGGTGGCGCTGTGCTGAATTCGCCTGGAATCCAGGTCAAGGCGGCCACGATTCAAGCCTATCTCGCCGAAGCCGGCTCGGAGTCGCGTGTCGAAAAGGCGCTCGCGGACATCGGGGTCGTGATTGATCAGGAGGCGCCCGGCCGCACCCGCAAAGGCACCGGCGAACACGCCGAGTACCACGTGCACGAAGAGAAAGTGACTCTTAGCGGCGGCGACCCCACCCTGACCGACAGCCTGCGCGGGCGGACGCGCGGAGCGGAATTGACCTGGTTTTCCGGCGATGATAGGCTGCTTGTTAACGGTCTTCCCGAACGACGCGTGGACAGTAGACTGCTCCGAAAGAAACAGACGCCATAGCCGCCGGACGAAATGCGAAAACTCGAGACCCGGGAAATTTCCAAGACATATCGGAGCCGCAAAGTAGTGGACGACGTCTCCGTCCATGTCGAGGAAGGCGAGGTCGTCGGCCTGCTGGGACCTAACGGCGCGGGGAAAACAACGTCTTTCTACATGATCGTGGGGCTGATTCCGCCGGACTCCGGCAGCATCCTGCTCGACAATGAGGACATCACGCCCCTGCCGATGTACCAGCGGGCGCGGCGCGGAATCAGTTACCTGCCGCAGGAGCCGTCCGTCTTCCGTAAGCTTACGGTGGAGGAGAACCTTCTCGCCATTCTCGAAACGCTTGGCATCGGCGGCCGCGAACGCCGGAATCGTCTGGAGAGTCTGCTGGAAAAGCTCGGCCTCGATACGGTCCGATTCAGCAAGGGTTACATGCTCTCGGGAGGAGAGAGGCGCAGAGTCGAAATCGCTCGCTCGCTTGTGATTAATCCGAATTTCCTGCTTCTCGACGAGCCGTTTTCAGGTATCGATCCCATTCAAGTACTCGAAATTCAGCGCATCATCTTCGACCTCAAGCGCTCTGGCATCGGCATCCTGGTGACCGATCACAACGTGCGCGAAACACTCGCCGTGACGGATCGCGCCTACATTATCACCAGCGGCAGGATTTTCCGCGCTGGAAGCCCGGAGGCACTCGGCCGCGACGCGGAGGTGAAACGCGTTTACCTGGGTGAGAGTTTCAGCTTTAAGTGAACCGCGGCCAACGCAAGCATAGTATCAGTGATGTCGCGCAGAAGGAGGTTCATTCTTTTATCGCAATCGGTTTTCCCGCGGATGGGCCCGTGTTGCGCGAGGAAGAGTTGGCCCTCCGGCTTGTCCCCTGGGCCTGAAAGTCGTACGATTGACGGCATTGGAAGCTCGGATATCAGCGGGTCTGGCCGTCATGCTGTGACTCGATATTGAGTCTCGCTGGCGATGAAAGGCGCGGCCGCCGCATGTGGCGATGGAGGACCAGGAACTAATGCTGTGCGCCGCCACCAGAACAGGCTCGTAAAACGTGCACACCGAAACCGTCAGGAAGGTCGCGCTCGAATGTGGATTTGAATTGGCCGGAGTCGCCCGCGCGGAGCCGGTTCCAACGGAAGTCAGCGCGTATGCGGAGTGGGCGCGGAACGGGTACGCGGGTGAGATGCGGTATCTGACGGACCATTGTGCCGGCCTGCGTTCCGATCCTCGCCTCCTGCTGCCATCGGCACGCTCCGTGGTTTCCGTTGGTAAGTTGTACAACAGTCCGGCGCCATACTCGACGGAATTCGGTCAGCGCGACCGGGCCTGGATTTCACGCTACGCGTGGGGTGAAGATTACCACGTCGTGATTCGCACCGGGCTCGAGCGCATGGCCGCGGAGCTTCGAAAGATCGAAGCGTTCGAATCGAAGATCTGCGTTGACACCGCGCCGTTGCTCGAGAGGACTTACGCGAGGCAGGCGGGTCTCGGCTGGATCGGTAGGAACACCTGCCTGATCAATCAGGAGATGGGGTCGTGGTTTTTCCTGGGCGAGCTGCTTGTTTCGCTCGACCTGGAGCCAGACGCAGCGCCACCCGACCGCTGCGGGACCTGCACGCGTTGCATCGACGCGTGTCCGACCATGGCGATTTCGCCCGAAGGCGTTCTCGATTCGCGGCGCTGCATTTCATACTTCACAATCGAATTGCGGGGCGCGATTCCCGAAGAGCACCGCCCCGCCGTGGAGAACAACGTATTCGGCTGCGACATCTGCCAGGACGTCTGTCCATGGAACAAACGCGCGCCGGAAACTCTTGAGACGGAGTTTGCCGACCATCACCATGCGCCGCCGCTCGAACGTCTCGCAACGCTGACCGAAGAGGAGTTTCGCGCGATGTTCCGGAGCAGCCCAGTGAAGCGCTCGAAGTATTCCGGTTTTCTGCGAAATGTTGCCATCGCCATGGGCGCAACGCGTCTCCAAAAATTCCGCGGCCCGCTTGAACGCCTGGCCGAATCGGAGGAGGCGATGGTGGCGGAACATGCGCGTTGGTCGCTCGACAGGTTGAACGGAGAGGCTTGAATTGAAACCGGAAGTCATACGATTCGATCAGATCGGGTGCGGCAATCTCGAAACCGCGTCCGGTCTCGAATGGCTGGAAACGAACGGATTAGGCGGGTTCGCTTCTTCGACGATCGCCGGAATGAACACCCGCCGCTACCACGGATTGCTTACCGCGGCGGCCAAACCTCCGGCACGCCGCATGCTCCTCCTCTCCAAGCTCGAAGAAACGGTCTTCATCGGGGATCTGCGTTATGAGTTGTCGGTCAACCGGTATCCTGGCGCGGTGCACCCGCAAGGCTACCGGTTTCTCAAAGGGTTTCGCCTGGATCCTTTCCCGGTATTCACCTATGAAGTGCACGGCATCGAAATCGAGAAGCGCGTCTTCATGGCTCACGGCGAGAATACGACGGTCGTCGAGTATGACGCGCGCTGCCTGGCTGGCGGCGGCGTTCCCGAATGCACGCTGGAAATCCGCCCGCTCATTGCGTTTCGCGATTTTCACGGCATGACGCACGCAAACCACGCCATCAATCGCCGCGTGGTCGTGACTGTGGGATCCGCCAGTGTGAATCCCTACGAAGGGCTCCCCACTCTCTACTTCGCCCACGATGCGGCGGAACTCGAGCCCACGGGCGAATGGTACTTCAACTTTGAATACGACGTTGAGCGTGAGCGGGGACTGGACTTTTCGGAAGATCTTTTTAACCCGTTCGCCGCACGATTCACATTCGGCCGCCGCGCCAGCGCTACGATCATCGCCTCCACGGCGCTCCACCAGGCATCGGAAGCCCCGGCGTTGCGCAAGTCGGAGACCGAACGGCGCGCTGCTCTTGTAGCGGCATTACCCTCGAAGGAGCCTTTCGCGCGGTGTCTCGCCGCCGCCGCGGACCAGTTCATCGTCGATCGCGGCGGCTTGAAGACGATCGTCGCCGGGTATCATTGGTTCGGCGAGTGGGGCCGTGACGCGATGATCACCCTGCCTGGACTGACGCTCGCGACCGGACGTCCCGAACTCGCGAAGAGCATTCTCCTCGCTTTCGCTGACGCCGCCAGTCAGGGCATGCTGCCGAACCGTTTCCCTGACCAGGAAGGAGATCCGGAATACAACACCGTCGACGCCACCTTGTGGTTCTTCGAAGCGATCCGCGCGCTGGTGGAATACACCGGCGAGATAGCTTTTGTCCGCGACCACCTCTATGCCTCCATGGCGGAAATGTTCGACTGGCATTGCCGGGGCACCCGATACGGGATTCGCGCAGATGAAGACGGACTGCTCAGCGCGGGCGAGCCTGGAGTGCAATTGACGTGGATGGACGCGAAGGTCGGCGGCTGGGTGGTCACGCCGCGAATCGGCAAGCCCGTTGAGATCCAGGCTCTTTGGTACAACGCCCTTCGCGTCATCGAAGAGATGGCGCGCGTTTTCGGAGACCGCGCGCGCGAAGCCTCCGCTCGCGAAATAGCCGGCCGCGCACGGGAAAGTTTCAACAGCAGGTTCTGGAACAAGACGGCAGGCTGCTTGTACGACGTCGTGAACGGCGACGATCGGGATGGCTCCGTAAGACCGAACCAGATCTTCGCGGTCAGCCTCGCGAATACGATGCTGGAGGACGGGCGTGCGCGGCAGGTTGTGGAAGTAGTCGAGCGTGAACTCCTGACGCCGCTCGGATTGCGGAGCCTGTCCCCTCGCGATCCACGATACCGGCCCCGCTACGAGGGCGATGTCGTTAGCCGCGACTCCGCCTATCACCAGGGAACTGTCTGGCCATGGCTGACGGGACCATTCATCACGGCCTACGTGAAGGTGAACGACCGCAGCCAGGCGGCCCGTGAGCAGGCAGGCCGGTGGCTCGAGAGTTTCCGCACACACCTGAGCGTGGCCGGAGTGGGCCAAATTTCCGAACTAGCCGATGGCGAGGCGCCGCACCGGCCCCGCGGCGCGATCGCGCAAGCCTGGAGTGTGGCCGAGTTGCTTCGCGCCGCGGTCCAGGACGTTTACCCCTCAGGCGCCCGTGACATCCCTGCGCGTCGAAAACCTTCCCGCCCAGGGAAGCAGAGGGTCCGCGACGTCCGCCGATAGAATCAGAATCCGGCGATCACCCCTCCGGAAAACCCGCCTTCGCCGCGGAAGCGAGCGGAAAATTCTCTGGGTAGAAGGGATTGACGTGACTCACGCCGGCTTCGGGCAGAACGAACGCGTAGGTCCTCCGATCGAAGTTCGCGATGCTTCCGTAACGGCCGTAGTAAGGCCCAGCAACTGATTCCGCACGCCGTAATTGAGCGTGAGCCGCTGATTGACCTTGAACTGGTCCTCCGCGCACATGCTCCACAACGTTCCGCGAAGATAGCGCGGCGGATTCGGAATGGCCAATCGAGTTGTCTGCGGATGCCAAGCAGATTGCGCGGCGACGTTGTCGACTTTCGTTCCATCCTTCCCGTCGCTAGCGCTAACCGAAAACGCTGCCAGAGCCCTCCCCGAAGAAGATCATCCGCTCCAGGCAGGACTCCTTGATGCTGCGCACAAGTCTCTCCGCGTACGCGTTCAGATTTGGCGAACGCGGCGGCAGCTTCACTGACTCCACTCCAGCATCGGCAATCATGTTCAACAACGCGGCGCTGAACAGCGGGTCCCGGTCGTGAATCAAGTACCGCTTTCCGGTAACAATTTCCGCCTCCGCATCGGTGAGATTCCGCGCGCTCTGGCTCATCCACAATCCGTTCACTTCCCGGACGATGCCCGCAATCTCAACGTTGCCGGTCGATAGCTCGATAAAGAACAGCACCATGAACCGCTGCAACCCTCCGGGTCCACACTTCCACGGTGAACAAGCCCGTGGCCACAATCAGCTCCCAATGCCGGCTCAGAAGCTCTTTCCATGTCGTCTTCCGGCTCCGCTCCGGTGCCGGTTCGATCCCGTGCCGCGCGAGGATCTCTGCGATCGTGCCACGGGGCAATTTCGTGCCCCAGCCGTCCCGGTCCGCGCTTCCCACTGCCCTCGTACTTCTGATATCAACTTGCGGCGCCAGAACATCAGGCTCTCCGGTGTCACGATTGTGGCCACGTCCGCCAGGAAGGTCCGTCCGCCCCAACCCCTTGGCCTTGGCGGCCAACCGGCGGCGCTGATCGTCGTTCAAGCGAAGTCGCTTGCCGCCGAGTTATTCCCGGAGCACTCGATTTTCTTCGCGCAAAGACTCAGTTGCGTTCAGCCGGCGCTGGTTCAACCAGCCCGCCAGGGAGATGAGCAGGAAGCGGAACGGGTCCAGTTCGAGCGCCTCGAGTTGTTTCGAGTCCCGGTCAAGCTCCGGCACTTTGACATCGGGTCGTCTCATTATTCGACTACGCCAGGGATCATCTCCCGCTGTTTCAGAGCCATACGACGATGAGGATCACATGCGCCAGCGCGGCGGAACATAGAAGCGCGGTTGTGGCGAAGTTGCGGCGAGTGGGCATCACTAGCTTCAGAACGCAAAGCGGAGCGCCATCTGCAAAAGCCGCGGGTCGTTCACCTGCTGCGACACCACGCCGAATTGAGGTGTGCCGAACACCTGGCCGGGGAAGCCGAACTGCACGCGATTGGCTACGTTGAAAACCTCGAGACGAAACTGCAGGGAATAACGGTCCTCCGGCCCGAAGGCCGTATTCTTGAACAGGCTGACGTCCCAGTTCCGCGTTCCGTGTGAGCGAACATCCGGCAGCGTGCGGGTGACATTGCCGAACGTGAACGGTGGCGCGGCGGTGAAGCGGCTCGTATCGAACCAGCGGCCGAGGCGGGATTGCGCCGGACCGTCGAGTGCGGCGGAGACTCCGGTGGAGTTCGGCCGCGCACCGCCGCCAAGCGAACCGGTTACGTTCGGCTGCGAGGTGAGGCGCAGGGGCAGGCCCCGCTGAAACGTCGTGATGCCTTCGAAACCCCAGCCGGAGATCAGCTTACCGGCTACGCCAGTTGCGCCCGCGGCAAAGCGCTTACCCTTGCCGAACGGCAGGTCCACGGCGTAACTAGCCACGAAGCGCTGCGGCACGTCGAAACTGGACAGGGATCGTTCGCCGCGGAATTGATTGAAGTTCTGGAAGCCGGAGACACCGCCATCGGTTTCGAGCCAACCGGTGTGGGAGTCCGTCCCCATGGTGACGAACTTCGCCGCGGTGTAGGAAATCAGCAGGCTGCCGCCGTTGCCGAAACGCCGCGTGCCTTTGAATTGGAACGAATGGTAGATCGACGTGCCGATGCCCGCGCCGGTGAGCGTGAGACCGGTGAACTGCGGATAGGGTCGCAGCAATTGGCCGCGCGCCACAGTGCGCGATTGCAAGGCGCCCTGGTTCACGATCCCAAAAAAGGGGTTCGTTACCTGCTGCGAAAGCGCTGGTCCTAGCGAGAGGAACTGGTCGGGAAGCTGATTGATCTGGAAGCCGCCGACGGGCAGGTGGGCGCCTTTCGATCCGGCGTAGGCGGCGTCGGCGAAGATGCCGAAAGGCAACTCACGCTGGAGGTTGAAGTTCCACTGCTGCATGTAACCCTGGGGATTGTCCGGCGTAAGCGTGGAGGGAGAGAAGGACCAGAGCCGGCTCTCGAAGCTCGGGTCGCGGCCGGGCGGCTGGTTCAGACCGCTGGGGAAGGGATTGTTGAAGTAGTTGAATGGCATCACGTTGTCGAGCGTGGGCACCATCGTGTTGGTCAGCGAATTGACCGTATCTCCGTAGGGGCTGTTGTTGAGAAGCGACTGGTTGGGAATCCAGAAGATGCCGTAGCCGGAGCGGATCACGGTTTTCGGGGTCATCGCGTAAGCAAAGCCGAAGCGCGGAGCGAACATGCGGGAGGGCATGTCGACCGGATTGCGGCTGGGGCGCTCCTTCGAATTCACCAACGCGAAGAGCCCGCGGAGGGGCAATCCGGTACGCGCGGCGATCGGGCTTTCGCGATCCGGCAGGAAGAGGCTCATTCTGTCGTAGCGTTCCGACCAGGAGCCCGGCTGATCGTAACGCAGGCCCACATTGACGGTCAGCTTGCGAGTCACGCGCCACTCGTCTTGTACGAAGAACGCCCGGTAGACCTGTTGGCCCGAGATCGGCTGGGTGGTCGGCAAGGTACCGGTGGCCGGGGTGCCGAGCAGAAAGCTGGCGAAGCCGACGCCGCCCGTGGGCGCGAAGGGATTGTTGGCCGTGAAGACGTTCGTGAAGTTGAAATTGCCGGAGCCGCCGGCCAGTTGCTTGTAGTTGAACGGCCCGACTCGGAGCTCGGCGCCGAACTTCATCGTGTGGCTGCCACGTACATACGCCAGGCTACCGGCGAAGTTGCGATCCTCTGTGCGGCCGGAGATGAAGCTGCCGATGTTGGGGAAGCCGCCCGAAAGCCCCTGCACGCTGACGTTAGGCAGGAAGCGCTCAGAGACCTGCGCGTTCATGAACGCGGGCCAGCCGAGCTTGGTCAGATCGAAGCCGAACGAGTCCGACCGGCGGTCGTAGCGCTGGCGGATCCACGAGATGCGCACGTCCGCGATGGTGGATGGCGTGATCATATACGTGTCGGCCAGCAGGATCTGGTGCGTAGTGAAATCCTCCGGCGAGCCTTGCACCAGTTCGCTCGGATAGAAACCGTTACCGAACGGATCGATCTTGAGCGTTTGCCCCTTCCAAAGTGAATAGCGACCATAAATCCGCTGCTTCGCGCTGAGGTTCCAGTCGCCGCGGAACGTGAGCCAATCGGCGTTGGCGCCGGCGCTGGTGTTGGCGGAAAAATTCTGCAAATTGGTGACGGGCAGGCCGGGTGTGTTCGGGAGGCCCCAGGAGTTCGCCAGATAGGCGGTGGAGGCCGGGTTCTGGCGATTGCGCGGGATCACATTGCCGGGGAAAGGCTGGCGCAGCACCACCTCGTTGCCCGCGCCATCGCGCCCGCAGGCCGCGTTACTCAATCGTCCGCACACCGAGAGGGGATCGTAGATGGGGATCATCGCCCCGGCCGCCGTGCGCGAGCCGGTGAAGTCGCCCGCGCGCATCGCCTCCGTGGGAACCGACAGCAGCAGGGAGCGGCCTACGCGTTGACGATATCCCTCGGCGTTGCCAAAGAAGAAAAGCTTGTCCTTCACGATCGGGCCACCCAGCCCGCCGCCGTACTGGTTTTGCGTAAACGCGGGGCGCGCCACGGCCGTGCGGTTGCTGAAGAAGGTGTTGGCGTTCAGCGCGCGGTTGCGCAGAAACTCATACAACGTCCCGTGAAACTTGTTCGTGCCGGTGCGAGTGGCCAGGTTGATCACGCCGCCGGACGTACGCCCGAACTCGGCCGAAAGTGCGTTGGTTTGCACCTTGAACTCGGCGAGTGAATCCTGGGTCGGCACCAGCGCGAGCAGGTTGGCGTAATTCAGATTCACCGGCGCCCCGTCCAGATACGTCTGGCTCTGGTTGGTGGTGCCGCCGCCGATCTGGAAATTGCCCCATGCGAAGAAGTTCTGTCCCGCGGGCGCCCGCTGAGAACCGTTCTGGGGGATTACGCCTGGCGCCAACGCCACCAGCGCCAGCGGGTTGCGGCCGTTCAAAGGAAGGTCGCGAACCTTACGCCCGTCGACCACTTGGCCGAGCGACGACGTTTGCGCCTCCAACAGCGGTGTGGCCGCCACGACTTCGACGCTTTCGGTAACCTGGCCGATTTCCAGGCCAATATCGATTCGCACCGCCCGGTTCACTTCGACGACGAGACCGAGACGGACGAAACGCTTGAAGCCTTGCATCTCCGCTTGCAGGCGGTAGGCGCCGGGAGTCAGGCTCAGGAATTGATAATTGCCCGATCCATCGCTGACCGCCTCGCGGGTGTCGCTGGTGTCCTGATTGACAAGCGAGAGGCGGGCGGCGGGAACGGGAGCGCCGCCGGGGTCGGCGACGGTGCCATTCAGCGAGCCAAGGATCATGTTCTGCGCGCAGACAGGAAATGTGGTGAGGAGCAATGCAGGAACCAGAAGGCGCATTTTGGATGCCGGTCAGCCTATCACACAGCTACTCCATTCGCAAGCAGGCGGAGCGTGTGTGTCGCGCCACTTTGATAATGTCCCCCTAAGACCTCGTTAGAAATGTCCCTAAACTAGAGCCTCCTTGAGGAGGCTTAAGTTGAAAAGGACACTGATGAGCAAAAGAGAATTGCGGCGGGTGGAGGTGTTGGCGCGGGTG
>SXGS01524184.1_pt1 | contig 14554 bp, 8 predicted proteins | sample 3174681 | NCBI WGS metagenome assembly SXGS01 (sample SAMN11356861, study PRJNA531348) | freshwater metagenome | isolation source: freshwater sample F1-80 | place: China: Fuxian Lake, Yuxi | collected 2017-12-25
AAACTGACGCACTGAAACACGTGAGCGCGCCCAACAAACTTGCGGCTAAAAGAATATGTTGAACCCGAGTTTCCATTCATTAACCTCTTGGTTGGTATTGCGGCTGGTGAGCACGTAATCGTTGACATATTCCGCGCGTAAAAAGAAGCGCCCAGTAATATGTATGTAAGCGCCTATGCTGGCTTGCAGTAATTGATCTACGCGATCTTCCGATTGCACGAGCGTAGTGCTCGGCATAGTTTTCAATTTCCCCGCACCTATGCCAATAAAAGGCGATGCACGCAAGTCAGGAAAGGGTTGGTGCAAAATGGCGAGCGCAATAATTTGACTGTCAGAATACTGCCCTGTGTTTTGCGCCAAGCGAATTTCGGTGGATAGGTTTTTAGTGAACCTATAACCCAAATTGACATTGAAGGATTGCGCACCATCAAAATCGCCAAAGGCGGTGCCGAGCTCAAACCGATCTGCCAAATAATCTGCTTGTTTAGTATCGGCAAATTCGGGCGCTATGCCATCTGGCCCCAAAGTTAATAAAACATCTTTGCGCTTTATCCAACCTTCAATGCCGCGCGCGGTTTTAATTTTTATCCAATCGGTGTGCATTTTTAACAACGTAATCGTTTCACCGCGCTCCACCACATGAAAAATGGGATAACCGCGACCGGGTGCATTGTGCACATTGATAAAGGCGTCATTGACAGTGACCTCTATCGGCGCATCTTTTTCAAACCAATTCAACGACCAGAAATCCGCAGCCGATGCATTCACACTACTCAAGAGTGATGTAAACCCAAGCACACAAATGCCGATGCGTAGACCGCGTTTAAATGTCGCTATTGTTATTTTCAAAAGTCGGGTCATCGAAAGTTACTGTCTAATAGTATCGAATGCATTGTTATAGTACCTACCACCTATATCCAACCACTCGGCTAATAATTTTAATTCGCTGGTATTTAACAGGCCGCGATGATCGACAGTGTCTGTTGCCGCATTAAAATTAGCAAACTTATTAAAGAACCGTGCGCTGCCGCGCGCGCTACCACGGCTCATACTGGCTGCCACATTAATCGTGATAACCCGTGGCGTGGGGTTGCCCATTGCATCCAGCAACACGGCATCGGTAATAGCATCTTGCACAAAGGGGCAAGTAGCCACACCCGTACAAGTCGGCAAACCATTAGCGTCCAATACGATGACGCACTGGGGAATGTCATCATACCTATCTACAGGCGACAACTCACACACAGGTATTTGCGTGGTCAGCGCATTATTGATATCCAAAATTTGCTTTTGGGTAGTGGCCGTCAGCTCAGTATAGGAAAGCATTGGCTGAGCGTTAGCGCCTTTAGTGGCCAAAAGTTCAAGCTGACCATCAGGAATTTTAGAGAGCGGATTACCGCCTGCATCCGTTGAGGTATGGCAGCTTATACAAGTGCCATCGGCCAAGCCATTCACACCCGCCCGTGGGCGCTCCCAGAAAGATTGAATATGGTTTTCGTAGTTAATCACCACGCGACAAATGCTTTCCCACTTATCAGCCTCAGTACACTGCTCTGCGGTCGGCATATGAATGTCCGTGGCGACTGGTGCAAGGTTTTTGTATCTATAGGCAAAACTGGGCGTTTTTAAACGCACAGCGGGATCAGTCCATTCATCATCAAAGACCAAATCCACTGAAGGTGCGCGCACATTGGTGCCGAGGGATTTATTGCTGAAAGGCGCGCAGGTGCTGGCATCTCCCGCAACTAAACAGTATGTCGTTTTACTGGCAAATTCGGCCATGGTTTCACCGGCTTTGGGCGCCGCTGGTGTGCCCAAGGCATCAAACCTAATGCTATTGGTAAATGCGGCTGCGGTTGCGCCTTTATTGATACTGGCCAATTCTGCATCGCTTCGGCCATGACCCGCATTCACGCTCACCGCATTATGGCAGCCGTTACATTCGCGCACCTCGCCTGGGCGAACTTGCAGCCAATTGCGATGCAAAGCACCTATGCGCTTGCCGTCTTTATTGAGAACCTCCAGCGTGAACGCGACATCGGCGGGCACTTTGACTTTAACTGAACCGTCTGGCTCTACAGGCGCGTAACCCAAGATTTCGCGTAGACCACTTAACTGGTTAAAGAGGTTGCCATAGGTGTTATCACCTAGATTATTAGCGGTGACATCATCGGGAATGGAGACCGCTTTTATCAATCGCACAAACCGCGCGGGGCGACTATCGGGAGCAGCTTGGGCAATTTGCTCGATGCTGGTGAAAGCGGAAGCACCGTAATTATTAAAGGTGCCATCCATATCGTAAACGCTGCGAATATGAATCGCACCGAGCGATTTGTCCGCTAAATCAGCGTCAATTTTAGGCGGTAGATAGGTGGCCGGTGCACGCGGTTCAATGGAAACTGGCTCAGTAAACATTTGCCCCTCTTCTGCCAAAACCACCGGCTGCTGGGTTTGGGCGGTAATGTTGTAAACCCAAATACCGTAAATAGGCGCGGCCTCTACAACACCTGGCGTTGCTAACCACGTGGGCGTGCAGGGCACTAAACGTTTGGCAGCGGGCTCAATTAAACGGCATTCACTCCAGCTCACTAACAGGCGATTCGTGCCATCGTAAAGTGGCGTTAGCGCGGAATAGCGACCGTGTTGCGAAAACTCGGTTGCACCTAGGTTGATATTGATCGGCAAAATAGAGATGGGATTTTGCGCGGTAGCTCCAGTGCCACCGCCCGCCGGAATTTGCAGGTCATTTTCAAAAAAGTGCTTGGTATCTATGGCAACCATGTCGCCGCCGAGCAGCGCAGCATCTGGCTTAAGAATGCCAACTATGCGGCCATCAGGCATTTCTTGGGGGCGAAACAGGCGAACTCTAGGCGTATTGGCCGCTGGCGCTATATTCATACTGAAATAGCCGTAATGACGCTCTACCTGTGTACCGTCGGGATTCGCGGTGTAAAAACTGACTTTGTTAGTCGCAAACTGATCCCAATGGGTATAGAGCACCTTGCCATTTTGCAGCACTGTGGGCTGTAAATCGTGGCTTTGGTTGTAGGTGATTTGCTGAATGTCGGTACCATCATCTTTCATGGTATGAAGCACAAAGGCGGTGTCGTTGCCGCCCTCTTCCAAGGCCAAAAACTGCGGTTTGCCACCGCCATCATCCAACAGAATTGCCTTACTGCGCACTTGGCGGGTAGAGCTAAACAGAATGCGGCCATCGGGCAAATAGCGCGGGCTTAGATCATCGCCCTGCTGCGCCACAATGTTGGAGGTAATAATCGGGCGCAAGACTTTGGTGGAGAGCGTGTATTCCCAAATCTGCCACTTAGGTTGGTTGGCGGGGGTAACATTTGCGCGCATTGGGGGGTGCATGGCAAACAGCAGCTTTTTACCATCGGCGCTTACGCTTAAATCTTTAACATCGTACAAAGCACCTTCATCAAACGCGGCGGCGGTAATATTGACGGCCGCCGTTGTCGCTGTAGCGCGGTCTTTGAGGTAAATCGCTGCGCCGGGGTTAAAGGCAGTAGGCTTGAGCAAAGCGGGGAATACGGGTACGCCATCTTCATTTACGGGAATAGGGCGTTTGATATAGGCGATGGGTAAGTCTACGGCGACGGGGTCTGGCTGCTGACCACCCTTCGGGGTCGTACTGGTACCACCGCCACCACCACAGGCATTAAGCAAGATACAAAGCGCACCAACCATAAGGGCTTTAAAAAGGGCTTTGCTGGCCAAGCCTGGTGTTTGTGGTCGCAACATAAGCAAACTGCCTTAACTACTGTGAACTTACCGTGAAGGAAAAAGGGGCTCAATAACGAGCAAGGTTCATTGTCAGTGAAGTGTATAGGTCATTCTCTCGATTTAATCACGAATTAGTAGGCGATTTAGTAAATGCTAAAAATCCTTTGCTACAGACTTCACATAATCGCTAAGCATTCTCGATTATGTGATTGAGTAGTCAGCAGTATTTGTGAGCGAGGCACAGGTTTAGTCAAATCTCCCGCCTATAATCACCCCAGAACTTTAATGTTTGATGACTAGCATAGCTTCGGGAGCAGCCGTGACCCCTTTAATTATCACCAACGCCCTCCATGCAGCCATTCCCACATGGCTGACCTCTAAACGCACTTATTTTCGTTTTCTTTGCGCGTGCATCGCCTGTGTAAGTGCCTGCTTACTAACGAGCACCGCACACGCGGGCTCGCGCGAACAAGCGCTGCAAATTCACAAGCGCGTCGCCGGCGTACCACCCAGCGAAACCGTACTCTTGCAAATGGCCGCTCATTTAGATGCAGGCCAAAAAGCCCAAGCCGTAGAACTGGCCATGAGCAATGAAGCTTTCTACAGTGTAATGCTAAAAAATATGGCTACACCTTGGACTAACCGCGAGCAAACTGTTTTCGCCCCACTCAATGATTACACGGCTACCGTGATTGGTCTGGTGCGCGACAACGCCGACTTTCGTAAGCTTTTATATGATGATGTTACTTATATCGCCAACCCCAACCTCGGCCTTCCCGCTTACTCCAAGACTAACAATGCTCATTATCAAGCCATTGAAGATCAGGGCATTGAGCTAAAAGACCCTAACAAATTCATTTCCGTTAAACAGTCAACGCTCAATGGCTTGCGTTCCGAAGCAACCTCAGGTGTTATTACCAGCCGTGCCGCTGCCAAGGCGTTTTTTATAGCCGGCACCAACCGCGCCATGTTCCGCTTTACGCTCATTAATCATCTCTGCCGTGATCTTGAACAGGTACATGACATCACCCGCGTGCCCGATTTTATTCGCCAAGATGTCAGCCGTAGCCCCGGTGGCGATAGCCGCGTATTTCTCAATGGCTGTATTGGTTGTCACAGCGGAATGGATCCACTCGCCAAAGCCTATGCCTACTACGATTACGAATTTGATAGCGCCAGCGACCCAGAGGCTATAAATGGCGCGATTCACTACAACGACGATGGCGTAAACGATGCCATCACCGGTAGCCGCGTTGAGAAAAAATACCTGCAAAACAGCAGCACATTTCCCTACGGTTATGTCACCGCCAATGACGATTGGCAAAACTATTGGCGCGAAGGTATCAACACTAACCTAGGCTGGCGCTCAACCCCGCTCGGCGATGGCAAAGGCTCAGGCGCTAAGAGCATGGGTATGGAGCTGGCCTACAGCAAAGCCTTTTCCAGCTGCCAAGTAGAAAAAGTGTTTAAACAGGTATGCTTACGTAAACCCGCTGACAAGGATGATCGCAGTGAAGTTGATGCAATTACCGCCAATTTTGAAGCCAGTGGTTACCAACTTAAGCAGGTGTTTATTGACACCGCCTATTACTGCAGAGGCGAGTAAGCGAAGATGAAAATACTCACAGTGAAACGAGCCACGCTAAAACTAGTCGCCTTAGCATGTACACTCTCAGCCAGCTTATTCATTACCGGCTGTGGTTCTGGCAGTGCCGCCAAAACCACCACTAATCCCGATACTAGCACTGGCACCACCAGCCCAGACAGCTTTACCTATAAAGGCCAAAAACCGGCTAGCAACCCCGACATTCTCAAGTTTCAAACGACCTTATGGATCAATATAGCGCGCGAAGACCGCTGCGGCGGCTGCCATAATGCCACCGGCCAAGCCCCCCGTTTTGCCCGCGCCGACGATATCAACTTGGCTTATGAAGCCTTGGTTAGTAACGGTTTAGTGACGCTCTCTAACCCATCGCAATCCGTAATTGTGGATAAAGTCTCCAAAGGCCATAACTGCTGGCTCGCCAACGCGGCGGCCTGCGGCGATACGCTGATCAGTTGGATTAACAATTGGGCAGGCCCGGTAATAACCACGGCCAACAGCGTTGCACTAACGGCACCAGCAGAAAAAGATGTCGCCAACAGCAAAACATTTCCCAAAGACCCCAAAGACCCCCTAAACCCCAATAACTTTGAAAAAGCGGTTTACCCAACACTCACCGAATACTGTTCGCGCTGCCACTCGGAAACAGCGGTTACCAAGCAACAACCGTATTTTGCGCAGTTTGATAGCCAGATCAGCCAGAGCAACCCCAACTATCAAACTATCTATGACGCAAACCTTGCGATTGCCTATGATGCATCCAAAACCAAAATACGCTTAGACAACCCAGCCCAGTCTCGTTTTGTACAGCGTCTACGCGCTGACTCCCACAACTGCTGGAGCGACTGCACGGCTAATGCCGCCGAAATGGAAGCAAACATTACCCGTTTTGCCAATTCCATACGTCCTAATGAGGTTAACTCTAAGCTGGTGATCAGCAAAACCGTTGGCTTTGGCGATGCTTTTGTACTCACCAGCGGCGGCCGGGTAGATACCAACCTAATTGCCAAATACGAGTTTAAATCTGGCAAGGGCAGCATCGCCTATGACACCAGCGGTGTAGAACCCGCCGCTCACCTGAACCTTATGGGCAATGTGGGCTGGAGCAGCGCTTGGGGCATCAAGGTAAAAGACACTGGCCGCGCCCAAGCGACTACCGCTACCAGCCGCAAGTTTTTCGATTTGATTCGCGCCTCTGGCGAATACAGCATCGAAGCGTGGGTGATTCCCGATAATGTGACCCAAGGCGCGAATGACAACAACCCCGCGCGCATAGTCACTTACTCTGGAAGCGCCATGGAGCGCAACTTCAGCCTTGGTCAATACGAGTACAACTACAGCTTTTTGAACCGTACCGACAAGAGCGATGCTAACGGCCTGAGAGAATTACACACCAAGGATGCAGACCAAAAATTGCAGGCCACCTTGCAGCACGTAGTCGTCACCTATGACCAAACCAATGGCCGCCGCATTTACGTGAATGGCGAGTTCACCGGCGATGCCGACGCCAGCAAAGGCGCCATCTTGAAAGATTGGGACAGCAGCTATGCGCTCGCACTGGGCAATGAAGTGAACGGCGACATGCGCACCCAATGGCAGGGCAATATCCGCTTCTTGGGCATTCATAAACGCGCCATGACCGCTGCCGATATCAAAGCCAATTACAAGGTAGGCGTGGGTGCCAAGTACCTATTGTTGTTCAACGTTTCCAGCTTGATTGGCACGCCCGATAGCTACTTGGTGTTTGAAGTACAACAGTTCGACGATTACGGTTACCTGTTTGCCAGCCCCTTCTTTACCAATCTCAAGGGTACGCCAATCAATACCGATATCCCGCTGAAGGGCATACGCATTGGTGTGAATGGCGAAGAGGCGGCAACCGGCCAAGTCTTTGCCAACCTCAATACTGCACTCAATTCCAATGCCATGGTCGGAGGCCGCCAAGTGCTATCGCCATTAGGCACAGTGATTGAGCTTAAAGGTGGGCCAGATCAAGATCAATTCTTCCTCAGCTTTGATCAAATTGCCGATAAAACCTTTGCGCGTACCGCTCCTGCAGTGCCGCCACCAGCCACACCCGCTGATATACCCAATCAACCCCTGATTGGCTTGCACCGTTTTGCGGAAATCAACGCAGCCTTGTCTGCCATGACCGGTGTTCCACAAACCAACCTCAACGTTAAAACAACCTATGCCAAGGTACAGCAACAATTACCTACACTCGCTAATCTCGATGGTTTCTTAGCTGCGCAGCAAATGGGTATCACTCAGCTGGCAGTCGCTTACTGCAATGCTTTAGTCGGCACAATCAGTGCGCCTAATAGCTTGCGCGATAACTATTTCGCAGGCTTTAACTTTGCGCTCCCGGCCGCTACAGCGTTTAGCCCAAGCAGCCGCACGCAAATTATCGAACCACTGCTGAAACGTTTAGTCGCCGCTGAAATTAATGGCACAGCACTCAGAACCCAGGCAGACCCCGCAGATTTGCGCGCCGAACTGAACAAATTGATCGACACTATGACGGCCTGTGCCAACAACAATAGCTGCGCCGAAGACCGCACATTCACCACCGTCAAAGCTACCTGTTCGGCAGCTATGGGCAGTGCGGTGATGTTGTTGCAGTAAAACGTTTTATCCCGCTCGTTGAAAAAGGCTCTGTTCACATTTGCAGTTGGTTGTACGTAAGTATTTATATTTAAAAGGGAATCGTCATCCTCGCGAAGGCGAGGATGACGATGAATAAATAGCTGAAACTGCCAACAGTTAATGAGAATAGAGTCTTTAACGAAGGGAAGTTAACACCAAACATTTGAACACCAACCGCTGATAGCAGGTTAAGACATGGCCAAATACAAAGCTCCACTCCACCCAGATGCACCGCTGCTGCTCAACAGCCATCGCCGCCCCATGACGCGCCGGGAACTTATCGCCCAAGGTTTTGTGGCAGGTGGCATCACACTCGCAGGCGGCTCACTGTTTAGCTTGCTATCGCCCTCGGCCTTGGCCAGCCTGTCAACGGATATTTCCGATAAACGCGCAGAGTGCGGTATTGCCTCTCAAGGTGCGGGTAAGATTCCGTTTATTTGTTTCGATCTAGCAGGCGGTGCCAATATCGCCGGCTCTAATGTTCTGGTCGGCCAAAAAGGCGGCCAGCTGGATTTGTTAAGTGCAGCGGGTTACAGCAAACAAGGCTTGCCTGCGGCCATGACGCCAGCATCCTCTACTACCAACTTTGTTGATCAAACTCTTGGCCTTGCCTTCCATGCCGATAGCGCCATGTTAAAAGGTATTAAAACCCGCGTGAGCGTTAACACCAGCCTCATGACCAATGGCGCGGTGATTGCCGCGCGCTCTGAAAACGACACCGGCAACAACCCCCACAACCCCATGTACGGCATAAACAAAGCCGGTGCAGATGGCTCGCTCTTAACCTTAATTGGCTCGGTAAACAGCGATTCCGGCGGCAACTCCATGTCGCCCGCGATGATGATGGACCCCGAAGTGCGCCCGACCAAAATCGATAACCCAGGCGATGTTAAGGGCTTAATTGATGTAGGCGATTTAGTCAGTCTTATGAGCCAACAAGATACGGTTTCAGTAATGGAATCCATGTATCGCATCAGCGATGCAAAACTCAAATACGTGAAAACTGGCACCACTCGCGATGCCGAATTAAAAGAAATGATTCGCTGCGGCTACATTAAAAGCGCCGATATCGCCGACCGATTTGGCGACCCCAGCAGTATCAGCGTAGTGGCCGACGACAATATCGTTGGGCCTAAAGGCGTATTCTCCCAAGCCGAGTTTGATACCGATAGCGAATTCCGCAAAACCGCCTCAGTCATGAAACTCGTGGTTAACGGTTACGCAGGTGCAGGCACCATCACCATGGGCGGCTTTGACTACCATACAGGCGACCGTATAACCGGCGAACAGCGCGATGAACGCGCAGGCAAATGCATTGGCGCCTGCTTGGAATACGCAGCGCGTCTAAATAAACCGATTATGATTTACGTGTTTAGCGATGGCTCAGTCTTCAGCAACGGCATGATTGACACCAACCCTGCCGCTGGTGGAAAAAGCCAATGGACCGGCGATGATCAACAAACCGCCTCGGCGTTTTTTCTTGTGTTTAATCCCACCAAACGCCCAATTTTATTAGGTGGCACCAGCTCAGACCCAGCCACCATTACCGCCGCGCAAAGCACCCACCAACAACTCGGTTACATGCGCGCCAGCGGCGATGTAGAAACTTCCTCTAGCCCTGCCGCCAACAACGTTAACCTCTTAGTAGAAACCGTGATTTTGAATTACATGGCACTGCACGGCGAGCAAGGCGAGTTCAGCAACAAATTTACGCGCAACGGTTTAGGCGGCAGCGTGATGATGGATAAACTCACCGCCTTTCAGAAGATATGCGATGGGGTGATTGACAAGCCGGTTTCATAGTTTAGAAAAACTGGACAAAAATCGCGTCCAAGACAGCTGCGTCAAAATCAACAGCACTTACTGAACCCTCAGCACATTTATCGCTCGTTTCAGGCTGTACGCTGTATGACTCAACGCCATTTAATGCAGCTTCAATCTGCCGAACAAATGCATAAAAACCTTGTTCATTCGCAATTCAGCTAAGCGCGCTTAATCTGCAGACAAGACTTTCCAATAAAGGAGCTTGTCATGACAAACACTTCCCATTACTCCACTGAATTGGCCTGTGCACTTCACGGTTATCGCGCACTGATGGTGCCCGCACTAGATCAAGAGCATTATCAAGACTGGCAGAATCTGTGGGCACACAGCATTCCCCGCGCCAGCACAATTCGTTTAATAGCTTCACAAACTGCCGATTGGGTGAAATGGCGCAACAGCATTATTGCGTCATTAATAAGTATCGATGAACCCGTAGTATTAATTGCCGAAGGCTTTGGCGCACTCGCCGCCGCGAGCGTGGCGGCAGAATATCCCGGTAAAATCATTGCGGTATTTTTAGTAGATCCAGCCGACCCAGATCAATTTGATCTTAGAAAGAAATTACCGAAGAAAGCACTGCCTATGACAACCAAAGTAGTGCTTCGCAAAGAAAACAGCGCAGAGCGCCTTTTAAAAAATACTGCTTTAGCTAAACAATTGGGAGCAGATTTTTTATCCCTTGAGGAAGCAAGCACCAACTATTGTTCACCTACAGATTATTGGCCTGAGGGAATTCAAGCCTTAAAACGTGTGGTGAACAAAGTTGAACGTAAGGCTGAGGCGATTACACAAGCTCGCACTAGAAAAGTATTAGCCTATTTACGCGCAATGAAACAAATGCAGATAAAACAGCTGGGCTATCAGCCCAGCTAATCTAGTTATATTTTTCTTGCGGGAAGTTTAGGGTCAAAACCACTTGATTTGTACGTTGATTAAAAATTTTAATTTTATAAGGCCCCTCAATATGAGGATGTTTAATTTTATAATTCCCACTCTCTCGCAACATAACCATCCCTGTCGAATCATGATAATACTGGTAGGGGTTATCTATACCTATCGAATAAATAACTTGCCCATCTGCATTAATTACATCTGCACTAAATTCACTGCGTGCAGTCACAGGTATCAACGCGTCTTGTAAATGATAGTACGATGTTGTAGTTAAACGGTGTACCCCGTGCTGAATAAAAAGGTTATGGCTAACCCAATCATAACTATTTGCAACATCTTGGGCATTACTAGCCGCCTCTTGCTTTTGCAGTTTTAAATTCGCTGCAGCAGCAGATTTTTCAAACGTCCATATTTTTTGAAAAGTTTCATTCATTTTTTCACGCGGAATCTGAGACGCGGGGTTGGATAGATCGAACCCCTTAAATGCAGGATACGCATGCGGATCTTTAATATAACCCAGCAAATCCGTCAACTCAGCTTTTACTGAATAACGACCCATAGACAGTTGAGCTTCATCAACCGTGATAGATGAAAAATTCGTCCAAGCCTCTTGTTTGATGTCATTTACAAACCAATCTACTTTGGTTAGTTTTTTGTTCCAGTTTTTCGAAATGGTAAACTTCCGTAGCTTTGCTTCTTTGGTATTGCTCACCGACTCCAAGATACCCATTCGCTCATAAGTGGCCAGCACCCAAGCTTCTGAGTTAACAGGCCCTAGTGGCTCATTCTGAGCACGCATTAGCGAATTCAACATTGGACGATAAAATTTATCTAACGCGTAATATGCCCCCAAAAAAACCCCTACTTCATTAAGATTCGCATCCGTATGTACGCCCGGAATTTTCTCTTTATCTATAATCCAATGCTTCCACGGAATTAAATCATAATCCTTATGGTTGGTAACATTAGGATAAAGCCCTTCGATATAGGAAAGATCTTCATATACACTTTTATCGCCATACTCATCGCCAAGCTTTGCATGAGTATGGCCAAGCTCATGCAAAATTACACGCACAGAGCTGAAGTTTAATATCATTGGATAGCCGCCAGTCTCACGACCACTAAGACTTGTATTCAGCAGAACCCAATCATAATTCGGAACAAATTTTTTAACAAAAGCTTCTCCAGAATCACCTAAATCACCAACAAGAATTCGACTTTCGGGTTTTATACTAACGGAAGCATAATTTTCTGTAGCAGGCTGCTTTATCACAACAAGATTCCAATAATCACTATATTCCGCAACAATGGGTTCAGCTAACAACAAGGTAAACTCAGTGTTAATCCAGTTGAGATATTTTTCGCGGTCTACGCTTTTTTCTGCCATAACAACATAAGTTAAACCCCGCCGAGATTTATCTCCCATCCAATATTCAACATCACCATAATCAATTTTTGACATTAGCGCTTGCGCTACACTAAGGCGCCTCCCCTGATGCTCGAACTCAATATTGATTTTCTTAACCCCTGCCGTCACATATGGCGGCATCACAAACGTAAGACCGTCATTACCTATCGAATAATCTAAAGAATTGCCGTCAAGAGATACTATGAAGTTTTGATTTACAGGCACCACATCAAGCGTGTCCGGATGATAAGGAAAACCAAGATCAACCCTATCGCCAGCAACAAAGACTTTTTTATTTTTAATGGCAAATTTAAATTTTTCATCAACCACAGGCCTAACATTGAACTTAATTTTTATTGTTTGCCTATGAGTTGTACGTTGTTCGTAGTCATATACATGAAGATAAACAACTGCTTCGTCATCACCATTAAAATCCTCTACTGGCCTATAATTAAAATCAATTGGTGTGTTTTCAGATGCGTTATTCAAATCAAGCTCGACAACACCTCCCTTAAGCGTATGAACCACCACCCTTGAATAGGCTGCATCCGTATCTCCTGCACTAGCAGATACTGAGTTGAAGTAAACTTTTAAATTTGCCTTTAAAACCTGATCCTCATCGGTTGTAAATAATTGATTGTTCGGCGCAATAACAATAATGGGAGCAGGAACAACAGGAGGGGATTCCGAAGAATTGGAGCTGGCATTGCTTAAACCTGACCCGCCACCGCAGGAAGAAATAGATACCAAAATGAGAGCTAGACTTAACCAAATCCAAAAAAACAAACGCATAAATTTACCCTTTTTTATCCTTATTAACTACAAACTCAAAGATAGCAGCGCAATATCGCAAAAACAATAATCTCTACTTTTTATTAAGCACCGCCAGAATTAACACCCAAAAGCAGAGCACAATATTAAACAGCGGAATTTGTAAATCCTGCGGCATACTGTAAACAATCGATACCGCAGGAATCCACACCAACCAGTTAGAAAAAATCACCGTAGGGATTCTCTCTAAGAAAAAAGATTTATTGAGCGCAGCACCACAAGCACGAAAATTAAACCTATGTTCAACCCACAAATAAGGAATAGTAATAGTGGGCGCAGCCCAAAACGCGCTGTAAATAAATTGATCTACCGCCACTTTTGTCGCAATTGTTTTAATGTTGTTTTCATAGCCAAACCAATAGCCTTGAAGCTGGTAAAAGAAATCGACCTCAATTCCTTTTAAACCCCAAAAAATCACATAAAACAAAAAGAGCGCCAGAACACTCTGCGATGAATCAATGCGTTTAGTCGCCCACAAATAAATAAAGGGGATAAAACCACCAAAAAATGCAGTGGCGAAAAAAGCATAGGCAAATCCATAGTCATGCTTTAACACGCCAAACCACGCATAAATAGGCTGCGAGGCCGGAACAAAAAAATAAACCAGCACTATCGCCAAGGCAAAGCACTGCAATACCAAACCCGGCAGTAAGTTTTGCTTGAGCGCTGCAGCGATGGATTTCTTAATCGACATAGTTAATGCCCCAATATCGTGAATAACATATGCAATGACAACCCTGTCAGTAAGAGCGCAAAACATTTTTTGAGTAAAGGAATCGGCAAGCTATGCGCTAAGCTTGCACCCAAACGTGCCGTGAAAAAACTCGCGGCAGCCATGGTAATCACCGCTGGCCAATAAACAAAACCCAATGTGTAGTCTGGCAAGCCTGGAATCGACCAGCCATTCACGACATAGCCGAGCGCACCCGCAAAAGCGATAGGCAAACCCACCGCTGCTGATGTTCCAATGGCCACCGGCAAAGCCACATTACACCACGTCAAAAATGGTACTGTAAGCGTACCTCCACCAATGGCAACCAATGCAGAAATACCGCCAATTCCCGAACCCACACTATTTAATACCAACGAACTTGGAATTTGTCGCGATGGTTTTGGCTTGCGATCTAACACCATTTGCAGCGCAACAAATGCCATAAAGCAGGAGAAAAAAATTGCCAAAGGCTTTGCCGATAAATAAGTCGCTAGAAAAGTACCCGCGAAGGTACCCAGCAAAATTCCAGGTGCAATCTTTATCACCACCGACCACAACACAGCGTTACGCGAGTGATGAGCACGCAAACTTGCAAGCGCAGTAGGCACAATAGCCGCCATTGAAGTGGCCAGCGCCATATGCACTAAATGCTCAGCAGGGAATGCCATTCTCACAAAAATAAGAGAGAGCATCGGCACCATAATGCCGCCGCCGCCAATACCAAACAGGCCAGCGAAAACACCGGTAAAGGCTCCGAGAAGTAGAAATGAAATTAGAAAATAAATATCCATTGTGTATCCACAATAACCCCCTCCCAACCTCCCCCTCCACGAGGGGGAGGAGCTGATTGAACTGCGCACGAGATTTATCACCAAGGACATCAACATCGCTAGCAGGG
>SXGS01692827.1_pt1 | contig 14550 bp, 9 predicted proteins | sample 3174681 | NCBI WGS metagenome assembly SXGS01 (sample SAMN11356861, study PRJNA531348) | freshwater metagenome | isolation source: freshwater sample F1-80 | place: China: Fuxian Lake, Yuxi | collected 2017-12-25
AGTCAGCTTCTCGATCTGCGCCGCATGTGCGGCGACCAACTCTCGAAGCTCCCGAATCGTTTCGTCTCTATTGTCCATACGCGAACAATAGAAAATCAACTAAATTAATGCACTATCAATTTCGTACCGTGAACGGTTACGCCAAATCTACTTGACCATCGAGCAACCGTCCGAAATTATCGACTGATCCTTCGGTTGCATGTGCCAATACAGTCGTGCCAGTGCTTGACTGTAGATCTTGAGAGATAAACTTGGCAATTTGATCGTAATTGCCACCCAGCATTCCAGCAGCGATGCGAACGTTACTGGGCATTCGGTCAGCCAGCCAATACTCCACTGGTATCGTAGCCGCGAACAGGCCCAGTGCGGCCGAGCATGCTGCCGCGATCAACCATCGCTGAGCCCAACGGTGCAATCGCGTGGGCTCGACTACGCGATCGCCCAATATCGCACCGACCACGGGAATCCCCATGGTCCAGTGCCACAATCTGCGGGCACGCGAGACTGGCCGCGCATGAATCGGTTCGCCCAGCAGATACCTCTCGAGATCTTCGGCCAATTCTTGGGCTGAATCATAGCGTTCTTCAATTTTTTTTCGCAAGCACTTGGCGATAATGGTTTCCATATCCGCATCAATCGTCGCCAGTACCTCGCGCGCCAGGGGAGCTGGGCGATGCATTACATGCATGATTGTCTGAACGACGGTGCTGCCTTGAAATGGAGGCCGACCGGTGACCAGTGCGAACAGAATTGCTCCCAAGGAATAAATGTCGGTTCTTGTATCGTGTTCGTCACTTCTCCCAGCGGCTTGCTCCGGAGACATGTAACTGGGAGTACCCAGCGCGGCACCTGTGGCTGTCAAGCCGGTCTCATGGCCTATCAACTTAGCCAAACCAAAATCGGTAACGTGCACAACATCGTGCTCGTCCACTAATACGTTGGCTGGTTTAAGGTCTCGATGGAGAATTCCGCGATCATGGGCAAACTGTATGGCCCGAGCCACGTCGCGTACGTATCGGGCTGCTCGCTGGCAATCCATCGGCCCGGCGTGCATCATGCGCGCCAGATCGCTTCCACGCACGAAGTCCATGGAGAAGTAGTGGTGGTTCTCACATTCTCCACATTGGTAGACGGTGACGATATTCGGATGATCCAATTTGGCGGCACTGCGAGCTTCGGTGTAAAACCGCTGGACCTCTTCTTGGCTCGCTAGTGCACCGGAACGAATCATCTTGACCGCGACTGCGCGATCCAAGTTAATTTGGCGACCGCTGTAGACGACTCCCATGCCGCCCCGCCCCAAGACCTTTTCGAGAATGTAGTCACCGAAACGGCACGGCAAGACGATTTGCGATAAGCTGCTTATCCGCGGCACATCAATTGAAAACTCTCTAGAGACTCCATCCAGTGTAGGGCCGAGACTTCCATGCTGCGAATTCTCAACTGAAACTCCTACGGGCAGTGTTTTGGCAATCAGAGTCTGATTCAAAAAATCGCTACCGCGCCCGGTATTGGCTGGTGGCGGAGCGGTGGTACCAGATTCGTTTTCAGTCGTAGGGCCAGCCAGTTTTTCGATCCAGTCAACTGCCTGCAGCAAATCCACCAATTGATCGCGCAGCTCGGGGAATCGCGCTAGGAATTCCTCACGATTAGGATAATTTCCCGCGTCGCATTTCTGCAAATATTCCGCCAGTGCGGAATCGACCTTCATTTCTAGCGCGTCTTCGTCGCCAGCCTGCATTGGCGTAGCTCTCTATCGCTGATGGGAGGACGAAACATCGCCAAATATACCATACCCGACGTCGAAACTGGCTAAGTTAGGTTAGGCTCCGCTAGCAAACGTGTGTCAAATAAAACTGATCGGCGGAATGTTAAGGTGAGTGGTAGGCAGCGAAAACAAGCCCGACGCGCAAGTGCGTCGATCCCGGCACTCACTCACTGGCTTGCGCATCGGGCTTGTCTTGGTGCTTACCCATCGGTCTAACCAAGTATTCGCTGATTGTATTCTAACCTTGGATTATGGAGATATAGGAGCCGGACCACGAATTGTTATTCCGCCAGTGTTGGGCTTTCCGGCGACACGACCAATCCAGGCCAGCGCAGCGTGAACCGAGTTCCCTTGCCCTTGACACTGGTCACTTCAATATCGCCGCCATGTTCTCGCAGAATTTTCCGGCTAACCGGCAATCCCAAACCAGTACCTCGTGAACCCTTAGTCGATTCAAAAACCGAAAAAATTCGCTGAATTTCTTCTTCAGTCATGCCTTCCCCATTGTCCTCGATCTGAATTTCAACCTGACCAGATTCGAATTTGATGCCAATACTAACGTTGACTTGCCCAGTCGGCAGAGCTTCGACTGCGTCAAGAGCATTGATCAGAATGTTGAGTATAGCGCGGTGGATGGCTTCTGCGTCAAAGCTTACAGAAGGAAAATTCTGTGGTCGGTTCCATGTAAATTCAGCACGTATTTCTCGGGCGCGAGCCTGCATCAATTCGACAACTTCGTCGACGGTTTCGCAGAGATCGCCAGATGACATCTCCGGCTGGCGTTCCTTGCTGAACGATAACATGTCCATCACTAAATTACTGATGCGCTCTTGGTTGCGTTCGACGATTCGCCAACCCTTGCGCACAGTTGCTAGATTGTCTTGCTGCAAGCCCGCCTGCACCAAGTAGCTGCCGCCGTGCATGCCTTGCAAAATGTTTTTCACGTGGTGCGAAAGGTTCGCAATGGTTTGTCCCATCGCTGCCAATCGTTCCGATTGGAGCATCGCGCGATAAAACTGAGTGTCTTCAATCGCAAGCGCAGCTTGATTACCGATGGCCACCAATAATTTCAAATGCTCCTGAGTAAAACCCGTGAACGAAGTCTGGACGATGTCTGCTGCCGGAGATCGGAGAGTATCGACATAGATGGCGCCAACCGTACCGTACCGACCAAGCATTGGTACACAAATCGCCTCATGTACACCTTGATGGACGACGCTTTTCGCGGATTGCCAGCGAGTGTCATCTTGCGCATTGCTGGTCAATACTCCCGCTTTGTTGGCGATCACATGATTCAATATAGTCTGGCTGATTTCCATTTTTTTGTCGGCAAATCCAGCTATTCGATTGCGGCGATAGGTTTGAGTTAAATGCCCCGAAACTTCGTCGACAACTAACACACAACCGCGATCACAGTGAATCCACTGAAAGATCAAATCCAAGACTTGACGCATCAGAGCATCGACATCGACCGTTCGACTGATTGCTTGCCCGACTTGATAGACAATATCCCATTCGCTTGCCATGCTGTCTGAAGCCGTGGGAGTATTCGCCACTGGCGCAGCCAGCGAACGATTGGAAATCTCGCTGCGGATCTGCGAATGCTCTAGTGGTGCATCAGAAGCAACCAATTCGACATTGCTGTCCGTATTTTCCGCAACTCGCTTGTCACCAGCGTCGCGGTAGATCATCAGCGTGCGGCCAAGCTGAATCCTGTCACCACTATGCATCTGCTGCTCGACCACTTTTCTACTGTTGATAAAGCTGCCGTTGCTGCTCCCTAGATCGCGAAATCGCATGCCCCCGTTGTCCATGTGCTCTAGACGAGCATGTTGGCGGGAGACTTCCGTATCATGCAGATGAATTTGATTCGTAGAGTCTCGGCCAATCGTTACATCCGATCCTGGAACTTCAAAATGTTTGCCGGCATCTCGTCCCCGGATTACATGTAATGAAGGCATAGTCGATCGAAACCCTGTATTCTAGCGTTGGCAATCAATTCAGTGCCCGAACTCGGGTGACCAGCCGATTCTAGCAAGCGCGCCAAGATTGTCTCGTTTTGGTTTAGTATCGCTCGATAACCAAGTGTCAGGTAGTTTTTGCGAGGAACTTGCCCGTCGAGTGCTGCGCACAAAAGTACCTGTTGCTTATTTCTCGGCTTTGACTTAATCAGTTCTGGCTGGTCCCCGTGCCACGCGCCACTACCGCTACCGACACTCTTGTCGCTCCAGCGGATCGCAGCAATTTCGAGATTTCCGCGACGGTTGCACCGCTGGTCATGACGTCATCTACCAGCAAGATATGCTTGCCCTCCATCCATTTCCCGGACCGAATGGCGAAAGCACCGCGAACGTTCTTTCTGCGCGCCGACCAGTTTAACATGCCTTGCTTACTGGTAATACGACGTCGACGTACGGCATACAACTTGAGACGAATGTCGGCCTGTCGCGAGACTGCTTGTGCCAGAACTTCTGCACTCGATGTTCGGTGAATGATGCGTCGTGTCCAGTGATTGGGGACTGGAATTACAAAGTCAGGAATTGCATCAGCCAGCTCTTGCAGTACTTTTTCCCCTAAGATCTTCCCGCCCACCATCGCCAGCGATTCGAATTGCGGTTTCTTCATCAGAATAACGGCTTCGCGCATTCTGCCGCGATAAGGTCCCAGAGCCAACGTCCGCGAGAAACGCCACTTTTCGTCATGGCATCGAGGACAAGATTCATTCGGCACCACTTCCGGCAACGGGCAAGCGCATCGCCGGCAGGCATAATAACGATGTGCAAGAATCTTGTGGCACGTTGAGCACGTCAATTCGCCGGAAGCCAAACTTGCCGAGCACCAGACACATTCCGGCGGGAGTATCAAATCAATCGTGGACGCCACCGGCCAAGCAATTATTCTGTAAGCCGAAGTTGTCCTGATGGCCTGTAACATTTCATGCGTGACTAAGAATTGGCTCGTACCGATTCATCGCACTTCGCGAATAACATCCTGCCAGCTTGTGTTTGCAAAGTACTGGTGACCACCACTGGTAACGTGGTACCAATGCGCTCGCGCCCTCCTTCGATGACCACCATCGTTCCATCATCCAAGTACCCAATGCCTTGTCCGATGCCTTCACCTGGCTTCACAATGCGCACTTCGAAGCTCTCTCCCGGCAAAAACTGGGGACGTAGCGCCGCTGCAATCTCGTTCAGATTAATCACAATGACATTATGAACCTTGGCCACTTTGTTTAAATTGAAGTCGCCGGTTACGATTTTTCCGCCGAGATGCTTGGCCAAAATCACCAACTTCATATCTACCGATTGCCCAGTAAATTCTGGCAACTCGCGCTCATAGATTTGAAAGTCAATCCGTTCTTGAGTTCGCAGTCGATTCAAGATATCCAATCCACGTCGACCACGAGCTCGGCGCAGCCGATCATTGCTGTCAGCGATCGCATGCAACTCGCCCAAAACAAATCCAGGCATGATTACTTGACTATCGATAATATTGGTTTCTGCCAATTCGGCTAACCTGCCGTCGATAATCGAACTAGTATCCAAGATCAAAGGTCGCAATCCCTTGAGATCCCGCGAGAATTCCATATAGGGAATGACAAACCGAAAATCGTCTTTAGTTTGCAATAGAAGGCTCGTACAACCATAACACAACACCGCTGCAATCATTAATTGGGCCGGAGGACCGAACCGACTGTCCTGGACAATTGGCGCTAGGGCAATCCAAAGCAGGTACGTCAATAGAAACCCGACTACCAGGCCAAAATAAACAGCGGAAATCACTTCGATTCTTTTGCGGGGCGTAAATATGTCAATGACGATTACACCTAGTGCCAGTAACACCATTCCGCTAATGACCAGGTAGGGTAAATAGGTTGGTCCAGAAATGTTTTCACGAAAGAAAAATGTCGCCACTCCTGCCGCAACCAGGATGAAAAATACGCGGAGAATCAATAAAGCCATAAAAACCTCGAAAATCAATCCACTCTAACAGCCGGCGCACTCGCTCCGGCATTCTCAGCAGCAGCCACAGTGTCTGCAGGAACTGAAATTATTGCAGTTTGTTTATGTTGACTACATTGTAGCTGCGCCACATCACTTCGTGCAATGCGATTCACCCCAGTAGTGGGGCAGCCCGAATAAAGAGCTTGCCTTCGGTTCTTACCCGTATTCCTAGAACACTGTACACCAAGGCTCGGTATCGGCTCGATTCGCAACTAATCTACGAAAAACTACTTCTGGCTCTTGGCCGCGATATTGGCCACATAAGGGTGATTTCGTTTGGAAATGACCTCCGCCACCAGGATCTCATCGGGGGGTGCGCCGGCAGACGATTCTTTTTTCTCGGTGTCGGATTTGTCGACCCGAACCAAATCCGCCAAAACATCCATCCCAGACAGCACGCGACCAAATGCCACAAACTTGCCATCTAGACGTGGCTGAGAAAGAAAGCAAATAAAGAATTGGGAACCACCAGTATCTGGCCCATTAGCTAGCGCCATACCGAGTGTGCCGCGGAAAAATTTTCGAGCGCCCGGCTTGTTTAGCTCGCCAACGATCGTGTATCCAGCATCCCCCGTCCCGTCACCCAAAGGACATCCACCTTGTGCCATGAAATGTTTTAATACTCGGTGGAAATTCAAACCATTATAAAAACCCTCTTCTATTAATTTAATAAAATTCCCAACCGTCTCTGGTGCCTGATTCTCGAACAATTCGATTACAATTTCACCTTTATTCGTAATCAGCCTCACTCGCGGCAGCGGATCGCCCGTCTGATCTGCGGCGATGGCCTTTTGCTCCGCGGCGAATCGTTCATTCAAAACAGGGTTGTTTTGAATATAGCCGCTCAAGAGATTAAGGTCTTCCAGCATTTTTGAAAAATCAAATCCGCTTTGCGCAAATCGTGCTAGATGAATTCTCGCAATGTCAAATTGGTAATTGGCCACAGCCGCAAACGCAATGTAGTAATCCAATTTTGGTTCTTTGCAGCCACCTTTCGCCAATGCCAGGCCGACTTCGAGCATGCCTTCAAAACAATCGTCGTCGCAGTTTTTCGACAATACCTCGTACAAAAACTGTTGTAACTGAGCATCGGGCGATACGACATATTTGCGAACAGCCACTTCTACCAGTGCGGCGTGTCGCTTGCGCGAAACATCCATCGCCGCGGCGAATTTCTTGAGGACTTCCCTACCCTCGGCTCTGGTCGTCGTCAAATGGTAAGTCACCAGCAGTTCGCGAGCTTCTCGCATGGCGCTGCGCAACTCGGTAACGCGTTCGTCGTACTCCTTGCCGATTCTCGCTAGCTCATCGGCTGAGATGTTTGCAAGTGGTACTAACGGGGAGGCAGCATCTGGTGCAGGATTGCTGGAAAGGTTCGATCCTGATTTGTCGCTTGCTGGGGTAGGCGATTCCGCAGCTTCAGGCTTAGTAGCATCTTTCTTTTGAGTTGTTTCAACCTGTCCGGCCGCACTGTTTCCAGCGTCGAAAACGGAGAAGAACCCAACTCCGGTAATGATCCAGGCCGCAATCAATCGACGATAGCTTGTTAAATCGTTCATCGGAGGCATCACAACCAATTCTTTCAACCAACCAACACTTGATTCTTACGCAACCATGCTGCACGAAGTTCACGGCGAGCTTCAGCATGTCCTCAAATTAAAAGTGGATCGTAGTATAGCAAACAATCGTTCCCACATCGAGCAAGCTCGAACTCAAGCAGCTCAGCTAATACAATGCGGTAACGCGTGTCGCGTGGCTGCGAATACCGCCACCAACCAAGTCAGTTACCCAGGTAGACGTCGGTCCAGCCGTTTATCCGCCGCTGTCGATGTGAGCGTATTTGCGGAAATTCTCGAGATTGGCAGAGTTGCCGTCGTTGGGATCGAGACGGGCGAAGCTTAGATTACACTTGAGAGACTTTTGGTCCTCATTGTGTACTTCAAGTTTCTGTGTGGAGGCGTGTCTTTGTGACTTCGCTGTCGGCCGAACAAGCTCGATTGAATCGCGATACGGCAGGAATCGAGAACTGGCGACGCTGGGGGCCATACGTTAGTGAACGTTCGTGGGGAACAGTTCGCGAAGATTACAGTCCTGACGGCGAGGCGTGGGATTTCCTTACCCACGATCAAGCTCGATTCAAAGCCTATCGCTGGGGCGAAGATGGACTGGCCGGTTTTTGCGATCGATACCAATTGCTGGTGTTCGCCCTGGCACTGTGGAACGGCAGAGATTCGATCCTCAAGGAACGGCTATTCGGGGTCGTGCCCAAGCAAGCCAACCATGGTGAAGATGTCAAGGAGTACTATTACTATCTCGATGCCACACCGACTCACGCTTACTTGAAGTATTTGTACAAGTATCCGCAACGAGAATTTCCGTACCAGCGATTGATCCTCGAGAACAGTTCCCGCGACCGCCGCCAACCAGAGTTTGAATTGTTGGATACCGGGATCTTTGACGATGATCGGTACTTTGATGTATTCGTGGAGTACGCCAAAGTTTCGCCCGACGATATCAGCATTCGGATCGAAGTGTTTAACCGCGGTCCCGACGCCGCGACAATCGACGTGCTACCGCACTATTGGTTTCGCAATACTTGGGGCTGGGGAGCCGAGCCCACACCTAGACCGACCATTCAGCCTAGATGTGACGCTGACGGCTTGTTGTGTCTGGTTGCTGATGACTCTCCGACTTTACCGCTATCGAATCTGTTGCACACGTATCGCTTGGGCCCTCGTTTTCTGCATGCGGAAACAGGCGCCGAAATCCTCGTGACCGACAACGAATCGAATTGCCAAAAATTGTACGGTCGCAATGTGCGCAGCCGCAGTCCTTATGTTAAGGATGCGTTTCATCAGTACGTCATCCACGGCAGCGCGTCGATCAATCCCCATCAGCAAGGAACCAAAGCTTGCTTGTGGTATCGAAAATCCATTTCGCCGGGCGCGTCGCACGTGATCCGCTTGAGACTTGCAGATAAGTTTTTGCCCAAGGCGCTGGCGGATGTGGATGCGATCGTGCAGCAGCGTAAGTTGGAGGCGGACGAATTCTATACTCAGTTGCACCCACCGCGCGCGACGAGCGAGGAAAAAATGATCCAGCGCCAGGCGCTCGCTGGATTAATTTGGACCAAACAGATTTATCTGTTCGATGTTCAGCGTTGGTTGGAGGGAGATAACCCTGATGCTCCGCCGCCTGCCACTCGCCAACGAATTCGTAACGGGCATTGGAAGCATCTGAATTCCATGCGCATCTTGAGCATGCCGGACAAATGGGAATATCCTTGGTTCGCCGCATGGGATTTGGCTTTCCAGTGTATTCCCATGGCGCTGGTCGATCCCGAGTTTGCCAAAGAACAACTCTGGCTGTTGCTGTTCGAGCAATTTCAACATCCCAATGGCCAGATTCCGGCATACGAATGGGAGTTCGGTGATCTGAATCCGCCGGTTCAGGCTTGGGCCGTGTGGCGAGTTTATAACATGGATCGCATTCGATCGGGTCGCGCGGATCGCGAGTTCCTGGAGAAGTGCTTTCACAAATTGCTGATCAATTTTACTTGGTGGGTGAACAAAGTTGACGCCGAAGGGAATAACGTTTTCGAAGGAGGCTTCCTTGGGCTGGATAACATCACAACCTTCGATCGCAGCAAACGACCCGCGGATGGTTCGACGTTAAAACAAGCGGACGCGACCGGCTGGATGGGTATGTTCTGCCTCAATCTGATGCGCATTGCTTTGGAGTTGGCCAAACAAAATCCAGCTTACGTTGGCTTGGCAACTAAGTTCTTCGAACACTACGTATACATCGGTTCAGCCATGAAGAACATGGGTGGGCGCAACTACCAATTGTGGAGCGAACATGATGGATTGTTTTACGATGTTTTGTCCTATCCAGACGGCAGCTTCCATCGATTTCGATTACGGTCCTTGGTAAGCCTCATTCCGCTGTACGCAGTCGAGAGATTGGAAGAACATTGGATTGACGACTTTGCATCGTTCAAAACGAATTTCGATTGGTTCTTGCGCAATCGCAGGTCCATCGTTGACGCTTGCCTGACAACGCGAGAATGCCAGGCTGGCAAAGTCCACTTGCTGTCGTTGGTCAGCGAGCCGCAATTGCGCCGCATTCTGAGCGTCATGTGGGACGAAAACGAGTTTCTCAGCCCCTTTGGCTTGCGCAGCCTCTCCAAGGTGCATTTGCGAGATCCGTACTACCACGCGGGGCAATGCCTACGATACGAACCCGCCGAGACGAGTACGTGGCTGAAAGGTGGCAACTCAAATTGGCGCGGGCCGGTCTGGTTTCCCACTACTTTTCTGATGATCGAGTCGCTACGCAAACTCGGCAGGGTTTATGGTGATGATTTTGTGGTTCAAGCCGGAACGCCAGCCAGCCACCGCGCGATCGAATCTGATTCCGAGTCATCAAATCAAAACGTGTCACTCAACGAAATTGCCTTGGGCTATGCCAATCGGCTGATCGCCCTGTTCACTCGCGATGCACAAGGGCGCCGGCCGATCTTCGGCAATCGCGAGAAATTGCAAAACGATCCGCACTGGCGCGACTGTTTAATGTTTCACGAGTACTTCAACGCAGAGACGGGCGAAGGACTCGGAGCATCGCACCAAACTGGCTGGACCAGTTTGGTCGCTTCGCTCATCGACGAGTGGCGCCGGTAAAGCAAGTGGTTTCAGCATCCGGCGCGCGTGTAAAAGTTCAACTTCATCTCGTCTGGTGGGCCATAGCTAGCTAAGCTCCCACTGGGTCCGCCTAACCAAGCAGAACTTGGTTCTCAGGCCCGGTAACCATCAAGCTAGCGTATTCCAATCGCCCTAGCAATTCCAACCTTGTCCACAACCTTCACGACTTCGAAGGACTTGCGCGACGACTGATGGCAGTACTCCGCAGGTCACGCTCGCCTAGGAACGAACATACCCCGTGTTCATCACACGGGGTATGGAGGGTGTTGGCGAACTGCCAGAATCAGCTAGCGATTGCTCAGCAGTTGCTGGATACCGTAGGTGAAGAAAGTGCCCAAGCCAAAGTTAAGAGCTTCTTCGCATGGCTTGTACTGGAGGATCAGCGTGTCGCCAGGTTGAATAATCGGACGTGACGCTGGATTGTTGATGGCCGTCGCCAGGTCCACTTCGATCGCAAGTTGACCCTTGCATGGCGTGCGCCGCAGAATATAGAGTCTTCCTGGCGGTACGCCACCAATTCCACGAGACAGTCCTGCAAGCCCTCCACCACCGGCGCTTTGTGAGGCTATGCCGCCACCGGCGATCGCCATGGCGCCCAGCGCATCGAGATCGTAGTCGCGGGGCAAGGGCCATTGGCCTGGCGGCAGCAATCCTCCAGTGTAGAAGAATTCGTTATCGCGTGATTCGACGACGACAATGTCTCCGTCTTCGAGAATTGCATCCTCAGGCCGAATGAATGGCTGGACTCCGACGGGCAACCTCAATGGAATTCGCAGAATGGTTGGATCCAGTGGAGGTGGTGGTGGACAGCCACAAGGATCATTAAACGAGTTCGCCATCTGAGCATATTGCTGCCAAAACGCCGCTCGGGCTGCTTGGTCCGCTTTGCTTGATCGCAGCACTTGAACTTCGTTCTTGGCGTTCAGTCCCGGCAATCCTCCCGTCTCCATCAGTGCATTCAATATGTCGTTGCGTCCATAAGGGAGTTTAACAACGTTGCCAGCGGCGCTCTGGTCGCCCGTATAAACGCCGCGCCCAATGTTCTGATTCAAATACGGGTTGTATTGGGTTGTGTTATCTTGTCGGATAACGACTATTTTGTATTCACGCTCTTTGATCAGCGTTACGACCGGGCTCACGGTAGTGCCTGGGTTTATTTTGTTTTCGATAATTGCATTGCGAATTAGATCGCGAGTTTGGTCAAGCGTTCGCCCTTTGACTTCGATCGGCTGGAGCAAGGGAAGCGAAATCGTACCATCCTCCATGACGGTGATAGGAAAACCCGTCGATGGTGGCAGTGTACTTTTTTCGGATGGAAAGTTGACGGGTGGGAGTTCGGGAGGAAGTGGATTTTCGGTGTTCAGTTGGCGATATGGAAACACGCCGTCAATGTAAACTCCCAGAACATCCCCTTTATCCAAAATGTAGCTTCTTGGAGGCTCTTGCATCAGCAACGATCGATCGATCGGAACCAAGTTATTGCGTTCCTCCGCGAAAAATTGTGGCGGAAGTCGATTGGAGGGAATGCCGTTGATAGGCTGAGTCAACGACGTACAGCCTGTGGTGGCTGACGCGATTACCGCAGCGGACGCGAGGCATCTGAATGTGTGTTGCAGTCGGTCGGCCAAAATCGCAAGTGGGCTCACGGGCAATTCTATGGCTGAGAAGATTTTCATCTTAGCAATCCCTGCTGCCGATCTACCGCTGATGGAATCCAATTTTGGCGGTTTGCGGCGAAGATATTGGGTATTTGAATTTGTGGAAACAGACCAGTTTTGACCAATGCCGTCAGTTCGGATTGTCCAAGCTCAACGTGGGTTGCTTTGTTCCAAAGCTGGCCGACGAAACACTGTCATCGCTAGGCGTGTTGGGTATACGCGATGTCTTTTGCGCAGGAGTTGGACCACCAATTTGGACCGGAGGTCCTGGGGCAATGGGATACGTCGAATGTTGGCTGGCAGGGAGAACTCCCGCAGTGCGATATTGATTTTGCAAATTGCTGGAGAGTTGAATCTGCGACCAGTTGGCGACGCCATCTTCTTCCGCGGCTCGCGCACCCTGCGGATAACCCGCGAACCAGGCGGAGGTTTTCTGCTGCCCTTCCGCTGACTGATATTGCCAACTCCAGTATTCGCGAGGCGGTACGTTCGGTGTGCAACCGTTAGTATTCATACCACTGCAAACTTCCTGGTATCCTGCGCGAAATCCATCACAGAATGCGTCGAGCTGTCGCTCACGGCAGAATAGATGTTTCCGCTTGTGCCAGGCCGTCTTGGACCATGCCTTGCTGCGGGTACTGATTACCGCGCGGTTCCAAGTCTCATCGTAGCGCATGTTCTCATAGGCATTGTGGACAAACGTACAACCGTTTGTCACAAGCAGAACAGCGAGCCCAATCGCAGCAAAAGCCGTTTTTCGCATGACGCGATACTTAGGAAATGCGGCGTTAGTGTCAGTGGCTTTGTAGTGCAGCCGCTCCATGGTGCCCCCTAATGTACCTTGAAAATTGCGAGCCAAAGTCCGCGGTGGGATGTTGTCCACCGCGACTGGGCGCACATTGACTCTCGACCAGGCGCAGGTTTCCGCACCAACGTCGAGTTATTCCAAAGATCGTCGGCTAAGCTGTAACGAGTTGAACAATTCTTCTGTTAATCCGGATCGAATCGCTTGTAACGACCTAAAAAAGAGAGAGGTTTGGTGAACGCGTGCCAACCACAAGCTTAAATGCCTGGCGAGAGTATGCTGAATTGGTAGCAATACCGTGGACGGTCAAAAGCAACGATCGCAGCTTTTCTAGCTAGGGAGATAATTCGAGCGTGACAGAATCGCGTCGAAAGAGCAATCACAGCAAAAGTCGGCGGGGTAACGAACCAACCCGGAAACCGCTGTCCGCCATGGCCATGCTGCACGTCACATTGTTGTGGATGGGGCGCGCCGTCCTGCTCGGGATGATCTCGGCCGTGCCCTGGTTCTACGGCGGCGCTAATTGGAGTGCACAGTTCTATTTGCTACAGGCGAGTTGGGTCCTACTGGCAATTACGCTGCTCTCGGTGTCAGCTTCGCCAGCTCATGCCAAAGTGGTGAGCGCTCCTGCGCTTGCATTGGCTGCTTTGATGGCATTAGGACTTATTCAAACGATTTCGTTGCCAGCCAGCTTGGCACCTTATCTGAATGGTTGTTTCGTATTCGATGCCGAAGTCGAGAATTTGGTCCAAAGTTGGTTGGCACAGGAAAATTCCGGAGCAAACGATCCGCCACGCGCTGCGTATGTTGCGAGTTCGATCAGCATTGACGCCACCCAAACCGCTGCCACGGTCGCGTCTATGGCGAGCGCCCTTATATGTTTGGTTTGCGCGACGCAATTGTTTGCAACTAGATCGTCGATCCAGGTACTGGCGGCCACCATCGTCGGCGTAGCAAGCGCGCATTGTCTGTTTGGACTGGTTCAATCGGTGAACAAATGGAATTGGTTGGCAATGCCGCACAGGTCGTATTTCAGCACGTTTGTCTCGCAGAATTCCGCTCCACAATACTACGCTTCCGCGATCGGTGCGGCGATCACTTTGTTGGCGATCTCGATGCACGCTCAGCGGCACAAGAAAGAAAACCGTTACCAAATCAAATACCCATCGGCTGACATCCTAAGCCGAACGCGGCGCAGAATCGAAGATGTGTTGGTGGAACTTAGTCCGCAAAGCGTAGCTGCGATCTCGGCACTGTTACTGTTTGGCGTTGGCGTGATCGCGGCAGGCAGCAGTGGCGGGATCATCGCGAACTGCTGCGCATGCCTTATCTCGCTGTCAATTGTGCTAGCCAAGCGCAGCGGACTTCTGATCATGTTTCTTGGGGTTATGGTGGTTGGTTCTGGAATTACGATCTTCAGTTCGACTTTGGTTCCAGATACCCACCTGGCAGATCGGCTCGAAGGATTCGAAGAAGACGTCTTTCATGGAGGTGGCGGGCGACTAGTAGTTTGGAGCTTGGCGTTTCAGGCGATGCGATTGTTCGGATTGTTAGGCAGTGGAATGGGAACTTTTCATTTCGGGATACTACCATTCCATACTGTGGCGCCAGA
>SXGS01082456.1_pt1 | contig 14545 bp, 16 predicted proteins | sample 3174681 | NCBI WGS metagenome assembly SXGS01 (sample SAMN11356861, study PRJNA531348) | freshwater metagenome | isolation source: freshwater sample F1-80 | place: China: Fuxian Lake, Yuxi | collected 2017-12-25
ACGGTTATGACGGCTTCGCCATTTTCGCCCGCGATATGGACATGACCTTGAATAACCCCTGCTGGAAGCAGGTGAAAGCACCGTGGAAAACCGAAGCCGGTAATGAAGCGGTAAAAGCGGTCGCTTAACCCATCGTTGCCGCGCTCAGGCGTCACTGCCGTTAAGTTAAGGCGGAAAGCTCCCTCTCCCTTATGGGAGAGGGGACTAAATCGCTTAACTTATTGGAGAGCGTACAAACGATTAATTTTTCCCCCATAACGCCGTCCACAGATTAGTGGCGCGTAGGAGATTACCATGAGCCAACAAGTCGATAACATACAACCCAGCTATCCTTTGTTCAGAACCGACGAATACAAGGAAAATCTGGCCAACAAACGTGAAGCTTACGAAGAGCGTCACCCCCAGGAAAAAATTGATGAAGTCTTCCAATGGACGACCTCCAAGGAATACCAGGAACTCAATTTTAACCGCGAAGCACTGACGGTGAACCCTGCCAAAGCCTGCCAACCTCTGGGTGCGGTATTGTGTGCCCTGGGCTTTGAAAAAACCATGCCTTATGTACATGGCTCGCAAGGTTGCGTCGCCTATTTCCGTACTTATTTCAATCGTCATTTTAAAGAACCGGTCGCTTGCGTATCGGACTCCATGACTGAAGACGCCGCGGTGTTCGGCGGGCAGAAAAACATGTTTGCCGGTCTGGAAAACGCCAAGGCCCTGTATCAACCGGACATCATCGCGGTATCGACCACTTGTATGGCGGAAGTAATCGGTGACGATTTGAACGCGTTCATCAACAACGCCAAAAAAGCCGGTCATATCGAGCAGGAATTCCCAACGCCGTTCGCGCATACCCCGAGCTTCGTCGGCAGTCATACCACCGGCTGGGACAACATGTTCGAGGGCATGATCAAGTATTTCACGCTCAACTTCATGGACGATAAAAAAGTCGGTTCCAACGCCAAGATTAATCTGGTGCCCGGCTTTGAAACCTACTTGGGCAATTTCCGCGTCATGCACCGCATGATGAAAGAAATGGGTGTCGATTACACGCTATTGAGCGATCCTTCCGAAGTGCTGGATACGCCTGCCGACGGTACCTTCCGCATGTATGCGGGCGGTACCACCCAGGCCGAAGTCAAGGATGCGCCTAACGCGATTGATACCCTGTTGCTGCAACCCTGGCAGTTGGAAAAAACCAAGAAGTTTGTGCAAAACATCTGGCATCAACCTGCTACGGCGATCAATATCCCGATGGGCCTGGAATGGACCGACCAGTTCCTGATGGAAGTCTCCAAACTCACCGGCAAAGCAATTCCGGCGTCTTTGGAACTGGAACGCGGCCGTCTGGTAGACATGATGACCGATTCGCACGCCTGGATGCACGGCAAGAAATTTGCCCTGTACGGCGATGCCGATTTCGTCATGGGCATGACCAAATTCCTGCTGGAACTCGGCGCCGAACCCAGCGATGTGTTGTGCAACCACGCCAACAAACGCTGGCAAAAAGCCCTGCAAAAAATCCTCGACGCTTCGCCTTACGGTAAAAACACCCAGATCCATATCGGCAGGGATTTATGGCATTTCCGCTCCTTGGTCTTCACCAACAAACCGGATTTCATGATCGGCAACTCTTACGGCAAGTTCATCCAGCGCGATACTTTCTATAAGGGTGAAGAGTTTGAAGTACCGTTAATCCGCATCGGCTTCCCGATTTTCGACCGTCACCATCTACACCGCATGACCACGCTGGGTTATGAAGGCGCGATCTATTTGCTGACAACGCTGGTCAATGCCGTGCTGGAACAACTGGATAAAGAAACCAAAGGCATGGGCACAACGGATTATAACTACGATTTGATTCGTTAAAATCCAGCCTGCCACCCTTCGGCTCGTTCCCAAGCTCCAGCTTGGGGAATGCGGTCTTGGAAGCTCCAGCTTCCAGAATTCCCGAAGCTGGAGCTTCTCGGATTCTGGTTCCCAAGCAGAGCTTGGGAACCAGCGATAGAGGGCTGAGTAGTTTCAATAACAAGGATAAAACCATCAAGGCGCGAAGAAATTATTAATAAAACTTCGTGCCCTTCGTGGTTAATCAAGTATCGAAAATCTAAACGGAGAGCCCCAATGCCAAGCGTTATGTTGAAGAAAAACCCGGAAGGCAAGCTGGTCTTCTATGTACCGAAAAAAGATCTGGAAGAAGTAGCGGAAACCGTTGAGTTCGACAGCGTCGACAAATGGGGCGGCGAGGTCGTACTCGCCGATGGTTCCAAATATTATTTTGAACCGATAGCTCCGCCCGACTTCCCTATCACCTTACGCGCAAAACGCGTAGATTCAGGAGAATAATCATGGCTTTATATATTGTTGAAGCGGATTGTATTTCATGCGGCGACTGCGAACCGGTCTGCCCTACAAACTCCATTACCGAAGGTCCTATCGTCTTTAAAATCGACAAGAAGACCTGCACGGAATGCGAGGGGGATTTTGACGTTCCTCAATGCGTCAAGGTCTGCCCTATCGATAACTGCATCCTGCCTTTACCGGCGTAAACCGATGAACAGCCTTAAGCTGTCAAGAGAACTGGCGCTACGTATCGGGTTGGCCGCTCGCGCCTTGCCCGATACCGATGCCAGACGCCTGCTGAACGTGTTGAGTACCTGTGTGACCGAGCCGATGACGGACAGCAAAATCGCCGCCATTGAGCTTGATGCCTTTAAAAACGCCAATGACGGTGAATTTGCCGCCGTTGACGACAGCGTTTTACAGCAAGCCTTAAATATCCTGAAAAACGCCGCACCGGAAAAAGTCCTCCCTGCCGTGCAAGCCTACCGGGACGGCGACCTGCCGGGTTCGGTACGGATTGCCTGCGCCAGCGATGACGGCATCCATGTCAACGGCCATTTCGGCGCCTGTTCATGGTTCATGATTTATCAGGTGAGCAGCGACGAAGCGCGCTTGATCGACATCCGTACCGCCGAAATTCCGGAAGGCCTGGTTGTCGATGACAAAAACGTCTTTCGCGCCGAACAGATACAGGACTGTAAAGTATTGTATGTCGCGTCGGTCGGAGGACCTGCGGCGGCGAAAATCGTCAGGTTCGGCATACACCCGATGAAACTCGCCGCGATTGAAAGCCTGGCCGATGTGATTGCCCAACTGCAAACGGTCATTGCCGGCACACCGCCGCCCTGGCTGGCGAAAGCGATGGGTATTGAAGCCGGCGAGCGATTCCGGTTTGAACGGGAGGCGTCGGGATGATCACAGCAGAGCAAGCGCAGGAAATAGCCGACAAAATCGTCGATCTCGGTGTGGGCGACGCCACGGTTTCAGCACTCAGGCAGCAGTATCAAAAGATACACTTTACTTACTGCATGGATGATGATTTGCCCAATAACTCGCCGGTCATTGAGCATAAAGATTTCAATCTTTATTTGATTGACGGCCGTGAGCATTGTCTGTGCTTAACCAATGATTACGAGAGCGCAACGGGTATTGTCGTTGCTGAAATTATCGCTGATTAAACGGAATCGAGTATGTCTGGTCGTGAAACCCCTGTCAGCGTTCCCATTGCAGACTGCGGCTTATGTCCTTTTCGCGGCAAAACCCTGCTGATGGGCCGCTGCATGCCCGGCGATACCTGCGTGTCGGCGGAAAGCGGGCGGCAAATCGACCGCTTTTTCCGTGTTAACCCGGCCTATGCCGAGCACTATCTCAAAGACGGTTTTTGGGAAAGGCGCGCTATTGCTGTTCGTTACGCACCGCAAAAGGCGCTGACGGAACTCATTCACGATGACGACGAAGTGGTCAGGCGCGCGGTCGCCTACCGCTTGCCGCAAAGCCAGCTCCATCAACTGCTTGACGATCCCGACCGGGAAGTACGCATGACGGTTGCCGATCGCATTGCCGCCGAGGAATTGGAAAAACTGGCAGATGACCGGGACTATATCGTCAGATTGACGGTGGCCCGGCGACTGCCGGAAGGCCGTCTGTTTCGGCTGATTCGTGATAAAGACGTGCAGGTCAGGAAAATCGTTGCCGAACGCTTGCCCGAAGTCAGCTTGGGGCTAATGGCGCATGATGAGGCTCCGGAAGTCCGGCGCATCATCGCCGAACGCATGAATCCCGAAGATGCGGTGACCCTATTAACCGATCCCGACTGGGTGGTGCGCTATACCGCCGTACAGCGCGTAGCGCCCGAGGCTTTGGCAGGCCTGCTTGACGATCCCGAGCCTGATGTTCGGGCGGCGGTGCGGGAACGGCTAAGCATTGGCTCTCAAGCAACCCCCGAGAATTGACACCTGGAATCTTGATGATGACCAATCATAAATTTCAACTGGATGGGCAACAGCTTGCAAAACTGTGCAAGAACACCTTGCCCGGACACAGCGATGAACTGTTACTGACAAAAATCCAGGCTCTGGTTCCCGATTATCCGGTTCGCTTGGCCAGAACAGGCAGCGAATGGTATCGTCTCGGCGGTATCGTGGATATGAACGGCAAGCGCATTGCCAACGATCTGGTGGAATGGACGGAAAGAACGTTCATAGAATGCGGAAAAGACCTGCAAACCCTCATCGATTATACCCGCGCGCAAAAACTAATCGCCACGCGGCAAACCGGCAATACTTTGAATTTTGTGATCCAGACCGGACGCCGGGCGGAAGACTTCATGCAGCTGGATATTGATAAAACCCATGAAATGTCCGACCGCCTGCTGGTCAGTGAAAGTGATCCGCCGGAAGACCTGGAAGAGTTTATCGACCCGCTGACACCCGACTATGTCGATACATTCGGCATCGGCACGGCGCGCTATGCGTATCGACGCAAAACCGACGTCGCGGTGTTCATGACGGAAATCAATAAACACCATATCCAGGAACATCCGGTACAACGCTTTATGGATGACTGGAACCGCAGCAGCGCCCAGCAAAAAGCCGTGCTGTCCGACGACTGGATTGTCCGCCCGTTTCGAAACACCGGGCGCTTCGGCGAGCAGCAAATTAACGTTGAAATCATCAACACCCAGCAAAAAAATCTGCCGCAACTGGACGATATTAACGGCAAAAAAGGTCCTGCCCTGCAAAACCTGTTAGCCCGCTTTGATCGTCAGGCCGGTTATCCCTTCGCCTGGTTCTTTTACATGGCGAAAGGCAAACTGGTTTCACCGCACTGCGGCGTCGCGGTTTATAAGGACATCAGCGGCGATTTTTCTTATTTACCGGAACGCGATGTCGCCATCCTTAAAGACTGGATTAACACGCCCTACAGCGTGTAACTGCAGGCCTTTATGTTTATTAATTTTTTAACGCGATAAGCCATTATCAACAATAGGAGTCAACACTATGTCAATTGCACAAATCAAAGCATTCTCCGAGCAGGCCAAAACAGATCCTGTTTTAAAGGAAAAACTGTTGGGGGTACAAAAAATCAGGGAACTGATCGCTTTGGGCAAGGAATATAACTTTGAACTGGATGAAGTGGAACTGTACCCACCCAACGAACCGCAGTTTGTTGAGGAGCAACTGTCCGAGCGGATGGCCAAGGCTTTACTGAGAGTGTGAGTCGCGTAGCTCCGCTGAACATCATCCTCAGGCCCGGCGGCATCGTCATTAAGGCGGTGTAGCCGGGAGTTGACAACATGCCGGTACTACTTGATTGCCAGACGTTTGCCGGTAAACGAGATTGGGCCGAAAACCCGGAGCGGAACATTGGTTGGTTTAAGATTCAACGGGTCGGCGTCCAAAGGAAAAATCTCGACCGTAACGTCACCTGCTAAGGTACCGTTGGCATTTTGGCGTATTTTAAACAAGGATCTGCCAAATCCGTTAAGCGCATTGTTGTTATTCGGATCAGTGGTGAAATCCAGTGTCCGGACCCAAATCATCCCGTTGATCATTGCCCAACTACCCTGTTGGTCGCCAAAGGGCCCGGTCGGATCGAATTGGCCGGAATTCTGGCTAAACGCCTGCTTGCCCGGTGTTAAAGTCAGCAGTTGCTTGTATCCGTCCTTTTGGTTAAGCAAGTAAGTGCCGGGTACTGTGGACGTTTCTGCACTGACGGATTGTGTAACGGCTGCAAAAACGACCAGAATCATGATCATCGTTAAAAATTTGGCTTTCATGCTGTTGCTCTTCGATAGTTAACAAACGGTTTATAAAATAGACTCCGCACGGAATAGAACCGGAGATAGAGTCTATAGAATAACCGGATATTTGAAAATTGCTCAGCCATTGCCGTCATTTACCGGCCGATACCGTAATAGGTAAAGCCTTGCCGTTTAAGCAGGGCGGGTTGATATAAATTCCTGCCGTCAAAAATCACAGCCTCTTTCAAGGTGTTTTTTATCAATTGAAAGTCAGGGCTCCAGAAGTTTTTCCATTCCGTGACCACAACCAGTGCATCTGCGCCCTGCAAAGCCTCTTCGGCGCTTTCCACCAGCGTTAAACCGGGGTTGTCGCGATAAATCCTCCTGGCTTCATCCATTGCTTCCGGGTCGAAGGCCCTGACCGCTGCACCGGCATTAATCAAGTTCTCAAGGATCACCCGGCTGGGCGCTTCCCGCATATCGTCGGTTTTTGGTTTGAACGCCAAGCCCCACAGCGCAAAGACCTTACCGCGCAGATCACCCCGGTAATGCTGAACGATCTTGTTGAAGACCACCTGTTTCTGTCGGTTATTGACATTCTCTACGGCGTTCAACAGTTCCGCCTGATAGCCCATTTGTTGTGCGGTGCGTTCCAGCGCCTTGACATCCTTGGGGAAACAGGAGCCGCCATAGCCGCACCCCGGATAGATAAACGAATAGCCGATACGCGAATCGGCGCCGATGCCGTTCCTGACCTGTTCGATATCCGCTCCCAACAACTCGGCCAGATTGGCCAATTCATTCATGAAGCTGATTTTGGTCGCCAGCATCGCATTGGCCGCATACTTGGTCAGTTCGGCGGAACGAATATCCATCGTGATGACCCGTTCATGGCTGCGGTTAAACGGCGCGTATAGCGCTTTTAACAGCTCCGCGGTTCTTGGGTTGTCGGTGCCGACAATAATCCGGTCCGGCTTCATGAAGTCATTAATGGCCGCGCCTTCCTTTAAAAACTCGGGATTGGAAACCACATCAAAATCAATCTCCACGCCGCGCTTGCTCAATGTTTCAAGAATAGTCGCCTTCACCTGATCGGCGGTGCCCACCGGTACGGTCGATTTGTCGATGACGATACGATAACTGTCCATGTGCTCGGCTATCGACTTCGCTACGGCCAGCACATACTGCAAATCCGCCGCGCCGTCTTCATCGGGCGGCGTACCGACGGCAATAATCTGGAAAGTTCCGTGACTCACCGCTTCCTGTATGTCCGTGGTGAATTTTATCCGGCCCGCCTGCCGGTTTTCTTTAACCAGTGCTTCAAGTCCCGGCTCATAAATAGGAATAATGCCTTTTTTCAGGTTATCGATCTTTTTTTGGTCGACATCAATACAAACCACATCATTGCCGACTTCCGCGAGACAAGCGCCGGTCACCAGGCCGACATAACCGGAACCAAATATTGTTACTTTCATTTTTTTACATCCTGACCTTGTGTAATTGAAGTGAAATGGAAACTTGAGCGGGGTTCTTATAAGATAACGGCCTGCTGCCAATTTCCTGTATTTTTAATCATCAAACCGTTATAGACTGTTATTGTTACAACAATAAAACATCACACGATCATGAAATCAAAATTAATCATTAGCGCTGTTCAGCAACCCTGTAATGAAGACAGGCAAACAAACCTTGATTTTTCCATTGCCAAAATTCATGAGGCCGCCGCCTTGAATGCAGACCTGGTGGTATTGCCCGAACTGCACCTGGGACCTTATTTTTGCCAGGACGAAGATTATAATCATTTCAGTCTGGCGCAAACGATTCCGGGCCCGGCCACGGAAACTTTGTCAGCCGTCGCCAAAAAACTGAGCATCGTTATCGTTTCCACCATTTTCGAAAAAAGAGCGCCGGGGCTGTATCACAATACCGCCGTTGTTTTTGACAAAGACGGTAGTATCGCCGGCAAATACCGAAAAATGCACATACCCGATGATCCGGGTTTCTATGAGAAATATTACTTTACCCCCGGTGATATCGGCTTTAAGCCGATAACAACGTCTATCGGCAAACTCGGCGTATTGGTCTGCTGGGATCAGTGGTTTCCTGAAGCGGCGCGTTTGATGGCCCTGGCCGGTGCGGAAATTTTAATATACCCGACCGCGATCGGCTGGGATAAGCAGGATACCGCAGACGAACAGCAGCGCCAACTGAACGCCTGGATAACGATTCAGCGTTCTCATGCCATTGCCAACGGCATCCCGGTGATTGCCTGCAACCGTATCGGCTTTGAGAAAGCACCCGGCTCGGAAACAACGGGCATTGATTTTTGGGGCAACAGTTTTATCGCCGGCCCGCAAGGAGAGATAATAACGCAGGCCAATGCTTCGGAAACAAAACTATTGACCTGTTCGCTTGATGATTCAAATACGGAACGGGTCAGGCAAATATGGCCCTATTTGCGTGACCGCAGAATCGATGAATACGGCGATTTAACCAAGCGTTTCATTGATTAACGGCCTCATCAATTTTAAAAATAGTGCGGGAGCCGGTTTTTTAGCCCCGATAACGTGGTTAAAGCTACTCCTGCACTTCAAATTCAGACTTGTCATGCCCAGCTTCCAGCAAGGCCTGCAACCATTTAGGCATTACCCCGCGCCCCGTCCAGGTTTTTTCAGCATCATCGGGATGACGATACTTGACCGCCACTTTAACGCCTTTACGAAGCGGTTTTTTATCGTTTTCGTAAATATCCACCATCATATTGATGGAAGCCGCCAAGTCTTTAATCTGAGCTATGACTTCTTTGCGTTTATTCGCCTGTTTATTTCTTAATGCTTTTTCTGCGCTGTCGATAACAGCCTTTAATTCATTTTCAGAAAGATTCTGATAATCGGTCATTATTTACCCCATTTAATTAAAAAACCCACAAAATATCATACCATTATTTAGTATTAACAAAAACGTTCGCCTTATTGTCCGACATTTTTATATACACCTTGGTTGCACTATACATATTAACGGGATTTATGGTATTGCCAACCTGAAATTGGCATTTATTGTTTAAATTAAATAAGTATTTAAATCGGATAGAATGCGTTACTTTCAAATTATTTGAGTTAGCCGGAAACCATAATGAATAAAGGCCTGTTACTGATTATTGTCTTATTACTATCTTACGGCTTTTGGCTCAGTAACGGATTTAAAAATATCGCCGGGGGTATTTCAGTATTCCTGCTCGGTATGTTATCGCTGGAGAGAGGATTCAAGACCTTTACCGGCGGGATGCTGGAGCGTATCTTGCAGAAAACCACCGATACGCTTTGGAAGAGTTTGAGTTTCGGCTTTATCTCAACGGTGTTAATGCAATCCAGCGGCCTGGTTTCGGTGATTACCATTTCCTTCCTGAGCGCCGGTTTGATTGACCTGGTTGCAGGCATCGGTATTGTTTTCGGGGCCAATCTCGGCACTTCTTCCGGGGCATGGTTGATTGCGGGCCTTGGCTTAAAAGTCAATATTTCCAGTTACGCCATGCCGCTGCTGGTTTTTGGCGCGCTGGGCATCTTCCAGGCCGACAAAAAAGTAAAAAGCATCGGCACTATCCTGGCCGGTTTGGGTTTTCTTTTTTTAGGCATACACTACATGAAGGAAGGCTTTCAAAGCTTCGAAAACACGATAAATCTGGTCGATTACGCCATGACCGGAGTCAAAGGCTTATTGGTGTATACCGCGGTGGGTATTATCGTCACCATTATCATGCAATCCAGTCACGCGACTATCTTATTGATCCTTACCGCGCTTTCCGTCCGGCAAATAACCTATGACAATGCCCTGGCGCTGGTCATCGGCGCCAATGTCGGCTCAACCATCACGGCAATCATCGGTTCCTTAAGCGCCAATATCCAGGGTAAACGACTGGCCGGCGCTCATTTGTTTTTGAATCTTTTTACCGGCTTATTTACCCTGGTTTTCATTAACCAGTTTATTGCCGCTGTTGATATTATCAGTGCCAGTTTGGGTATTGCCGCCACGGACAATGCGCTGAAATTGGCGACTTTCGACAGCCTGTCCAATTTGACAGGCATTATCCTCATTCTGCCTTTTGTTAACTACTTGGTCAGCGTGCTGGAAAAACTGTTCAAAGAAAAGCATCCGCATCGTTTCAAGCCAAAGTATTTGAACCCGTCTGCGATGAAATTTCCGGAAACGGCCATTGAATCGGTCAGACTGGAAAGTATTCATTTATATGAAAACGCGATCCCCGTCATCTTGCATACGTTTGGTTTGCATAAGCGCGATCTCGTCGATGCGAACCATATTAAACAACGCCTGGAGCAGATTAATGATCCCGTTGAATGGGAAATCGACGCCCGCTATGAAGAGCGGATTAAAGGTATCTACAGCGCTATTATTGCTTTTATCAGCCAAGCCAAGTTTACACGCGAAACATCGCAATCCACGCAACTTTCGTTATTACGTGATGCTAACCGGAATCTTGTCGAAGCGATAAAAGACACCAAGCACCTGCAAAAAAACTGGCTGCGCTTCATGGCGTCGGATAATCGGGCGACGATCAATGAATACAAAAAAATAGCCTGTCAGATAGGCCTGCACATACAGCGGATTGAACAGTTCAGGAAGCAAATTGAAAATAACGAAGCCCCGTCGTTATCACTGGATGCGTTGAAGCTAACGGTTGCAGACGACGATTTACAAATGAACCGTGTCATTGAAACCCTGATCAGAGAACAAAAGATAAAACCGGAAACCGCTTCCTCATTAATCAACGACAGCACCTATATGCGCGACATCAAGAAAAACCTGATAAAAGCGGCCGAAGTGCTGTTTGCAGGCAACGGCATCAGTAACGGCAAAATTGAACAGCGGCTTGAATAAAATCGAACTCTGCGTTGCGCACACTTATATCTTGATTCCAGGTCCCCAAAAGTACAGAATCCCCGACTGAACATCGGGAGGCCGCGGTGGAAATCCAACCCGGTTTAGGAACGAGCATTAAAAAACACCGGCGTAAAAACAGCATTTTTACCGCCAGGAAATAAACAATCGATCTCAGGAGAAGAACGGTGATGCAAGCAACACGACTGCTTTACCTGTTACACAGCGGTAATTTATACGGCACCGAACGCATGGCGCTGGTCACTTTGGACGGCTTGCGCGAACATTTGCAGCCCTTGTTATTCGCACCGCCCGGACCCGTGCATCAAGCCGCCGCGGAACTGGGCATCGAAACCCGCGTATTTAACGGCAGCCTGGATTTACTAAAGCAATTACCGGCATTTTTACGCAGTCAGCAACGCATTGCCGTCTGCGCCACCGGCGTTTCGCATTCGCTGATTTTTTTGCTGTTAAACGGCCTGTTCCGCCTGGATAACGTTCATCTGCATTTGGTCCACGGCGGCACCGATGAGCGGCTCAGTTACGGCAGGAAAAAATGGCTGAATTACCTGCCGGTTCAATTGGTCGCCGTATCCGCCTATGTACGCGAGCGCTTGCTGGCGCATGGCGTGCGCGAACAACAGATAAAAGTCCTGGAAAACTTCCTGCCCGACCGGCAGATTGCTACCGCACGACAACGAGCGCCTTTTACAGAGGCCGGTATCCGCAAAGTGATTGTGGTGTCGCGCGTTGACCCGATCAAGCGCATTGACGTCCTGCTCGAGGCGCTGGATATCGAGCCCTCATTACAGTCGTTGGAAATCCGCATACTCGGCACCGGTTGGGATTTTGATCAATTACGCGAACGCGCCGGGCAAAACAATCCCAATGTCACCTTTGTCGGTTTCAGTGAAAACGTCGCCGAAGAACTGGCCGCCAGTGACTTGTTGGTGCATTGTTGTCCGGTCGAGCCCTTCGGTCTCGCCATCCTGGAAGCGATGGCGGCAAAAGTGCCGGTGTTGCTGCCCGATGAAGGCGGTTCAGCAAGCCTGATACCGACGCTGGACCTGGACAGCATCGAACTGGCAGGCCTGCATTTTAAAGCCAATAACCCGCAAGATCTCGCCAAACAACTATGTACTCTGCAATCAGCCGGTGCCGATCAATTAAACCGGATAGCCGATAACGCGCACCGCCGCTTGCTTGAGTGCTATTCCAGTCATGCCGGATTAAATAACTACCGGGTTCTTTTTGAAAAGGTGATCATCCAATGAAAAATCCAAGTGTTTCTGTCGTAGTGATTGGCCGCAATGAAGGACAGCGCCTCGCCGATTGCTTGGCTTCCATCAAGGCCGTTAACCCTATTGATGGCGACATAGAACTGATCTATGTCGATTCCAATTCCCAGGACGGCAGCCCCGAATTAGCCGAAACCTTCGGCGCAAAAGTATTGCGCGTGCTGCCGCAACGTCCGTGTGCGGCGATTGGCCGTAATGCCGGTTGGCGGATAGCGAGTGCGCCGTTTATCCTCTTTCTTGACGGCGATACCCGCCTGCATCCGGCCTTTCTACAAACCGCCCTGCAAGCTTTGGCCGCACATCCCGAAGTCGCCATCGTCTGGGGCCATCGCCGCGAACGCTACCCTGAACGCACCCTGTATAACCGCGTACTGGATCTGGACTGGATTTATCCGCCCGGCATCACCGATTTTTGCGGCGGCGACGCGTTGATGCGCCGCGAAGTCCTCGAAAGCGTCGGCGGTTTCAGCGAAGACCTGATCGCCGGTGAAGAGCCGGAACTCTGCCAACGCATCCGCGCCCTCGGCAACACTATCCTGCACATCGACCAGCCGATGACCGATCACGATCTGGCCATGACCCGCTGGCAAGCCTACTGGAAACGGGCCCTACGCGCCGGACACGCCTACGCCGAAGTCTCGCAGCGCATGAAAAACACCGCCTTCCCGCTATGGGTCAGCGAATGCAAACGCAACGCCATCCATACCGGCGTATTACTGGCGATGCTGGTCGGCGCGCTTACGCTGGCAGTGCTGATCAGCGATGTCTGGCCGCTGTTGGCTTTGCTGTTGACGTACAGTTTTTTGATCGTGCGCTCGGCCTACAAAGCCCGCTGGAAATGCAGCCAGCCTGTGACCTTGCTGTTGTACGGCGTACATTCGCATTTGCAGCAGATACCGATTGCCTTGGGGCAGTTGGGGTATTGGGTTAATCGAGTCAGGAATCGGCGGCAGGGGTTGATTGAGTATAAATGAAGTTGTGTAGAATTTGGCAGGACAGGCTTGACATCCAATCTAATAACAGGACAATCGTTTTCGGGAGGTGTCTAACATTGCGCTGCATATAGAATTTTCATTTTCTAAGAGCAGCATTCGAGCCAACTGAAGTCTATTAGTTTTGCTAATAGCCGAATTTGGCTTCCGTATCATCATTATAAATACGATCTTAATGATAAGTATCATGCCAAGGTTAGGCCACCTCTCTCCACTTTTACCAGCGGTTATGCCAGATTACAAAAAATTTTTCGATGAAAAGGCTATCATCAACGCTCTTTGCAAACAACGGATGTCATTGTGCAGCAAGACTCACGAAAAAGAATTTTTTGAGAAATACTCGCCATCCAATCTAAAAGAAGTTGATCCCATTTTAAATTTGATGCCACCACGCTCACGGTGGAAACGCCCATCGAAAAATAAACGCGATCAAGCAGATTCAAGACAGCAAATCAAATACTTGTATTGGACTGTGTATTCCCTCAGAGGGGCATCTGCGAATCAAGATATAGATTGGATAAACAAACAAGACGGCTTAATTGATTCAATTCGAACAAAAGCCCTTATTCAAAACCAGCTATTTATTTCTCCACCAGCAATCAAGCCTTTCCCTAAAGATAAATCAAAATCAGAATATCGAATTATTGCAAGCTACAGCGATAATCTGGTCGATTCAATTTTAATCGGACAATGTGCCAAGTACCTTCGTAGAATGTTTGATGATTATTTCTTTCCTTGTTCATTTGCATTCCGCTATCCATCCAATCGAGATACGCCAGTCATTACACACCATGATGCATTTGCAAAGCTGGTAGAGTTTTGGCAAAAACATAAAAACCAATCAATTTATGTCGCAGAATCCGATATACAAGGTTTCTATGACACGATAAGCCATGAGGTCATTTTGGATTGTTACGATCAAGCGATTAAGGAACTTTCTCAAAAAGGCATCCAAATTGATGAACAGGCCCGACATGTTATCGTTGCTTATTTAGAATCATATACATATAAGTATGCACGGGAACAAGTTTTATTAAAAAATTCAGATATTCCTGAAAATAAAGTAAAGGATAGATACGAGACCCTTAAGGTTTTTTCAGAGAGGTATGGAGATTATAAATACGGAGTTCCTCAAGGAGGAGCGTTTACGCCATAGACACAAAAGAGAACTTTGAGTTTGATCGGCAAATTTCATTCTGCCGATCAAATTCATTGATTGACATGAGACGTAAAAGGTAATAAATATATGTCTCATGACGCGATCCTCAAACACCGACAAA
>SXGS01355445.1_pt1 | contig 14545 bp, 9 predicted proteins | sample 3174681 | NCBI WGS metagenome assembly SXGS01 (sample SAMN11356861, study PRJNA531348) | freshwater metagenome | isolation source: freshwater sample F1-80 | place: China: Fuxian Lake, Yuxi | collected 2017-12-25
CCCAAGCATCCAGGAATCCAACGTCCGATCCGTCCCACGTCCACTTCAAGTTTCTGCTATTCGCTGCACGCCTTTCCACATCTTACGCTGAACCAATACACGATGCCATTCGTTCTGTGCTTGGATTCAAAAGACGATGCACCATTAGGGCCGAGGACTTGAGCTGAGGACCAGCGTGACACTGCGAATGCTGATACACGAGCTGCTCGCAACCGCTGTCGAAATACTCGGCGTCTCGAGGGCCCGTGCACAGTACTGAAGTCGAATTCTGATATGACGACAATATGTTTTCGGCGGTGCACGATGTATCCCCGGGGGTGCCTTCGGCGCCCGGGGAGAGGTTGAGCCGCCGCCCCGCAGTTCCGGAGCGAATCCGGTGAGGCGGGGTCTGCGGTGAGGCGGGGTCTGTGGTGAGGCGAAGGCTATGGTGCCGCGGGTTGTGGCTTCCGAGGCGCGGCGGCGGGAGCGGCGGGAGCGGACCGGGCGTTTTTCTGAGCTTCGCTGGCCATCAGGACGTCGGTTAATCCCTTCAGGTCGGTCCAGAGTGTGCCTTCGCCGGCGTAGAACAGATCCAGCTGGATGTCTTTGGGCAGGCCCGTGGCGAAGACCCACTGGTTGTAGGCGGAGCCGGAACCGAAGGCATCAACAGCCAGCCCGAACAGCTCGGAAGTGGATTCGGCCAGTTGCTGTTTTGCTTCGGCCCTGGCCCGGCCCAGCGTGACACTGGCCTCCGCATCGAACTCCGCCGTTTTGCGAGCGATGGCGGCCACCTTCTTCAGCGTGCCGGCTCGGGTTTCCTCGGCCTTCTTCCGACCTTCCGCGTTTGCCTGGGCGACCAGTTTTCTGGTCTCCGCATCGATACGTTCGCGTTCCAGGTCCACCTTTTTTTCCGCCTCACGCAGCGTGGCTTCAGTGCGGGCAGTCAGCAGCTCCTGCTCTCTGGTCAGTTTCAGCTCGTCGGCGATGAATTTCTCCTGAATCGGCTTTCGAATTTCCTGGGGGATATGAATATTCCGGACGAACCCGTGCAGCAGTGTCAGCCCTTTATCCTCAAGGATCTGGTGGAACGAATTCGAAACATCGTCCTGAAATGTCCGACGCGTTTCGCCGACCAGCAGATCAACCACGCCGAGGGACGACCCCTTGTTGCGGCAGATGCTTTCAATCTGCGGCACGACGACCTTTGTCTCAACGGCCTGCAGTGTGCCGAACTTGCGGATCACGTCGGCTGCCTGGTCCGGCATAATGCCCCACACCGCGGTGAAGTCCATGTGGATCCGGAAACCGTCGTTGGAGGGAAAGGAGATTCCGCTGCCATCTTCCCGGACTGCCGGTTCGCCGCTGTCATCCAGCGCCGGCTGACCATTCAGCATCACCAGATCGGACTTGAGAGACTTCTCTGCGAATCCAACACCGATGATATCCACGTGCTGCTCGTTCGGATTGACCGGGTAGAGTCCCGGCTGGAGTACCTTTTTCTGGATCCCGGCGACGGCACCTGTCAGGCGGCTGTCGGTCAGATTCGTCACGACACCGACGTATCCGGTGGGAATGGATACCCAGCCGGCATGTTTGACCTGTGCATCGGCATCGATCGTTTTTTCGCGGATGACTTCCACCGCATAGGCGTAGTCGTTGATTCGATAGGTCCCGGGGCCGAACACCTGTCTCAGAATCCCTTTTTCACTGGTCTGATCGAGATCACCGTCGACGAGAAACTGGCCGCCCGTCAGATCCTGCCCCATCTTGCTGGCCACCAGAGCGAGTTCACCAGGTTTGATGACAACATCCTTGACCTGTCGGGTCTCCCACCAGCCGATCCAGCGAAAATGCCTGCCAGGTCCGAGCATTTCGCGAAGGATACCGATTTCCAGCGGCCGTCCATGGTCGTCCACGCGGGCAAACTGTCCGGGTGCCGCGACGGGACGCCGTCCCGGCAGAAACGGCAGCGGCGGGCCCTTGTACCGCATCACCAGACTGAAGCCTTCCGGCACATAGACGCGATTGAACGTCCATTCGAATGCTTCGTATCCGACCAGCATCAGCACCACGGCCGGGATGGCAAACCCCGCCCGGGTGCGGAACAGACGACTGAAGGAATGATTGCTGCTCACAGACGCCTCGACCTTCCTGAAAAACTTGATGGGTCAGTGCGATCCCGACAAACCGCCATGCCGTCCGGCTCAGTCTCACGGTGCGCTGGTTGTGGTCACGGGGGATGTTGTCGCGGGGCCAGTCGCCGGCTGGACGGTTCGACCGCTGGCGGCCGCCGCCGAATCAGCAAACGAGGCGAAGATCTGCATGATGGGGCTGTCAGCCGTATTGACCATCATGCGCCGATAGGACGCGGACAGCTTTTCATACAGGACATACTGGGCAAACCCCTGTCCGTCGCCTGAGAATGCATCCACGGCCTTCTTCCAGCCGGCGGCCTGCGCCTGGTTGTCGAATCGAACGACGTCGGCTGCGGCTTTTCCCTTTGCCCCGATGGCTGCCGCCTCATCGACGGAAGCCTCCAGCTTCAGCTGCGCCACGGCCAGATCTTCACTGGCTCTGGTCAGCGCAACTTCCTGTTCCTGCAGCGCGGTGGTGACCACCTTGACAATCTCCTGATCGGCCACGACCAGTGCCTGTTTCTGCTGCACCATCGCCTTCTCCACCGCCAGCTTCTGCTCGGACTCCTGCTGCAGCTTCTGCTGCTGATACTGCAGTTCCTGCTGCTTGGCAATCTCACGCTTCCGCACCGGATCCGCGATCTTGTCCGGAGGACGGATGGTCGTAATCAGCGCCTGAATGACCTCAATGCCCAGGGGCTGACAGGCTTCACGCATGGATTTCTCAAAGGATTCCTGAAACTTTGTGCGGGTTACGCCCTGAATAAATTCCCTGCCGGACGCGTTCGATCCCTGCAGCCGACAGAAGCTCCGCGCGTTTGGCATGATCACAGTCTCAACGATTTCCTTGTCAATCGTCGGACCATTCGACGCCTGATTGAACAGAACATAAATCTCGGCCGCCTTTTCAGGCTGAATGCGAAACTCGATGACGCCGTCCAGACTCACCCAGAAACCATCCTTCGTGGGAAAACCCATATCACCTTCTTCACCGAGGTTGAATCTCTGGCTGCGGCAGTCCACGAGGTCGACTCGCTGCACATAAGGATTCAGATAATGGGTGCCCGGTTCGAGCGCCAGTTCCTGCACCCCGCGTTTTCCCGGAGGAACCAGAAGCTGGTTGGGATCGTCGGCCAGCGGGGCGGCCAGATTCGTCATGACGCCCTTGAAACCCGCCGGGATCGTGACGGGCTTGTGTACCTCGACCGCGAACAGGTGCGGATTGATCGGGTATCGTCCGGGGTTCAGAACTCCCGGCATAATGCCCTTGGTGATCGGAACGCCGCCTTCTTCGGTAAGTGCCAGGAACTCTCCGTAACCCAGATCATCGCCTGTCAGACTGATCTTGACGCCCATCTCACCGGAAACAATCTCCACCTGCCGGATCACCTCCCACGACCAGACGTAGGGATTGTAGAAGTATCGCCCTTCCGTCAGTACATCTTTCTGGATCCCCTTGTATTCACCCGAAGGAGCGACTTCCTCACTGTTCGGCAGGTCCTTGCCGATTTTTTTCAGCAGAATCGCGATTTCGCCGCTGCCGACATCGATTCGAAAGCTGGTGTACACCAGCCATGAAAGCCCGGCGCACATCGCACACAGGAACACGACGGCGGCCAGGGGAGCACCACTGGCGGGGCGTCCGGGTTGCCGGGATCGAGGGTCCGAAATCTCTGATAGGCCGGACATCAACATTTCTCCATCATGTCGCTGATCGAACTGCTGCAGCGTCGAGCGGAAAGGATGATTCGCGCTGCGTGAACAGGATGCCTGAGTGTGTCGGGTAACAACGAGAGGACTGCCCCAGTGGATCACTCATTTCAGAAAATCCCGATCCCGCCGCTAAAATCGGTCACGGAAACGTCCCGAATCCCTTAAACTCGCTCCGGATTCCGGGACATTGCTGGCAATTCGGCGTATCTGGTCAAAAAAACCGGACAACAGGGGGCGGGCATGCTGAAAAGAAGACGATTTCTGAATCTGATGGCCGCCGGACTGGCCGGCAGTACACTGCCGGGGAGCGTGCAGGCGGCTTCTTTTGCTCGAAAACGCCTGGCCGTGGTGACGACGGAATGGCGTTATTTTTCCCACGCATGGCACATGGCAGAGCGGTTTCTGGTGGGTTACCCCCGGAATGGCCGCTGGCATCGCCCGCCGCTGGATGTTGTGGCTGCGTATGTTGATCAGACGCCGGAAAATGACCTCAGTCGCAGGCGGTCAGAGGAATTCGGTTTCCCGATCCATGCCACGATCGCCGACGCGCTGCGCTGCGGCAGTGACCAGCTGGCCGTGGACGCGGTCCTGATCATCGGTGAGCACGGGAACTATCCAAAGTCTGAGTTTCAGCAGACCATGTATCCGCGGTACGAGTTCTTCCGTCAGGTAACCGACGTGTTTCGTCAGGATGGGCGGGCGGTCCCGGTCTTCAACGACAAGCACCTGTCCTGGAAATTCGAGTGGGCGAAGGAGATGGTCGAGATCTCACAAGAGCTGCAGTTTGGCTTCTCGGCCGGATCGTCCTTGCCGGTGACGTGGCGTATGCCGGCGATCGAGATGCCGCCAGCAGCCGACGTGACGGAAATGATGTGTGTCGCCATCGGCGGAATCGACAGCTATGACTTTCATGCCCTGGAAGTCATTCAGTGCATGGCCGAACACAGACGGGGCGGCGAAACCGGTGTCAGCGCGGTACAGGCACTCCAGGGTGAAGCCGTCTGGCGCGCCATGGATGCCGGAAGCTGGGCTGCCGGGGGCTGGGACCCTGTGCTGTTTGAGGCCTGTCTGTCCCGCAGCCAGACACTCACTCAGCCCGAAACATACAGCCATCGCTACCCCACCCCCGAACAAATTCGTGAGTGGGTAAGTGATCCGATCGCCTATCGCATCGAATACACCGATGGCGTCCGAGCCACCATGCTGCTGATGAATGGACTTGTCGGTGACTTCACTTTTTCTGCCCGGTTGCAGGGCCAGTCAGAACCTCTGTCGACTCTCTTTTATCTCCCGCCCACGCCGAATGTGACCTATTCTGCTGAGCTGATGGCGAAAGCCGAGGAGACGTTCCTGAAGGGAAGATCGCCCGATCCGATCGAGCGCACACTGCTGACGTCAGGACTGGTTGAAGCCGGATGTCAGTCACTGGCCAAAGGACAAATCCGGCTGGAAACGCCGCATCTTGACGTCAGATACCAGCCAATCTGACCCGCAGCCGGCACCGGCGCCCGATATCGGCAGAAGGTGCTCTGCCGACGCAGCACGGGTCCTGATAGAATCCCCCGTCATCAAAATGGCCATGCGTTCAGGTGCGTGGCATGATTCAGCCAGGGGATGGATTCCCGATGGGACACAGCGCTGCACACTTGAAGGGCGGTTCTTTGCGATTCCGATGCCTGGTGGGATCCTGGCGACTGGACTGTCGCATCGCACTTCTGCTGTCTTTGTCATGCCTGACTGCCGGATGTGCCGCCGTCCCGTATTCCTTTGGAACGGCTTCTGGATATCGCACGTCTGCTGAACTGCAGGACGTTACGGGGCCTCAGATTGAGCGCGGCCGGCCGCATGCGGTCATTGACAGCGTCGGCTGGGTCTGGGGAATCCCCGCGAAGGTCGTGCTGCTCGACCGTCGCGTGGAAAACCATCGCATTGACAGCGACACCGAGGCGGCGATAGCCGAGTATCTTGACGACAATCAGTTGTCCACAGTCAAGGTTCGCCTGAATCAGTATCATCCGGGAGATGATTGGCGGCGACTGGCGGCCAACAAGTCGGTCGGCGCCGGCTGGCGTTACACGCTGGGTGCGATCAGCGTTCTGGGGGAAACTCTGATCCCGGGACGCATCTTCGGCAGTGACCACTACAATCCGTTCACGAATACCATTCATTTGTACTCCAGCGTGTCCGCCATCGCGATTCATGAAGGCGGTCATGCGAAGGACTTCGCGAGGCGGCGATGGAAGGGGACGTCTGCGGCATTGTATCTGCTGCCGGGCGTACCACTGTATCATGAGGCCGTCGCCACCAGTGACGCTCTGGGGTATGTGCTGGTAACCGGAGATCTGCCGGCGCAGCATGAGGCCTATGAGATCCTGTATCCGGCTTACGGCACGTACGTCGGCAATGCCATTTCCGGACCCGTTCCGTTCGGCTATTTCGTCGGCCTGATCGGGGGTCACGTGGCCGGTCAGCTGGCGTCGCGACAACTGCCGCACTGAAGCTGACGACCGCAGATCGAGCGGCCGCAGGACCGTTCCGGCTGAACTGCGGCAACTCTCAGGCGCCGGGATTACGGTGCCGTAAACCGGCGACTGCTGGATTTCTGCGCGGTTGGAAAATCGTCCGGGACTGGAATTGTCACATTGCCGGTGGCGGCCCATTCCGTTCCCCGTTGCAGGGTGGTGATGAAACCGACACATTCCTGAGAATACTCGGCGTGTCCCATCGGCGTATGAAACACTCGCCCCTTGCCGTATTGGACGATCAGGATCATGGGTTCGTGCCGTCCGGTAATCTGAGATTCCGCGGTGGCCAGGATCTGCATGTTCTTGGCGGGACCTCTCAGCTTGTCGTACAGTTCGTCTCGGGCGTGCATCCATTCCAGCGGCATGCCGTGCACGATCGGGTGGCGGGCGTCGCGGACCACGATGGGAAATTCGATCTGCGGGCCGTGGTTCCCGCCGTTTCCGGGGCTGTCATCGCGCACGACTTCGCCTTTGTCGTTCACATAAACATAGGGGCCGTCTTTTTCATTCCGGCCGCCCCAGCCACCCAGCCCGATCATCTCATTGTACTCCGCCCATTCGGGGAACGAATTGTCAGCGGCGTGAATCACCACGAAGCCACCTCCGCCGCGGACGAACTGCTCGAAGGCCAGCTGGGTGCTGCGAGGCCACGCTGCAGCACCATGGCCGAAGTTGCTGACCACAACGGCGTAGTGACTGAACTCCGGCTGAAAATTCGGGTCCGTCCCCTGCGGCGCAGCCGTGGCAATCTCAACGGAAAAGAGTCCGGTCTGTTCCAGATATGCTTTCATCATTCGGGTTGTTGTCGGCCAGACAGCGTGATTGTTCTGGCCATCCACAATCAGAGCTTTCAGCCGATCAGCCGCGTGCAGCGGCATTGGCCCGGCGAGTGAAATCGCGAGGACCACCAGCGACAAGACATTTCTCATTCCACCATTCTCCCCGATCCGGCACAAGGGTTAGCGCTGCGAATCAGACCAGCGGCGCACCTCGCGCCCAAAGGTCGGAATCCCGCAGCCATCTCATTTTTCGATGACGTTCTGGTCCAGGGTTCTCCACAGATACCATGATGCGACGCTGCGATACGGCGCCCAGATGGCCGCTATCGCTTCCAGCTCCGGACGAGTCGACTGCGGTGACAATGAATAGAGCGAACGCATGGCATTCCGCAGTCCCAGATCATCGGGAGCGAAAACGTCCGGACGGCCGAGGGAAAACAGCAGATACATCTGCGCCGTCCACCGACCGATTCCCTTCACCTGAACCAGTTCCGCAATTGCCGCTTCGTCCGATCCCGCCGCGATCCTCCGAAAGTTAATTGTACCATCCAGCGTACAGCGCGTCAGCTCACGCAGGTAGCTGCGCTTCTGCTGCGAAATTCCTGCGAGCTGCAGCTGGTCGTCCGACAGCAGATTCACGGCCGCCGCACGAATCCTGCCTCCCGGCAACAGGCTCTGCAGGCGATTGCGGATCGTTCGCGCGGCGGCCACGGAAATCTGCTGCGAAATTATCGAACGCACCAGAACCTGGTAGCCACCGCGTTGAATCTTCAGCGTGAACGGTCCGATCGTGTGAATCGCACGTCCCAGGATCGGGTCAGCCAGTGTCAGCTGGCGAATTGCCTTTCGCAGATGGCGGGAATCTTTCAACATCGCAAAAATGCTCCACATGGCTCCTTGCGCCTGATCACCCACGGTTTCAGGTCGCGCGTCAGTTCTGCTTCCTGTCGCTTCTCAGAGGCTCTCACAACACCGGGACAGGCACCCTTTGGCAGTCATATTTCGCAGGATATTTCGCAGGATTTTTCGCAGTACCGCGGGAGCCGGTCCCGGTTTTGTCTGAGCCTCTCAGTTGACAGCAGGAGCCATGCTGGTGCTGTGATTCAGGCGGCACATCCTGCAATGGGACGATCCGGCACAACCGGATCCCGACAGCACGACGAGGCACGCAACACAGCTTGTATTGAGACGATGCGTACGTATACTGTACGTATACTGGAGGTCGGTTCTGTTTGCCACAGAGCAGGGGGTGCTCAGATGCTGTATTGGAATCCCGTCGGTCAGCGGCTGCCGCGACAGTTCATCGCGATAGCCGCGGTTGTATTGAGCAGTCTGGTTTCGGTGAGGCACTGCATTGGGCGGACGCCAGCGGATGAGGCGAGATCCCCCGCTGTGGACAGCGCCGATTCGGTCGTTGATTTCGGACGCGAGATCGCTCCGATTCTCCGTGAACGCTGTCTTGGCTGTCACGCCGAAAAGGCATCGGGAGGGCTGCGACTGGAGACCCGGGAGCGGCTGCAGAAGGGGGGAGATTCCGGCCCGGCCGTGCTGGCAGGGGATGCCTCAGCGAGCCTGCTCTGGCAGCGTGTCTCGGCCGATCAGGATTCCGCTGAGAAAATGCCGCCCGACGGTTCTCGTCTGACGCCGCGGCAGGTAACCGCACTTCAGCGCTGGATCGATCAGGGGGCGAACTGGCCGAAAGAGCAGGTGCTCAGTTCGCCTCAGGCCGCAGCAGCCCGGCACTGGGCTTACCAGCGGGTCCGTCGTTCGGATCCTCCGGCCCGACCGGACACCGGCTGGGCAAGAAATGAGATCGACTGTTTTGTGGCAGCGAGCCTGGCAGATCTCGCGATGACACCTGCGCCCGAGGCCGATCCGCTGACGCTGCTGCGGCGTGTCACGCTGGACCTGACGGGGCTTCCCCCGTCGCCGGCGGACCTGGATGGTTTTCTGGCAGACCGTGCGACGGGAGCCTACGAACGTGCCGTCGATCGGCTTCTGATGTCCCCGGCCTACGGAGAACGGTGGGCACGCCCATGGCTGGACCTGTGCCACTTTGCAGACACTGACGGTTATCTGACGGATCAACTGCGGCCTGTTGCCTGGCGTTATCGGCAGTGGCTGATTCAGGCGCTGAATGAAGATCTGCCCTTCGATCAGATGACGCTCTGGCAGCTGGCAGGTGACCTGCTGCCGGATGCCACTCCGCAGCAGCTCCTGGCGACTGGTTTTCTCCGAAACACGCTCAGTAATCGGGAAGGCGGAGCCGACCTGGAAGAATACCGGGTTGAGCAGATTATCGATCGGACAACACTGGTGGGTATCGGCTGGCTGGGGTTGACGATTGGTTGTGCGAGGTGTCATGACCACAAATACGACCCGGTCACGCAGGAGGATTTCTTCCGGCTGTACGGGTTTCTGGACCAGACGGATGAAGTCAATATCGACGCACCGCTGCCCGGTGAGCAGGCGGAATTTGCATCCGGATACGCTGAGTATCGGCGAAAACGTGATGAGCTGCTGGTGCCTGTCGGTGGCGAGCTGCAGGCGCTTCAGGCAGCCTGGGAGAAGCGGCTGCTGCACGCGGCGGCTCATCCGGCCGAAGATCCGATCTGGGATCGGCAGTGGGAGGTCCTGGGGCTGGTCTGGGGAGGAGGTCTGGGTGAGGGTCAGCTGGAAGGCTGTGTGATCGTACAGACTCCGGTGACCGCCCGAACACAGGATGAAGCCGACCGACTGCAGGATTATTTTCTGGCAAGCGGTTCGCTGACAGACGAAGCTGCTTTTGCGCGGCTCAGGCTGTCGGAACTTCGGAGCCAGCTGATCGCGCTGCGGCAGGGCGTTCGCTGGCCCACGCGCGCTCCGGTGATCCGTCAGGCGAGATTTCCCCGTCCCGTTCATGTCCATGTGCGGGGCGACTTCCGTGTTCCGGCACAAAGGGTGTCCCCCGAGATCTTCAGATGGCTGACTGCCACAGCAGAGACGGCAGTCAGTGAGCGGAACTCCGGGGCTGAAGGGGCGAGTTCTGCGGGCTGTGGAGATCCGTCAATTCCGGGAATCCCAAACGGCTCCCAGCCAACGCGTGTGGATCTTGCCCGGTGGCTGCTGGCGCCCGAGAATCCGTTGACGTCGCGCGTGGCCGTCAACCGCATGTGGCAGGAATTTTTTGGACGCGGGCTGGTCGATCCGGGCACGGATTTCGGCCTCCGTGGACAGCCTCCCAGCCACCCGCAGCTGCTGGACTGGCTGGCCAGTGAATTCATCACCCGTGGCTGGAGCGTAAAGCACATGCACCGACTGATCGTGACCTCGGCAGTCTATCGGCAGTCATCGCGTGCGGAGCCCGCGCTGATCCGGCGTGATCCGCAGAATCGCCTGCTGGCGCGACAGCTTCCGCTGCGATTTTCCGCTGATCAGGTGCGGGATGCGGCTCTGTCGGTCAGTGGCCTCCTGGATCGTCGCATCGGCGGTCCCAGTGTGTTTCCGCCTCAGCCGGAAAGCGTTTCGAAGGAAGGTTACTCCAATGTCTGGAAGAACAGTGAAGGGGCGGACCGCTATCGACGTTCCGTCTACACCTGGCTGCAGCGACTGTCGCCGTATGCGCAGAACGTGACGTTCGACGCACCACCAGCCAATTCCCTCTGCACAGTCCGCAGCCGTACGAATTCGCCACTGCAGGCGCTGACGCTGCTGAACGATCCGGTATTTTTCGAAGCGGCACGGCATCTCGCACAGAACATGCTGCGTGAACGCTGCGATGACGATCGCGCCCGCATCTCGGCGCTCATTCGGCGAGCATTGTCGCGCACGCCGACGTCAGAAGAACAGGTTATCCTGCTGGCATTTCTGGAGGGCCAGCGGACGCTCCTGAAAGATGATCCGAAAGAGACTGCCAGACTGACGACAGTTCCGCTGTTGTCTGAGAATTCAGCGGATTCGGGCGCACCGGCATTGCCGGCCTCATCGGCCGAGAGTGCGGCCGAGAGTGCGGCCGAGAGTGCGGCCGAGAGTGCGGCCGAGAGTGCGGCCGAGAGTGCGGCCGGGAGTGCGGCCGGTGCGGTACAGGCGGAAACAACACTGATTCCGCTGGCGGCACCCGACGCAGACCAGATCGAACTGGCGGCGTGGACCAGTCTGTGCAGCGTGGTTCTGAATCTCCACGAATTCATCACACGGGATTGAACACCATGTTTTCTGATGTGTGCACTGCCCGGCGGCAATTCCTGCAGCACTCCGCCTGTGGCCTCGGGGCAATCGGGCTGAGCGAACTCCTGGCGTCTGACGGAATCCGGCGAGCGGCGGGATCTGAGTCGACAGCGCCAGCGGCCCCTCGGAATCCGCTGGCACCGCAGAGTCCTCATTTTGCAGCTCGAGCGAAAAACGTCATCTTTATCTTCATGTCCGGCGGGCCCAGCCATCTGGATTTGTTCGACCCGAAACCCGAGCTGAATCGTTTTCATGGGCAGCCGGTCCCGCAGTCGTTTCTGGATTCGCTGGCGGACCCGGTGATTAAAGGGGGAGCCCGTTGTTTCGGCAGTCCCCGAAAATTTCGGTCGTTCGGCGAGTCGGGCATGGAGTTCTCAGACTTTCTGCCGCATCTGGGCGCCTGCGCCGATCAACTCTGCATGATTCGGTCCATGTACACCACAACCAGCAACCACGATCCGGGGCAGTTGCTGATGCAGTGCGGGACTCTGCTGTTCGGGCATCCTTCCATGGGCGCCTGGGTGACTTACGGTCTGGGCAGTGAGTCTCAGGATCTTCCGGGGTTTGTCGTTCTGACGTCAAATTCGGGTGAGGGTATCGATGGCGGGTCAGCGCTGTGGAGCAATGGATTCCTGCCTTCGAATTATCGCGGTGTGACCTTTCGCGGCGTGGGTGATCCGATCCTGCATCTGTCAAATCCTGCCGGGATTTCATCACGACTGCAGCGACAGCGGCTGGATGCGGTCCGCAGTCTGAATCAGGTGCGGCTGACACAGACCGGAGACGCGGAGATCGCGGCGAGGATTGAGGCGTATGAACTGGCGTTTCGGATGCAGACGGCCGCGCCGGATCTGGTGGATTTTTCGGACGAAACGGACGCAACGCGCCGGATGTACGGGCTCGAACACGACGTGACGCGGCCGTTTGGCGTCAATTGTCTGCTGGCACGGCGAATGGTGGAGCGGGGCGTCCGGTTCGTGCAGATGTATCACTCCACCTGGGACGACCACAACGACCTCAACTCACACCTTGCGAAGAACACGGCGATGACGGATCTGCCCGCCGCTGCCCTGATCCGTGATCTGGCACAGCGCGGACTGCTGGACGAGACGCTGGTCATCTGGGGCGGAGAATTCGGACGAACTCCGATGCACGAGATTCGTCGCGGTACAACGCCCGGGAAGGAAGGGCGTGACCATCATCCCTTCGGCTTCACGATGCTTCTGGCCGGTGGCGGCGTCCGCCCGGGATTTATCCTGGGAAGGACCGACGAGCTGGGCTACCATGCGGTCGAGGATCGGGTCCACGTCCATGATCTTCAGGCCACGATCCTTCATTGTCTCGGTCTGGACCACACCGCGCTGACATTTCTCCATCTGGGACGTGAGTTCCGCCTGACGGATGTGGCGGGCCAGGTGGTTCACCGCGCACTGGCATGATCTGAACCCGTTTTTCCCTGTCTGGCCTGTGGCCGATTTTTTTTGTTGTCTGAGGGAACCTGTCGTGAACGTGACTTCGTTCCGAGACTGTTTTTCGTCAATGGCCCGCGGTTCGCTGATGAGGGCATTTTCGCTGCTGATGTGGACACTGGTCGGACTGTTTCAGGGATCCCTGCCGGGCTCGTCAATGGCTGAAGAACCGGAGTTCCAGCGGCCCGAGTATCAGATTCATCGGGCCGGGCAGGAAATTACGATCGACGGCCGACTGGATGAACCGGCCTGGTCTGCCGCACCTCAGGTCGGCGCGTTCCACTTCACCTGGTACAGGGAGGGGCAAAAGGAGCAGTCTGTGGCCAGGCTGCTGTGGGACGACGAAAATCTGTACGTGGGTCACATCTGCGAAGACTCGTATATCAGCGCGATTCATCCGGAACATGACGGCAGGATTCCCGAAGATGACTGTTTCGAGATCATTTTTGCACCGGACCCGGCAAGGCCCGAAGTTTATTTCAACATCGAGTGGAATGTGATCGGCGGGTACGTGGACAACTTTCGGCCGGACGGTCCCACGAAACCTCGTGCCAAAGTGTGGGATGCGGACGGTGTGCGAATTGCCGGAACGTTCGAGGGGACTCTGAACGACGACAGTGACATCGACACCATGTGGGCGGTGGAGGTCGCCGTGCCGCTGAAAAACTTCGAGAAATTCATGCCAGATTGTCCGCCCAGGTCAGGCTCGCACTGGAATCTGAATTTCAATCGTCACGGAGGCCGGACGGATCCACAGTACAGCCAGTGGTCCCGGGCCGATACGGCTGTTCCCAGCTTCCACACGCCACATCGTTTCGGACGTGTCATTTTTTCGGACGTCGTGAGCCCGTCGGACTCCAATGCCCCCTGAAACACTGCCCTCGTGCTGTGGCACTCCTGCCGACGGCCTGTCGGCAGGTCGCATGGGGGTTTCCGAACCGGACGGATTCTTCTGGTCTGGTCGGACGAGAACTGTCGTCTGCTCAGATCGAAACGCTGTATCGGCACATTCGAGGTCAAAAAAACGCGTGAGACCAGCCATGCAGGTGTCAGAGCAACTTTGTCATGTCGGGCCGTGGAGGATTGTTCCGGTGAAGTTGCTTGCTGTTCTGACTGGCGCGAAAATGGCAGTGGGCCTGACCATGGCAGTGGGCCTGACCATGGCAGTGGACGACGGAGACGATCAGTCGTCGCAGCCGACGGGCGCGGCGTTTTTCGAACAGTCTGTGCTGCCGATTCTGCAGACGCATTGCTATGAGTGCCACAGTCATACTGCGGGGCAGGCCAAAGGCGGGCTGATGCTCGATTCCCGCGAGGGCTGGGCGCAGGGGGGCGATTCGGGGCCGGCCGTGGTACCGGCAGATCCCGATCAGAGTCTGTTGATCCGGGCCGTTCGTCACGATGACCTGCAGATGCCGCCAAGCGGCCGACTGAAACCGGTCCAGATCGCCGTTCTGGAGCGGTGGGTGAAGGATGGCGCGACTGATCCGCGTCGTCTGCCTGCGACTGTCCCTGCTGATTCAGGCGGGATCGACGCAGCCCGGCGCCACTGGGCGTTTCAGCCGATCCGCACTGTATCACTGCCTGCCGTCAGGAACACGCACTGGCCGTCGCAGGAGCTGGATCATTTCATTCTGGCCGGGCTGGAGGCGGCGGGGCTGCATCCGGCCGCTGATGTGGATCGTTTTCTGCTGCTGCGGCGGGTCAGTCTGGATCTGACCGGCCTGCCGCCCCAGCCG
>SXGS01259240.1_pt1 | contig 14540 bp, 12 predicted proteins | sample 3174681 | NCBI WGS metagenome assembly SXGS01 (sample SAMN11356861, study PRJNA531348) | freshwater metagenome | isolation source: freshwater sample F1-80 | place: China: Fuxian Lake, Yuxi | collected 2017-12-25
CGAAGCACGCTCTGGCCAAGCGCGCGCGCCTGTCGCTTGCGCAGCTCGCCGAAGAGACGTTCATCAGCTATCCCGCAGGTGGCATCGCGCACGACCTACAGATGCGCGCGCTCGCGGAGCACGGCATTCGACCGCGCAACATGCTCTCCGCGAGTACCGCGGAGTCGATTCTCGGCTTCGTCGAGGCCGAGCTCGGCTTCTCGCTCGTCGCGTGGATCGGCGACGAGGGCCCGCGCTGGCCGGGAATCGCGGCCCTGCCGCTGCAGTCGCCGAAGGTCGAGTTCCCGGTGATGGCGGCCTGGCGCAAGGACATGCCCGAGCATGCACTGCTCGACGCGGCACTCTCCTGCGCGCCAAAGCCCTGACGCTCAGCGCAACTCGAGCACGCGAGGCCGGAACTCAAGCCGACCTTCCTTCGCCGCGACGCCCCACGCAGCGACGACGACCTCGAGAGCGGCTCGTTCGCAGTCCCAGCGGAGCGTGAGCGCGTCCTCGCTCACGTCGCGCAGCTCGGCGACGACGATGCGCTCGTCGTCAATGAGCGCGAAGGGCACTCCGCCGAGGCCGGATGCATACGCGTGAAGCGTCGCGGCGCGCTCGCGCTTCCAGCGCAGCAGAAGCTCTCCGCTCGCCGGCACTTCCAACCCCTCGACGTCGCGCTCAGTGAAGGCGAGTGCCGGGTCCGCCTGCGCGTCGCGGGCGTTGCAACGAATCCACGGACGTCGCGGTGAGCAGTCCTCGTACCAGCGAACCGAGACCGAGGGACCACCCTGCGCTGCCGGCGTATCGTGATAACGCTGCGGATCACCCTCGGGATACATGCCTCGCCACTGCAACATGCCCTCGCGCTCGTCCTCGGCTCCCGCGAACGCGGCATCCGGCTCCACGATCGGAGCAAGGCGCAGTGCTCCCGTACGCTCGACGAGCGCGCGCAGGATGGCCGCGCGACCTCCTGGGAGCGCCGCGAGCGTGAACGTGATCGTCCCGAGCTTCGGTTCGACACGTGTCGCACGCACATCAAACAAGGCCGCATCGATCCGATGCGCGAGATGTCGCTCGGCCGCCGCCAGCTGCTCGGCCGACAACTCCGCGGGCGCCTGCACGACGAGCAGACCACGCTGGTCCGCACTGGCGCACCCCAGTGTGCCGAGTGCAAGAAGGAAAGCTGCGCACCTCACTCGCCGTCCTTCTTGTCCTTCTTCTTGCCGAACAGGTCCTGCAGTCCGTCGATCAGCTCGCCACCGAGTGCGTCGCGCAGCAGCTTCTCGACGAAGCCCTTGCCGAGACGCAGCGACGGATCATTCCAGCGGCCGCTGATCTCGATCGGAACGAGCAGCTCCGGGTCGATGAAGTCGCGCACCTTGTCGAGCTCGCGTGTGACCGACTTGCCCAACAGCGAGAGCGGCAACGAAGCCGCGAACTTCATCTCGCCCCTGGCGATGTCGTAGGTGCCGACGAACGGATACTCCTTGCCCTTGATCGAGATAGGAAGCGCCTCGTAGCCCGCGATGCCATTCTTGATCGGGATCGAGAGCGACTTCAGGTTCACGCTCTTGCGCACCAGATCCCCTTGTCCGAAAGCGTCGAACAAGCGCGTGATTCCAGGCAGGATCTCATAGGTCACCTCTCCGAGATCGAGCGCGACCTCGCCATTGAGCTTGCGCAGGTCACCATCGAGCGGGAGCTGAAACTTCGAGAGCTTCAGCGAGAGCGGCTTGGATCCCTCAGGCTTGCTGGCGTTGACCATCAGCGGCACGAGCTCGCCGACGATGCGCTGCGAAAAGAGCGGTGTGAGCGGCAGGCTCGCGTCGATGCCCTCCTCGCCCACTGCGACCACCAGCTTGTCCTCGAGGCGAGCGACGATCTTGAGCGAGGCATTCGCGCTGCGCAGTTCCGCGCGCAGCGGATCGGTCTTGCTCGGGTACGTCCCGGCGATCTTCGCGGCGACCACAGGCCCGAGCACATCGACGAGCAGCCCGTCCTGCGCAGCCAGCGCATCCACGAGCGCCGTCGGAAGCCCCTCGAGGCCACCTTCGAGCGTGACGGGCGGCAACGGCGAACCTTCCTTGAGCTCGAGGAACGCGCCCACATCGGCGACACTGGCCTTGAGCGCGAGCTGGCCCGCCTTCTCGCCACCGATCTTGCCGAGCGCCTCGATGCACAGCGGCTTCGCGGCGAGCATGTCAATCCCGAGCACGAGCTCACGCACCTCCATGGTCGTACCGCTCTGGCCCTCAGCCGCAGGCGGATGCGTGTAGCGCAGCGCGGGCGCTTCCAGGATCGTCCGCACTGCGGTGCGGCGCAGAGCGCTCGCAAGCGAGGCCCGTTCCGAGCCCGCCGGCGGCATCCACGCGTCGAGAGGAAGCGAGAGCGGCCCGAGCTTCAGCCCCAGAGTGGGCTCGGCGAGCGTGAATGCCACCGCGGACCCCGGAGGCATCGAGGCCGCTACGTGACGCTGCAGTAGTGCGTTGGAGAGCCGCACCGTCAGCGCCATCGGCTGCTCGCCGATCTCGAGCTTGCCGCCGCGCAGGTTCGCGGCCCCTGAGAGATCGATGCCCTTCGTGACGAGCGAGATCCCGAGCTTCCCTTCGCCAGGCTTGCGATCGACCGCGTCGAGCGCGAGCTCCGCGCGGATTCCATCCCCGGCAAGCTCGTAGAACGACTCCGCGAACTCGGGCGGGATGAAGGCCGCGAAGGCTCGCAGCCCCTCGACGTTCACTTTCACGCTGCTGCTCGGCGGAACGAACGTGGCCGCGTCGATCGGCGCGAGGAACGGCGTGAGCTCCGCAACCAGCGCTCCGACCTCGACTTTTGCAGGTTGGGAGCCCGCCAGCGCGAGCTTCAGCGACACTTCCACCGGCTTGCGCGGAGCGAGCGCGGCAGCGACGACCGCGGACTCGAGCTCAAACTGGCTCGGCGTGCCCTCGCTCGTCTGCGTGTAACGAATCTTGGGCAACTCGATGCGCGCTTGAACGGCCAGGTCCCCGAGCAGCTTCCCGACGTCCACCTCTCCCGTCGGCAGCTTGAGCTCGAGTTCCTGCACCAACACGGCGAGTTGCTCCGCGTCGCTGCGCAGCGCCATGGTCGTCCCAGCGGGCAGGCTCGCGCCGACGTGACGATCCAGCATGCCTTGCGTGGGACGCACGGCGAGCTCGAACGGAACGCCCGCGAGCTTGAGACGCTCGCCGGCAAGCTCCAGAGCGGTGGAGAGCTGTACGCGCTCCGCGGAGAGCTTCGCTCCGAACCGCAGCTCTTGCGCCGACTTCGCGCCCGGCAGCGGACGCACATCCACCTCCGCGGAGAGGGTGTCCCCGGTGAGCTCGACCACGCTCGCGCCGACATTCTTCGGCAGGAAGTTCTCGAGTGACTTCAGGCCGCGCGCTTGGATCTTCGCGGCCAGCTGCGGGGGCACTCCATCGGCCCGCTTCGACTTGCGCGCGAACAGATCTTCCACTGTCGCGTCCACGATCGCCCCGAGTGCCGCACGCTCGAACTTCGCGTCGAGCTCGATCTTGGCGGTCAGCTTCTCGGCCGCATCCTGCGTGACGCGGGTCGCCAGCTTCACGTTCGCCAGCGCTCCGAGCTTGGACGCGAGCGAGTCCGGACCGGCGCCGCCATCGACCCACGCGAGCGGGAGGCCGTTGCCGAGCAACTCCACGTTCAGCTCGGGGATTGCCGTGGGATCCACGAGCGCATCCAGCGCTCCCGCTTTCGCGCAACCCGCGCGCAGCGAAATCGATCCGTCGCCCTTGGCACCGAGCCGCGCCGCGAGCGTCGCCAGCAAGGGCTGCGGGTCTGTTCCATGGCCGAGGTGGAAGCCGAGCTGGAGCTGGCGGAGCTCCACAGCCCGCGTCGCATCCGCGAAGTCCAATCCATCGAGCTCGACGCTCGCGTCGACGCTTGCCAGCTGGAGCAACGTCGCGAGCGGCTCCTTGGACTCGGCCAACGCGTCAATCGGCACCCTCAAGCCGGGCCCGACACGAACCCTCACGCTCCGGCCCGGCGTGAGCTTCATGCCTTCCGGCACGAACGGGGCGGCGGTGCGCGCCAGCGTCCCCTGTGGCACTTCGAGCGCGATCGTCCACGGCTCGCCCGAGGGCTGCAACGCGTAGCCACCATCGAGCCAGCCATTCAGGTCGACCGTGAGCGTCGGCGACTTCGCGCGCACCAGCGCCTCGCGGTGTCCCCGACCGTTGGTGACATCGACGCGCAGGTCGAGTTCCGGACCGAGCAGAGCGACCACATCGACGTCCTTGGGCGCGAAGGCAGCGAGCGTGGCGCTGCGCAGCCCCTGCAGCGTGAACGTGACGTCGAAGCGCGGCTCGTCGCCCTTCGAGGACTTGATCAGGCTCGCGGGATCGCCGGCGAGAAAACGGGCGAAATCCTCGACGCGAACTTGCGCCGTCGCGAAGCCGCTAGCGCCCGCACCGAGCTGCGACTCGAGTTGCAGCGTGAGCATGCGCGTCTCGCCCTGCGGCGCGAGCGCGACGTCGAGTCGCAGTCCGTCGATACTCGCTCCGTTCGCAAGCGGAACGAGCTCGCCGCTCGCCTTCCAGCCCTGGGTCGAGGCTTTGAGTGCGAACTCACTGCCTCCGAGCGCGATGCCAACCACATCGCCTCCAGCCTGTTGCGTCTCGACGATTTTCTGCATCGGCACGCGCAGCCCGGTGAGCGCGAGCTCGATCGACGGCTCCGCGAGCACGCCAAGCGTCAAGCCTTGCGGCGCGTGTGCAGCGAGCACACGCTCCAGTCCCGCGCGATCCGGCCGCAGCGATACGGTCAAGGCCGCCGGCTCGTCCTTGCCGAGCACGCCGCCCACGAGGCCGCCCTTGAACGTAATCGCGCCGCGCTCACCTTCGATGCGCAGGTCGATCTCACCGCTCTCGAGGGTGCCCTTGCCAAGTGCTGCAATCTTGAACTCCGGACCGAGGAGCGTGTTCAACGTCCCCGGCTGCTGCGCCAGCGCATCGATGAACGCACTCGGCATCGCATCGAGCTTCATGTCGAGCTCAAAGCGCGCGGCAGGGTTGAGTCCTGCACCGGCGAGCAAGTCATGCAACGCGAGCACCACCTGGATGCGCCCCGGCTTCTCCCCCGACAGCAGGCCATCCACGTCGACGCGCAGCGGCTCGCCCGGCCGCAACACGACGCGCGTGGTGAAGTTCTCGATCGCGAAGGGCGCTCCCGCCGCGCGCGTGAGCACATCGGACCACTGCGCCTTTGAGACCAGCACCTCGAGCTCCACATCGAGCGCGCGCAGCAAGTTGCCGAGATCAGTCGGCTCGCCAGGCTCCTCCGCGGGCGTCGGCGACGTATCGATGCCCGGACGGAGCGCGAGTGCGCGATCGAGGTTCGTCACGCCCGCGTCATCGGCGACGAGCGATGCTTCCGCGCGCACCGTCACCTTCCCGAGCTTGCTTCCGGTGCCCATGGCGAGGTCGAGCAACGACGGCAAATCCGCCGAGATGCGCGCGACTTCGCTGCCATCCGGCGCGAGCAAGCGCACCCCCTCCAGCGTCTGCCGTCCCGTCCACCCGAGGTCGAGTTCCGCGATCTCGAGCTTGCCTTCGCGTTCCGCCGCGAAGACGTCCGTGACCTTGCCGGCGACGAGGCCACCGAGCAGCGAAGGCGCGAATGCGACGATCGCGAACAGCACGACGAACGCGATAGCGGAAACAAGCGGCCAGCGGCGCCGACGGACCGTGGGATTCGATTGCGGATTCATGATGTTCAATTTCTCGGGCGGGAAGCGCCCGTGGGCTTGCAAGGTCGCAGGTGAGCAGCGGATCGCGCGTCAATTCCAGTCCGGATCGGGCGGCTCGAACGCGAGCGAGCGGAACTGCGGACCGAGGTCGAGAACGACGTCGCGCCACAGCCGCTGCGCATCCGCCTGAAACGCGCGCGCCGCGCTGCCAGGCGCCGGGAGCCACGCCCCCTCTTCGAGCTCGCCTTCCAGCTGCCCAGGCCCCCAACCCGCGTAGCCAAGCAGCAACTTGACGTCGCGCTGCGCTCGCTCGGGATCGAGCTCCAACAGCGCGCCGACCTCGTCGAGCTCGCCGCCGACCCAAAGGTCCTCTGCTAGCTGCATCCCGCCGGTGATCACGTCCGGTGCGCGGTGCAGAATCTGCAGTGTATCGAAGCTCACGGGACCGCCGAGGTATATGCGCAGCTCGCTCGCCCCGAGCACCGGATGGCTGCCGAGCACCTCGCGCGCGCGAAACTCGCTGGGTCGATTGAGCACGAGTCCATAGGCCCCGTCGTCCGTGTGGCTGCACATCAGCACGACCGTGTGCAGGAAGTTCGGATCGACAAGGTCCGGCCCGGCGGCGAGAAACGCGCCTTGGGCGACGATCAGTTCGCGTCCCATCGCTGCAAAGAATCTAGCGTTGGAAGCCCGGGCAGGCCATGCGCGGCTGGACGGGGTAGCGCGGGAAGCGCTCGTCCTGCTTGGAGAGTTCACACATCCAGAACACCGAGCCCTTGGCGGACTCGATCCTGCGCACGTGGACGCAGTCGGGGCACAAGCCGCGCGGATTCCACACCGGAATACCGCGCGGCGCTGCCGGGCCCCACGGAGGCGGCTCCTGCCCTTCCTTCACGGCGCGCGCTCCAGAGAGAGCACGCACTCCACATGCGGCGTCTGCGGAAAGAGATCGACCGGGCGAGCGCGCGTCGCGCGCCAGCCGGCGGGCGCGAGCGCGGCGATGTCCCGCGCCGCCGAACCGATGTGACAGGACACATACACCATGCGCCGCGCGGGAATCCGCGCGAGCAGCTCGACGACCTTGGGATGCAGGCCGGCCCGCGGTGGATCGACCACGGCGACGTCGCACTCGATCGCTCCGGCGCTACCGAACCACGCGAGCACGTCGCCCGCGCTGAACGTGACGTTCCCGATTCCATTCTCCTCGGCGTTGCGCCGCGCGTCCGAGACCGCCGCCTCGACCAGCTCGACGCCGTGCACATGCGCCGTGTGCCGAGCCAGCGGCAATGTCAGCGTTCCGGCTCCGCAGTAGAGATCGAGCACCCGCTCGCTGCCCGAGAGGCGCGCTTCCTCGAGCGTCACCTCGACCAGCTTCTCCGCCCGCGCCGTGTTGGTCTGGAAGAAGCTCGCCGCCGAGACGCGATACCACAGGCCCGCCAGTCGCTCGCGGATCGAGCCGCTGCCGTGGAGCACCAGCTCACGCTCTCCCATCGCGACCGTCGCGCCGCGCGAGTTGATCGCCTGCACGAGCGTGGTGACTTCAGGATGCGCCGCGAGCAGCGCCGCGACATAGGGACCGACGAGCTCGGGTGCTTCGCTCGAGGTCGTGAGCTGCATGAGGATCTCGCCCGTCGCGACACTGCGTCGCAGCACGACGTGGCGCAGCAAGCCCTCGTGCTTCACCAGATCCCACGCGCGGAGCCCCTGCTCGAGCGCGATCCGGCGCGCGCTGGCGAGGATCGCATCGAACGGCTGTGGCTGGATCTCGCAGGCCTCGACATCGAGCACCTTGCGGAACTGCTCGCGGGGGTGGAGCCCGAGCGCGAAGTCGCGCTGCACCCCCTCCGCTTCGCCCGGCTCGACCCAGCGGCGCGTGCCGAACGTGAAGTCCATCTTGTTGCGGTAGCGCAGCGCCGCAGCGCTCCCGATCACCGGCTCGACGTCGACCTTCACGAGTTCCGCCGCCAGCGCGCGCTCGCAGATCTCGCGCTTGGTCGCGAGCTGCGCCGCGTAGCTCATGTCTTGCAGCGCACACCCACCGCACGATCCGTAGTGCCGACACGGCGGGCTCGTGCGATCCGCGCTCGCGCGCAGCACCTCGAGCAACCGGCCCTCGATCTTGTTACCCCGTCGCCGCAACACCTGCGCCGCCACGCGCTCGCCCGGCAGTGCGCGGCGCAGCGCAACTCGATACTCGCCCGACTCGTGCTCGGCGCGCCCGACGCCCAGCCCCCGCTCGTCGACTCGCTCGACCTCGACCTCGAGCCGGTCATCTCGCTTGGGCTTGCGTTGCTGCATCCCGGGCATCTTCGCCCGCAGGGCGACCCCAAGGAAGGGTTCAGGGAGACTTCGCCGGCCGTGCGCCCCGCATGACATAGTTCGGGATGCACAATTCGTTGCCATCGAGTACGCTTCGGCCACTGGAGTGCGCATTCGAGCTGCGCTCCAACTTGTCCCCCCACACCTCGCGGAGCGACTGCGCTCCCCCATTTCACACTCATGAAGCCCATCTCTGCTTGCGGAGTCCTCCTCGGACTCGCCACATTCTCCAGCTGCACTTCGACCGGTGCTTCCGCCCCCGGATTCCAGAGCGGCACGCAAAGCGCGGGAATCTCATTCTCCCTCGCGAATGACAAGCTCGACGGCTCCTTCGACGAAGGCGAGATCGAGTCCGTCGACCTGTCGGGCAACTGGGGCTACTTCGTCAGCCCCAACGTCGAGGTGGGTGCCAGTCTCGGCTATCGCTCGGAGCAGCAGTCCCTGAACGGAACCACTTTCATCGACAGCGACCTCACGGCCATCGGCGTCAACACTCGCTACTACCTCGTCTCCGAGGGTCAGGTGCGGCCCTACGTGGGCGCCGGCTTTGGCCTGCTGAATGGCAGCAACGGCGACTTCGATATCGACGGCAACTACTACGGACTCGCCGCCGGACTGACCGCTTTCCTGTCCGAGTCCGTCGCGCTCGACGCACGCTTCTCCAAGGCTTGGTCCTCGGAAGACTGGACCGACTCCGTCGGCACCGCGGACGTCGACCGCGACATGTTCGCGTTCCTCGTCGGCCTCTCGTTCTACTTCTAGTCGATGCGGGAGAGCCGCGCGCGCCGCGTCACTCCGGCCGGCGCACGCGGCTCAGCGGCCAGATGTCCTCGTTGGCGAGCGGGTGGGCCTCGTAGGTGCCGTCGTTGTCCGGGAGCGGCACTCCGGCGCGCACCATCGCGGTGTAGACACCGAGACACGCGACATTCGCGAGGTTCAGGCTGCGTACTCCGCGCGCCACGGGCACGTAGATGCGCTGCCGGGGATAGGCCTCGATGACTTCCTGCGGCAGGCCCTTGCTCTCGCAGCCGAATACAAGAATGTCGTCGGGCTCGAACTGCGCCTCGAACAGGCTCGTGCCGCCGCGGGCGGTGAAGAGCTTGAGGCGCTCGCCCGCGGGCCGCTGCGCGCCCTTCGAGAGCTGCTCGAGAAATGCTTCCCAGCCGCGGTGAACGACGAGCTCGACCTGCGGCCAGTAGTCGAGGCCGGCGCGCTTGAGGTAGCGATCCTCGAGACTGAAGCCGAGCGGCTCGACCAAGTGCAGCACGTTGAGGGTCGACGCGCACAGGCGCGCGGCGCAGCCAGTGTTGTGCGGGATCTCGGGGCTGACTAGGCAGACGTCCACGGGGCGCGAGAGTCTACTCGACGAGAGGGCCGCTCTCGCGCCACACTCTCCTCCATGCAGACCGACGAATACGCGCCGTTCTATGCCGGCTACGTGGCTCTCGTCCCCGAGCCCGAGGTCCTGCCGGTCCTCGAGACCCAGCTCGCAGAGCTCCCCGACGCGCTTGCGCCTTTCGCGGGCGCACTCGAGACGCACCGCTACGCGCCTGGCAAGTGGAGCGTACGGCAGGTCGTCGGTCACCTGACCGACTCCGAACGCATCTTCGGCTATCGCGCCCTGCGCATCGCGCGCGCCGATCGCACGCCCCTGCCGGGCTACGACGAGGACCACTTCGTCGCGCACGCCGACTTCGAGCGCATTCCGCTGCGCGAGCTGCTCGACGAGTGGGTGCTCTGCCGCCGCGCGAACCTCGCGCTGTTCCGCCGCTTCGACGCCGACGCCCTCGTCCGCCGCGGCGAGGCGAACGGCAGCCCCGTCAGTGTGCGGGCGCTGCTGCGCGTGCTCGTCGGACACCCGCGCCACCACCTGCGCGTGCTGGAGAGTCGCTACCGCCCCCGAGTCTGACCGCCGCGGCCGAAGGCCCGGCTGTGAACTGGCCTCCGAGGCCACCGAGTGCGTATCGAGCGGCGGCGGAGTCGCTGCCGATGAGAGCGGCGATGTTGGTCCGCTGCTTCATGAGTCGCGGAGTCCGAACCGTCGACGAAGGCCTCACCTGCCTCACCGCCCTCCGCGAGCTTCGCGCGCACTCGCTGCGCCGCGCTCCCGTCGTGCGCGTCGGACGTCTCGCCGGCATCGTGTGCCTGAGTGACCTGCTGCGAGTCCTGCCCGGCACCATCGCGCAGGCCGAGACGAACGCCGGGCATGAGAGCGAGAGCCTCCCGGTCTCGCGCGTCATGGCGACGAAGCTCGTCACGGTCGACGCGGATGACCACATCGAGACGGCCGCGCGCGCGATGCTCGAGCACAAGGTCGGTGGCCTGCCCGTGCTCCACAAGGGCGAGCTGGTCGGCATCGTCACCGAGTCGGACATCCTCCGTGCCTTCACGCGCATGCTCGATTCCGCGGGCGTCCTGCGCGTGACCTTCGGCTTCCTCAGGACCGGGCACGGCTCCGCCGACTTCGCCGAGCTCGTGGCGCGAGCCAAGGGAACGCTCGTCGGCCTGCAGACCTACGCGCCCCCGGCGGTCAGCGCCTCGTCGTGCTCCGCATGCGCGGCGGCTCGAAGGACGCGCTGCTCGACGCGCGCGACGCGGACGCTGCCTGAGTTCGGCCTGCCTCACTCGCGCCAGGCGAGCGCCGCCACGACCGCGTGGTGGTCGCTCGGCCAGCGCCCGCGCGCGCCCGGCTCGGACAGGATCGCGGCCGAGACGGTGCGCAGGCCCTGCGTGGCCAGCACGAAGTCGATCTTCTGGCCCGCGCTGCCGCCGCGGAACGCGTGGAACGTCCCGACATGGTCGTTGCCGTGGGGAACATCGCGGAACGTGTCGCGCAGCCCCGCCGCGGCGAGCGCGCGCAGCGCTGGACTCGTCTCGCCGCAGTTGAAGTCGCCGAGCACCACGTGCTCGCCGCGGAACGCGAGGATCCGGCTCGCGAGCAGCTGGCCAGAGCGCTCGCGCGCGACCTCGCCGCGGTGATCGAAGTGCGCGTTCCACGCCGTGAACTCGCGCCCCGTCGCGCGCTCGCGCACGCGGGCCCACGTGCAGATGCGCGGGAGCGCCGCGTCCCAGCCCACGGAGCCGACCTCGTCCGGACGCTCACTGAGCCAGAAGTCACCGCTCGCGAGCACCTCGAACCGCGCGCGCTCGAGGAACAGCGCGCAGTGCTCCCCACGTGCGCCACCCTCGCGGCCCTGGCCGATGCGCACGTGGCCCGGCAACTCGCTCCCGAGCCACTCGACCTGGAAGTCCAGCGCCTCCTGCACGCCGAGCATCGTCGGCGCTTGCTGGCGGATGCGTGCGAGCAGGTCGTCGCGCCGCAACGGCCAAGCGTCGGGCCCGTCGTCCGCGCTGCCGTAGCGCACATTGAAGCTCATCGCGACCCACGACTCGCTCGCGCGCGTTCCCGCGGACTCGCGCACTTCCGCTCGCGAGCACGCCGCAAACACAAGTGCGACGTGCGCAAGCACGACGAGCGCCAGCGCCCGCACGAGCTACTCGCGTTCCTCGACGGGTCGCCCGAGCAGGCGCGCCGCGACCACGATCGCGAGGAACCACGCGATCGCCGCCCACAGGATGCGCTCGCCGCCGCGCCCCGCGAGCCGCCCGAGCAGGGCCGAGCGCGAGTCGCTCGACCACACGCGGAACACGAGGTCGCGCTGGGGTAGCTCCGCGCCGGCGCACGTCGCGCCGAGCACGTCCTCGGGCACCTTCGAGCCGCCGTGGTACGCAACGATGGACGGCCCTTCGGCGTTGCCAATCAGACTCGCGCCGGTCGGCAGCTCGACGCGGAAGCGCAGCGCGCGCCAGCGCGTGTCGGCGAGAGTGTCAAAGCGGAAGAACACCCAGCCCGTATCGCACGGCAGGCCCGGACCGATGCTCGCCGTGCGCAGCACCTCGCCGGTCTGCGCGTCGAAAAGCTCGAGCTTCGCCGCACCGGCCTCCGGATGCATGTAATTCATCGCGAACGCGAGCGCATGCAGGTCGCCGTGGTGCAGGTCGGTTCGCGGCCTCGGTGGCGCAGGCAGGAGCTCGCCCTCGATCACCGAGCCATCGAGCGCACGATCGCCCCACGGCCGCACGACGTAGGGCACGCCGCGGAAGCGCAGCCACGGTGAGTGCCCCGTGCGATCGCTCGCGGAGAGCGCGAAGAAGAAGCGCTCGCCGCCCGAATCCTCGATGGGCTCGAACTCGAAGCGCACCCAGCCGTCGCTCGCAGGCAGCGCCTCGGCCGCCACGCTCGCGCGCCGCACGACTTCGCCATCTGCAGCCCCGCGCCGCAGCTCGAACTCGAGCGGCAGAGCCGCGCCGCCGATGGGCGCGAGCGCGACGTCGAGCGCGCGCAGGCCGCCGTGCTCGCACGTAAAGCCCTGCCCGAGCGGATAGCCGCCGAAGATGCGCCCGGCCTGCGTCGTGCGCTCCGCGAGACGGATCTCGACGTCGGGCAGGTCCTCGCGCCAAGAGAACAGCGCGAGCAGCGCGACTACGGCGATGACGAGCGCGCGCAGCATCTTTAGGAACCCCACAGCAGGCACTCGTTCGGCACGAGTCCGCCCCACAGGAACAGCGCGTCGTAGGTGAAGAGCAGCATGGCGAAGAGCTTGAGCCCCGCCGGCCGCCGGAAGTTCGAGAGTGGCGCGAGCAGCCCGGTCGCGAACACGATCGCGAGCGCGGCCATGGCCGGCATCAGGTAGCGCCCCTGCCCCTCGCCGCGCAGGACCACGAGCAGCACCTGCAGTCCGAGGAGCGCGAAGCACAGCCCGAGCACGGGCCGCGACACGCCGCGGCGCGTGTGGAAGAGCGCCGAGAAGGCCGAGAGCGTCGCCACGCCCGCGAGCACGCCCGCGACCGCGTAGGTCGTCGGCGAGAACTCGCGCGAGTACCAGTTGAAGCCGCCGACGAAGGTGCGCCACAGCTCGCCGAGGGTCTCGAGCGACGCGCCGCGCTGCACGCGCGCGAGGAACGCGTCGACATTGCGCGGCAGGACGGGGCTGTGCTGCACGTGCCACAGCCACAGCACTGCGCCGATGACCGCCGCGCATGCGACGACGCCGAGCAGCACATTGCGCCAGCGCGCCGAGCGCTCGCCGCCGAACATCCACGCGATCGCCACGACGCCCGCGAGGCTCATCACGGTCGACTTCACCAGCAGCCCGAGCGCGACGAGCGCCGCCGCGAGCACCAGCGTGCGGCGCGACGCCTCCCCCGCGAGCCGCTGCGCGCACAGCAGGAGCACCACCGCGCCCAGCGTGCGTGCCAGAACATCGTTGTTCACCACCGCGCCCAGCCGCGCATTCATCGGGAACCACGCGAAGGCCAGCGTGGCGCCGATCGCGAGCGAGCGGTCGCTGAACGCGCAACACGCGAGCTGCAGCACGACCCACACCGAGGCGAGGTACAGGAGCAGCGACAGGCAGCGCGCCCACACGAGCTGCGTCTCGATCGACGCGTGCCGCACCGGGAAGAGCCACGCGCCGAGCACGCTGTAGTAGCCCGGCGGCTGCGACGTCGCCGTGAAGAACTCCTCCACCTGATCGAAGTCCGTGCGGTCGCTCACCGCGCCCGCCCAGTCCACCCGCCGGAAGTACTCGTGCTCCGCCATCGAGGCGAGGATCTCGCGCTGGCGCGCGGCGATCTCCTCCTCGCTCGTCCCGGCCATGCGCCGCCGCACCTGCAGCTGGGACGTCGGCCACAGCCGCCGCTCGTCCGCCTCCGCGCCCGCCCCGTACTGAGCCGCCTTCCCGCCCCACGGCCGGTGCAGCTCCGCCACGTGGCTCGCGTACTCGAGGTGCCACGGCTCGTCCTCCCCCATCCACGGCGCCACCGCGAACAGGTACGCCAGCCCGTGCAGCAGCGCCGCCACCAGCACCAGCCGCGTCACCCGCCGCCGGTCCGCCCCCTCCAAAGCCCCCATGCCCCCGCCAGCCTACACCCCCGCCCCCGACCATTCACGGCGCGGCACTCCCCTGCGAGCCGTCGCCGCGCGCGAGCACCGGCATGCGCACCTGCGAGAGCCCGACGCCGCCGCAGCCTGCGGCATTTCTTCGTCCGCACGGTCGTGGAGATGGAGTGCGTCTCGTCGACGCGGCCGACCCGCGCGGCCTCGAGCTAGTCCCGGGATCGATAGCGGCGCTTCTGGTACCGCTGCGGCAGATCGAGCACCTCGTCGATCGTCGGCTGCCGGTCTTCCCAGATGGCCAGCGCGAGGTCGCTCTCGCGCGTGAGCGGCTGCCCCAGCTGCACCAACGCCCTCTCAATGGCATCCAAACTCTCCGGAGCGACCTCAGCCTGCGGAGGCTTCGGCGACTTGGGTCGTTGTTCGTTTCTGCGTGGGTTCGGCCGCTTGTGCGCTGCGCGCGGCCACCGGCGTTGGCATCTGCGGCGTCGCTCCGCTCCCGCCTCCGTGCCCCCGCCTCAGGCCGCGCTACGCTTGCTCACGGGACGAGAACTGGGGCGAGCACGACCCGGAACCCGATGTCGTAGCCCGCGCCGCCGGGGTCGCCGCTGCTCCGGAACG
>SXGS01751292.1_pt1 | contig 14540 bp, 18 predicted proteins | sample 3174681 | NCBI WGS metagenome assembly SXGS01 (sample SAMN11356861, study PRJNA531348) | freshwater metagenome | isolation source: freshwater sample F1-80 | place: China: Fuxian Lake, Yuxi | collected 2017-12-25
AAATCATCGCGGTCATCGAGTAGCGCACCCAGTAATCTTGTGTGGGGCGCAGCCCGGCAGCAGTGAAGGTGCTGAAACTCATGGAAATCTCGCAGCCGGGAACGTTGGCGCGTTGGGTGGCAAGGTGCATGAGCAGCGGCAGCCGCGTGTCTTGCGCGGTTGCCCACAACGGTTCGTACATGGCGTGGCGATACGGGCGGTCTGACAGCGGCGTGACGGGAATGAACATCCCCGCCAGACCGAGCTTGGCACAACGGACGAGTTCGGCACTCGCTTCGTTCGGGTCATCCACATTGAGCATGCCGATGCCTTTCAAGCGATGCGGATGCGCACGGCAGAACTCGGCGATCCAGTCGTTGTAGGCGTGGCAGATGGCGGTGAGCAGCTCGCTGTCTTCCAAGTGATACCAGAACAAGCCTTGGCTGGGTTGCAGAATCGCGCCCCACACGTTGTCGATGGCCAACTCTTTGAGCATGGCATCAGGCTGGTATGCACCTTCACGCACATCTTCCCAGATGCCAACGAAGTCGATCTTGTCGGGATCGTCGAAGCGCCGCCCGGCTTGGGTGACGGCACCAAGTTGGATGACTTGCTGATCGCCGATGAACCAAGCGTCGAAGTCTGCACCTTGCGCTGTCTTTTGTCGTTTGATGTATGGTGCCCGCTCGCGCATAGGTGCGTCCATGCGATTGGCATAGAGGTCTGGAGGTTCGACAATATGCGTGTCCCCGGAAATGATTTTATAGTCGCTCATGGGAGCCCTCCTTATACGTCTGACGTTTCGTGTTCTGCGCATTACGCACCATACATCTACGGCTGTCAAGGGAAACGTTGACAGCTGCGAAGAGGAAGGCGTAGGGTTTGACCAGGAAGAGGGCCACCTCTTGAGGACGGAAAAGGCTGATAGAATGTTTGCCTAGCGAGCGAAGTCAAGCTGGCATTGCGTGCAATCGTAAAAATGGACGAACACAGGCGAAGGCAAAACGAGAAGAAATTTGGCCGGTGGATCTTGCTGTCGGATGGTGGCCGGCGCTATCAGTACGATGTGATTGGACGTTACGGATGGCAGGCTCGCTATATAAAAATTGTTGATCGTGATGAGAAAACGCTGCAATTTCTTCAGGAAATTTACAACGAGCGCGGCGAATTGGAAGAGATCCACGAAAAATTTCCGCTCGATACCGGACATAAAAAAGTAAGAGGCGGAGAGTGAACATGATTACGAATCACGTCGTGGTGGAGAAGTTGAGTGCCTATTTGCGCCATCAGTATTCTTTAGCGGACTTGGTCAGCTGGGCTGAAGAAGCAATGATGGAGGGCGAGTTTGATAGCTCGGAGTTGGAGACGCTCCGCGATATCGTGAGCCGTATTGGTGTGGCCGATGTGCGAGCTTTTGGTCTGACGTGGGAGGACTGCGAAGGATTTTTGAGGCGACTGGGCTATCGGGTGCAGGTTGAGGTTCTGGCTGCCAACTAAAAATGCCAAGAGCACTCAGTGTGGGCGCAGCATAACTGCGCCCTTTGGGAGTCTTACGCCACCTTCGGCAGTAGTGTCGTGTACTGATCGAGGATCGGCAGCACCTTCTCTGCTCCGGCCGAGGGGAGAAAGAGGACAGCGCGGTCGACCCCTTGGTCGCGAAATTGGCTGAGGACCTCTTCTTTGCCCGGCGCACCGAAGATCGAGATAGGAAATTCTGACACCTTTCGCCCGGCTTGTTCGGCGTGCATTTGCAGATCTTGCTTTGCTGCCGGTAGGGTTTTCGGTGTCACACCGACGGGAATCCAGCCGTCGCAGTAGCGCACCACACGGTCGATGCCTTTGGCCGACATGGTACCCAACAGAATCGGCGGGTTGGGTTTCTGGGTCGGTTTGGGATAGCTCCAGATTTTATCGAAATTGACGAACTCGCCGTGGTACTCGGCTTCTTCTTTCGTCCAGATTTCTTTCATGGCTTCGATACGTTCGCGCAGCACTTTCCAGCGCTTCTTGAACGGCGTGCCGTGATGTTCCATCTCCTCGGCGTTCCAGCCACCACCGATACCGAAGAGCAAACGACCATTCGAGAGGGCGTCAACCGAAGCCACTTCCTTAGCCATTAAGATCGGGTCGCGCTCGATCACAAGGCAGATGCCACTACCGATCTTGATAGTTTTGGTGACAGCAGCGGCGGCCATCATCGCGACGAAGAGGTCGTGGGTATGCCAATAGTCTTTCGGCAGCTCGCCGCCAGCCGGCCACGGGCTTTTGCGACTCGCAGGAATGTGGGTGTGTTCCGGGAACCAGATCGACTCGAACCCGCGGGCTTCGCACTCACGCGCGAGATCGTCTGGTCGGATTGCATAATCGGTTGCGAACATGGTCACGCCAAGCTTCATAACAGCCTCCTTAAAATGATGTAGAAAAGAGCCAACGCAAAAAACGTCCCTCTGCCCTTACCAAGTTCGCATGAAGGACGCAACTTGCCGGCTTACTTGTCGCCTGGCAACGCGAAGGGTGTTGCCGAACCGTCGAAGACCGACGGTGGGTTGTGCTGTCCCAAGATCGCATCCATACGCATGCGCACGACCGGCAGCAGCTCGGGATGGGGAAGAATATAGAATTGCTCGTTTTGCACGGCGGCGAAAACTTTGTCCGCGACTTCCGCCGGTGGAGTGCCCGAGGCGATGCCGGCGAATATCCCCGTGGCAAAGGAGATTTCCACTTCGGAAAATTGCGGGGTTTCGACCTGCAAGGTGGCCGGGCGGTTACGCTCCGACGTAGCGATGTTGGTGTTGACGAAGCCGGGACAGAGCACCGACACTTTCACCTTGGCGCGTTGCATCGCCAGTTCTAAATGGAGCGACTCAGAGATGGTCACGACGGCAAATTTTGTCGCATCGTAAACCGACATGAAGGGCGAGGAGATCAGCCCTGCCATTGAAGCGGTGTTGACGATATGGCCCTCGGTCTCTTGCTTGAGCATGATCGGGGTAAACGTGCGAATGCCATGAATGACGCCCCACAAGTTGACACCAAAGGCCCATTCCCAGTTTTGCAGCGGCTGCGCCCACGTCGGGCCGAAGCCGCCGCCGACGCCGGCGTTGTTACAGACGATATGCACGCCGCCGAACGCCTCCAAGGTTTTGCGTGCCAGAGCTTCGACGGATTCTGCTTTAGCCACGTCAGTCTGAACACCTAACACCGTCGCACCAGCCGCCTGCATTTCTTGTTCAGCTTGGCGCAGTGCGGTTTCCTCGATATCAGCGAGGACCACTTTCATACCAGCTGTGGCAAAGCGCTCGGCCATCGCGCGCCCGATGCCGCTCGCCCCTCCGGTGACGACGGCCACCCTCTCTTTGAATTCTTTCATGGTTCTTCCTCCTACGGCTATTTCCAAGATGATCGTGCTCGCCTAATCTAGCGGTCTTCTTCGCTGCTGCCTATTGCATCGAAGGGAAAAGGAGAGTCGTCATGGTGCAGATTTCCGCGCAGACTTGGGAAGAGATTGGGCGACACGCGCAAGCGACGTTTCCCGACGAATGTTGTGGCGCCATTCTCATCCGTGAAGGGGCCGAAGAAGTGCGCCGCATTGCCAACCTCCAGAACGCTATGCACGCGAAAGACCCACAGCAGTTTCCGCGTGATGCCACTATCGCCTATTTCATGGACCCGAAAGAGCTTTTTGCGGTGTTGCACGAGGTCGATCGCGGCAAAGCGGTACTTGCCGCTTTTTATCATTCGCATCCCAACCATGACGCCTATTTTTCCGCCGAGGATAAGCGCCAAGCGATGTTCGGCGACGAACCTTCGTATCCCGACACCGCGTACATTGTCATTTCCATCTACGAGCGTGCGGTGCAAGTGTTGCGTGCCTACGCTTGGGACGAAGGCGCAAAAGACTTCGTCGAGACGCCTTTGCGCACTGTCGGCTAGGCGGTTGTCAAATGCCGCGCCGTGCGATAGGAGCTGAGCGGTTATCGGCACTACTGACGAGGAGGAAAAAGCATGACGAAATGGCTGCGGTGGAATTGGCGGGTTCTTGGTGGAGTGGTGGCAAGCGTACTACTGTGGACGGCGTCTTCGGCATTGGCCGATGGTTTGCTGCCGAAAGCCGGAACCTGGACCTTCGGCACCCGCGCCGGTTATACGTTTGGCCTTGATGACAAGGACGTTGAAATGGTCCCTATCCATCTCCACATCGGCTATACGCTTTTCAACGGGAAGCCCTGGTTTTTGCCAGCAGGTGCGTTTGAGATTGGCATTGAGCCATTTGCCGGAGTCATCACTTCGACGAAAGAGAAGAGGTCCGGTGATGGTGAGCGTATCTCGGGTTCGAACGAATTTGGGCTGGGACTCCCTATGTTCACCTACTACCTCGATTTGGGTGGTAAGGTTGCGCCTTATGTGACCGCCGGTACTGGGATCATGTACAAAGATCTGCGGGGTCTCGACCTGGGCGGAGAATTTACGTTCATGGAAACCGCCGGGGTGGGCCTCGCCTATTTCATCAACAAAGATGTGTCGATCAGCGCGGAATGGCGTTTCCGTCACATGTCGAATGCTGGCATCTACGAAGAAAACGACGGACTGAATTCTAGCGTTATCTTGGCGGGATTTTCCTATCATCTGCCAAACTAGACGCGAGGTGGTGATCTCGCAGGTGGTCTGCGGACGCAGAACTTGCTTCCTTCATGGCAGGAATGCCGTATCATGAGCCGATCCGAACGCCCAAGTGGAGGGTCGATGGCAACGCAAGAGAAACGTCCGCCCGTCCGTGACAACCGCGAGCAGCGCGAACAGCGTGAGCAACGCTGGTGGGTTGAGCAAGGAAAAAGCAAAGAAAAAGTTGCGCCACAGGCCCGTTCCGCCCCTGCCGGTGCGCAGTTCTTTCGCACCGTCGAAGATTACGACCAAGAACAAGCCCGCGAGCATCTGACCGATCTCAACGTAAAACTTTTGGCGCAAGCGACGCTGGTCCCTGGGGAATGGGCCTATCTCGCGCTGCTTGCAGAACACTCTCCCGCCAAAGAGATCGACCGCATTAAACGCGGATTGCCGCTGCCGCCGCAGGCTTCCGGTGTCATCGTTGATTCCGGGCATGCTCTGCGTGCCATCGTTACTGGGACGCCTGCTAACGAACGCATTCTTGAGTTCAACTTTATCGACGAAGCCTCGTTCGATTGCTGGATTCGCGGGGAATGGGTACGCGAGGAAGTGTTCAAGGATAAGTTCAAGCTCCTACAACAAGCCCCGGAGCTCCTTCAGCGCTATCTTGAAAAAGATTTGATCGAACAAGAGCGCTTTGCCCATACTCCGCGCTCAGGCGTAGTCGCACCAGCTCGTACTGAATGGTGAGAGTACCCGCTGCAGCGCCTGCCGCAGGGATCAGCACAAACGGAACATCTTTCATAAGGAGCCTCTCATGCCTACCGTGAGCGCAAATAACTACGAAATGTACTATCAGGTTGATGATTTTACCGACCCGTGGACCTCGCCGGAAACGATCTGGATTCAGCACGGCTTCGGGCGCAGTTCGCAGTTCTGGTATCACTGGGTGCCGCCGTTGGCTGGCCAGTATCGCGTGCTGCGGCGCGATATGCGCGGTCATGGGCAATCTGCCGATCCGGGAGCAGATTATGTCTGGTCAGTCGAGGACCTGCTTAACGACATGAAAGGCTTTCTCGATGCCCAAGGCCTCGACAAGGTCCATTACGTCGGTGAGTCCGTCGGCGGAATTCTTGGTATTGCCTTTGCCACGCGCTGGCCGGAACGCTTCAAGAGCTTAACGCTTTGCGCGACGCCGACCGCCATTCGTCCACACATCCAACGCCTGTTCGCGGTCGGACACGAAGACTGGCACACGGCGTTGGGGAAACTAGGTGCGGCTGGCTGGGCCAAAGCCTTATTGGGACAAGGCGGTGGCCTGGGAGTTGGGAACGTCAATCAAGCAAGAATCGACTGGATTCTCAACGAGTGGGGGAAAACCCGCACCCACGTCCTGCAGGGGCTGTGCCGTCTGGTACCAAGCGTGGATGTTGAGCCCATATTGGAGCAAGTGATAGTGCCTACGTTGGTGCTCGCGCCGACACGGAGTCCGCTCCTGCCGCTGACTGAGTCGGTGATGATCCGCGACCGGATTCCTGGTGCGCAAATCGTTACGATCAACGGCCACGGCCACGAAATTTATCTTGATCGGGTGAAGGAATGCACCGCCGCGCTTCTGTCGTTTATCCAGTCTTTGTGAAAATAGCCCCACTGGCTTCAGCAGCTCTGAGGAGAACATCATGATGCAGTCCACGACCGCTGTCGTTCAGCCGCATCTGTTTACGGTCGATGAGTACCACAAAATGGGGGAAAGCGGCATTCTTGGTGAAGATGATCGCGTTGAACTGATCGAAGGGGAGTTAGTCGATATGCCACCGATTGGAAGTCCACATGCTGGCAAAGTGAATCGCTTCAATACCCTCTTGAGTCGGGCCGTCGGCAACAAAGCAGTGATTGCCCTACAAAATCCCGTGCGCTTGGGGAAGCGGTCTGAGCCTCAACCAGATATTGCTCTTCTGCGTCCGCGAGATGATTTCTATGAAAAGTCTCATCCTCTACCTGAAGATGTGCTCCTGGTTATCGAAGTTGCCGATACCACGGCTCGGTATGATCGAGAGGTGAAGATTCCCCTGTACGCTGCGTACGGCATTCCTGAAGCGTGGTTGATTGACCTGCGGGCAAAGCGCGTGGAAGTGTATCTTCAACCGAGCAAAGACGGATATCGTCAGAGGCTACAACCGGCAAATAATGAACGGCTGGTGCTGTCCTTGCTGCCAGAGGTTTCGATTGCCATTGCCGATCTCTGGTCGTAAGAGGTCTGACGCGGCTCAAGCGAAAAAAGGAGGAAGCCATGTCGCACCCTGGCCAACGCTTACGGCACATGCTGAGCGGAGCAACTATGGTCGTTGCTCCGTTCGTGTTCGATGCATTTCAGGCCAAGATCGCACAAGCCGCCGGGTTCGCGGCGCTGTACATGACCGGGTTCGGCACAGCAGCGGCGCGTGGCTTCCCAGATGTCGGCTTATTAACCATGGCCGAAATGGTTGAGAATGTGCGCTATATCGCCAATGCCGTAGATGTCCCTCTGATCTGCGATGCTGACACTGGCTACGGCAACCCTGTCAATGTGTACCGCACAGTGCGCGAGTACGAAGCTGCTGGTGCGGCGGCGCTGCATATCGAGGATCAAGTGTGGCCGAAGCGTTGCGGCTTTCTCGCTGGCAAGCAGGTCATTCCGCTGGCGGAAATGGTGCCGAAAGTGCGGGCTGCCTGCGACGCGAAGAAAGACTTGGTGATTATTGCCCGAACTGACGCCTTGGCCGTCAACGGTTGGGAGGACGTGGCTACCCGTGCACGGGCGTATCGAGAGGCCGGAGCCGATCTCATCTTTGTCGATGGCATCCGCACGCTTGACGACATGCAGCGCTACGTGAGCGAGCTTAGCGATGTGCCGCTCCTGTATAATGGTCAGCTGCTGCCAGTTCATGAGACGGAAAAGATGGGCTTCAAACTGATGATTCACTCGGGACCGCTCATGGCGTTTTATTTGCGCTGGCGCGACCTGATGCGCGAACTCAAACAGTCAGGGGCCATCTCACACAGTATGGAACCAGGAGCTTTCGGTGAGATGACCGCGCTGCTCGGCGTGTCTGAAGCCTTAGAACTCGGCAAAAAGTACGAAAACTGAAATGCTCGTCGGCAACTGGCGCGTGTTAGCTTGCAATGGCAGAGGGCAACCAGGATAATGACGACTCACGGAGTTGGAGCTGGGGAGCAGGAGCGAAGCAATGACAGAAAAAAGCGTGACCGAAAAAATCCTCAACGTGTTGCGACCCTACGCTTCCCACTGGGGCGGTGCTCTTGGCCGTGGTGACCTCGTCATTCCGCAACGGGAAATTCCGCGCGTCATCCACGAAATTATTGATGCTGTCCGCGAAAGCGCGGAAGGGCGACGCGAGGCGTCAGACTTGGACGTGTTCCACGTCTTGAAAGACAGCCGTCATCTCGCGTCCATTCAAGACCAAGTCAGTCGGATGAAAGACCATTTTGTCGTGCTCAAGCGCCAACCGTAAGGCCGCACTTTTTCCCATCTCCCTCCCACACTGACCGATCCGTGCCGCTGTTGCTCCTACGCTCATGAATCCAGCTTTTTCTGCCCATCTCGTCAATGGTCCGTTCGGAGACCCGGGCTTATACATTCATCTGCACTGGGAGGGGCGCGCCTTGCTTTTCGACTTAGGACAGAACGACGCGGTGCCGCTCGCGGATTTGCTCCGCGTAACGCACGTCTTCGTGTCGCATTGTCACATGGATCACTTCATCGGTTTTGACCGCTTGCTGCGTGCGTTTCTGGCTCGCGATAAGACCCTCGTCCTCTGCGGGCCGCCGGGTATCATTGACTGCGTCGAGGGCAAGCTCCGTGGCTATACCTGGAACTTGGTGGATAATTACAGCTTCGCTCTTGAAGTGGTAGAAGTTGCGCCCACCGGCATTCGCCGAGCGGTGTTTCCCGCCGCGCAGGCTTTTCGTCCCGAGGCTTTGCCGGACCTACCTTTTGTCAACGGCGTCGTTCTTGAAGAGGAAACCTTCCTCGTGCGCACGGCCCATCTCGATCACAAGATTTTTTCGCTTGGGTTCGCCCTGGAAGAGAAAAGTCGCCTCAATGTTGATACCGACCTGTTAGCGAGTATGGCGGTGCAGACTGGGCCGTGGCTGGGCGAACTCAAACGTGCGTTGCGCGAGCAGGCCGCCGATGACTTCGTCGTGACGGCGCGTTGGCGCGGGAAAGACGGAGTGGAGCAGCAACGCGACTTTTCTTTGGGGATGCTGCGTGGTCAGCTTGTCAAAGAAACGCGTGGCCAGAAGCTCGCCTATGTGGTGGACACGCTCTATAGCCCGGAGAATGCTGCCCGCATCGCTGAGCTTGCCTCTGGTGCGGATGTGTTTTTCTGCGAGTCGCCGTTTTTAGACGAGGACGAAGAGCAAGCGACCAAGCGCCATCATCTCACCACGCGGCAGGCGGGTTTGCTGGCCCGTGCGGCGGCAGCCCACAAGTTGGTGGTGTTTCATTTCTCCCCGCGCTACGCCGGGCAGGCCGAGCGCATCTATCGTGAAGCGCACGACGCATTTCGCGGCGGTGGTGAGACGGTTGGCAACGTATTTCCCGATCCACATGGAGATCTCCGTGGCTAACGAACAGGCTCTCGTCATTGCTGAGCCGGTGCGACGCTTTATTCTTTCCCATTCTGTAGCGCGGCTGGCGACGGCGGATCGTCACGGCCAGCCGCACGTCATTCCCTTCTGTTATGCCTTTGACGGCGCGTGTTTCTATTTCGTGGTGGACGAGAAACCGAAAAAACCGACGGGCAAGCCGCTGAAACGCATTCGCAATATGTTGGAGAATCCCCAAGCGGCGCTGGTCATCGACGACTACAGCGATGACTGGACCCAGCTCGCTTATGTGCTTGTCTCTGGCTCCACTCATTTGGTGGAAGACGAAGCCGAGTACGATGCGGCGCTGGCTTTGCTGCGCGAGCGCTATCCGCAATATCGCACGATGCCGCTCTTTTTTGCCCGTAACTCGATGGTGCGGATTACGCCGACGAAGATTATTGCTTGGGGAAAGGTTGTCTCTCAGGAAATTCAGGACTAAGGAGCAAACACATGAGTCTCACACCACGACGACAGGTGTACGGCGGATACCAGGGGAAAGAACGGCCAAGCGAACAAGAGCGGATTATGCATCTTCTCGACGAGTATCGTTGTAGCGAAGGGTTTGTGGCCGAATATCTCGGGCGGTGGATCGAACTCTCTGGCGACGAGGCGTTGAAAGGTGGACTGCAAACGATTCGGGAACGAGAAGCTGCGCACTCACGCTTGCTTGAGGCGCGTTTACGTGCCTTGGGTGGAGAGCCACAGGCCACCATCTCTCCCGAGCGACGTGAGCAGGTCTGGTCTCTTTTCGCGTCTGCCGAGAAAACCGATCTTGAAAAGCTCCAGACGCTTGCGGTGCTGTTTGCCGATCCGCCGGATTTTATGAAGCCGGTAACGGATCTGGTCGAGCAAATCCAAGAAGACCAACAAAGCCGGGAACTCTTGCGCACCATCGTTGATGACGAATGGGCGAGTATCGGCTGGTTGGTTGGCATGCATAACCGACGCAAAAACGGAGAGACCACCCTCGCCAACAAAAAGTAAAGGAGATCTCTGTGTCTGAATCTGCACTGCTGTATGAAAAACGTGATGGGATTGCCTATCTCACGATCAACCGACCGGAACGCCGCAATGCGTTTAGTCCGGAAGTGCTCTGCCGCCTCGCCGATGCGTGGCAAGATTATGCTGCCGATGATGCGTTGCGTGTAGCCATTATCACCGGGGCTGGTGATAAGTCCTTTAGCGCTGGTGCCGACCTGGGGCGCTTGACGCCGCTGATGTCCGGGGCACGCCCGCCGCAAGACGAGTGGGATCATCGCATGCTCAACAATCCTAAGCTCGGGCAAATCGCCACGCTGCGCGGCTTCCCGCTGTACAAACCGATTATTGCCGCAATCAATGGGTTTTGTTTGGCCGGTGGGTGCGAGCTGATTCAAGCGACAGACATTCGCGTTGCCGCCGAGCATGCGACTTTTGCATTGACAGAGGTCAAGTGGTCGCTGCTGCCCTATGCCGGGTCGATGGTCCGTTTGCCTCGGCAGATTGCCTACAGCAAAGCCATGGAAATTATGCTGGTCGGTGAAAGGTTCGACGCCCAGGAAGCGCATCGTATTGGACTCATCAATTACGTTGTCCCGGCAGACCAAGTCATGGCAAAAGCTGAAGACCTTGCCCGTAAGATTGCGGCAAATGGCCCGCTTGCTGTACGCAAGATCAAAGAAACCGTATTGCGTGCCCTCAGCGTTTCGCTTGACGAAGGGTTTCAACTCGAGAATGAAAGTGCGAAAGAGATTCTCGCCACTGAAGATGCTAAGGAAGGTCCGCGTGCGTTCATGGAAAAACGGCAGCCGCGTTATACGGGACGCTAATCTCTACATCATCGCCGCGCCGAACTGCATGGCCAAGGCGAGATCGCCAGTCGCTTTCATCATCCCGCCCATAAAGGCCATATGTGGGGTGAGTTCCCCACGGGCGATCTTCTGCGCGTCTTCGGCTTTCATCGTCAGTACGGTCTGCGGTGTTGCCGGACGTTCGCCAGTACCGAGCTGAAGGTAAAAGCTTTGCTCTCCCCCGTCTGGGAGATGCGTAAAGGTGAATTGCAACAGTCCTTTGAGCCTTGTGAGCCGTTCGATCCGCGACTTGGTCAGTTCGCCGTGACTGCCACGCGCGCCTGGGCCAAACACCCCGGCGTCCGCCGCTTGCATCATTGCCCAATCGAAGTAGGCGCGTGACTGATAGACGGTCATGATTGTTGCAAACGCCGCTTCTCCTGAGACGGTCATCTCGCCCTGGTCGATATTCAAATGCCAGATGCCCCCACCATTGCCTTCTACCACGATGCGCACCGTGCCTTGCGCTTGGAGACGACCCTGCACCTGTTGTTCGAGCGCGAGGATTTGGCGTTGTAGCTCTTCGATGCGACGCTTGAATTGCGGGGCAACGTTGTTGCTGAAAAACGTCGCGGGCGTGAGTGGTGTGGAAGAGGACTGATTGGGCATCGGGGTTTCCTCAGACTGTTTGTAGAGCCTTGCGCATAACAGTGACAGCGTGGTCAATTTCTTCGGGAGAAATAATCAAAGGTGGTGCCAGACGGACAACCGTGTCGCGGTGCAGTGTCCACCCGAGCAGGACGTTGGCGTCAAAGCAGCGCTGCACGAAATCTTTGGTGGCTTCTGGCGAAGCAAATTCTAAGGCGATCAACAAGCCGCGACCACGGACGGCGGTCAGTCCACCAAGCCCTAGCAACTCACGCAAACGTTCTAACATCGCTTCCCCTACGACCTGTGCACGTTGGGGGAGTTTGTCGCGCAACAGCACTTGGAGGGAGGCAAGCCCAGCCGCACAGCACACCGGATGGCCGCCGAACGTTGTCACATGAGCAAGCGGCGGGTCGTGTGTGAGCGTACGCATGATCTCCGGTGTGCTTATGAACGCTCCCAGTGGCATGCCGCCGCCGAGGGCTTTCGCGAGGACGAGTATATCGGGAGCTACCTGCCAGTGCTCGCACGCGAACAGCCGACCCGTGCGACCGAAGCCGGTAATCACTTCATCGAAGATCAACAGCGCCCCGACTGCGTGACAGCGCTCCTGTAACCGTTGCAGAAACCCGTCGCTGGGAATGCGCACCCCGCCTTCGCCTTGAATTGGCTCAATGAGCACAGCTGCTACGGTGTCGTCGATTCTCTCTAGCGCCTGCAGATCATCGAAGGGGAGGAAGGTCACGGTAGGCAGCAACGGCTCGAATGGTACACGGTAGAGCGGATTGCCGCCGACGGACAACGCCCCGAAGGTATCGCCATGAAAGCTGCCGAGAAAGCTAACAAAGCGCGTCCGACCCGTGTATTTGCGTGCGGTCTTCAACGCCCCCTCGATAGCTTCCGCGCCACTATTGGTGAAATAGGTCACTGACAACGGTGACGGTGCGACGTGCGCCAACTGTTCGGCGAGCTGCACCTGCGGCTCTTGAATATGCTCGCCGTAGACCATGGTGTGCAAATAACGGTCGGCTTGGCGTTTGACCGCTTGGACGACTTCGGGATGGGCATGCCCCACACTGGCGACACCAATGCCAGAGAGCAAGTCGAGATACTGCCGGCCGCTCTTATCTACGATCACACACCCGTGAGCACTTGCGACCTCAATGCCGAGCGGTTCTGATGAAGTTTGTGCGACGTGACGGAGAAAATTGCTGCGTAACTGACTCATACGCGGAGCACCATACGTGAGCGCTCCAGGGTCAGCAACGAGTAGGACAAGTAGGCAGTGGTTAGTAGTTAGTAATTAGTAGGCAGTGATCCGTAATGAGTAGCCAACGAGATGCAAGATTCCCACGTGCGCTGGCGTCTTGGGTGTCCAGTGCTCCTTCTGAATGCCGACTACTCACTATGAACTACTCATTACTAACTCTCCTTCACTCTCCACCCAGCGCACGAGATCCGCGATCCGTGGTCGCCCGCCGTGCCGCCAACTGAGCGGTGGGGTCTGCATCGTGCCAATCTGGCAAATACGGCTGATGCCAGCTTGGCCGAGTATCTGGGCGACCGCCTCGCGTTTAGCAGGAGGGGCAGCGACACCGACGGCTTCGAGATAGGGCCGCCACGGTTGTAGGAGCGACGCAAGGCGAGCGATGTTGTCGAGCGGCTTCACGCGCACTGTGCGATAGAGAGGCGACGGCGCAAACGTTGGATCAGCCTCGTAGATCACTGTCCAGTCGGTGCCACTGCTGCTGGCATGCAGTACGATCTCTTCGCCAGCCAGCGCTTGCCACTCGGCGTCATCGCGCACGCGACGAATCGCCAAGCTGGCGTCCCGGGCGATCCGTCCGCGCGGAAGCATCTGCTGCCAGTGGTGCAGCTCGTGCGCCAGTAGTGCAGCGAACGCTTGGGGAGTGATTACGCCGCCAGTTTCCACGTAGACGAGTTGCGGTGACAAACAACCTTGCTGATCGAACAGCGCAACGTCATAGGCCGTGCGACGGGCGAGATCAGCCACATCAGTCGTCAGCGCTTCCTTGCTAATGACGTTGAAGCTGACCTTGTGCCCATAACCGATGAACCGACCGCGTACGCGCGTACGAATAGCCGTCAGGCTGGCCTCTGCTCCTGAAGCGACTACGACTTCTGCTCGCGCAAAGGCAATGTCTTCCAAAGCGGTGTGACCACCCGGCCAGGTGACGACTGCGAGGCATGCGCCTAGGTCCGGATCAACTACGCTGAGACTGCGAGCAAATAACGTCGGGAGCAGCGTGGCCGACGAGGCGGTTTTCACCAGCGTGGCCGCTTTGACCAAGAGGGCGAAGATGATGCCGTCGAGGCCAGCACCAGGAATGTTGCCCGCCAACACCTGAGTGACGAGCGAAGGACCATAAGCTTTGCGCCATTTGCCAGGGAGTCGTATTCCTTCGTCGAGCGCGTCAGAAGAACCCAGTTCGTCTTGTAACAGGCGCAGCAGATGATCGCATCGATAGGTAGCGAATAGCAGCGGCAACGTGTGGCGGATCATCTCCGGTGACAGCCCGGTTTCTGTAGGCAGACCAGCCACAGCTTCTTGATGCTCCACTGAAGTGGGCGTGAGGAAGCGAGCAACAACCGCGTCGAGACTGGTGGCAATGGTCTCAACCGAGCGTGTCACCAGCAAACGCTCGTGCGCAGACAGAAGCTGGTCGATGGTAGCAGTCAGATGAGAGGCAGAAAGTTGAGACACAGGCGAAAGATAAAAGAGCGCGGCGATGAGGTAAAGCGACCCTCTGTCATCAGCAGACGGCCTCGCCGATGGGAAGCTGGCCGTGCTATGTGCAGGGCTGTTGTAGAACAGCAAGAGAAGAAAGGAAGATTAACATGGCTGGACGATTAGCAGGAAAAGTC
>SXGS01461198.1_pt1 | contig 14534 bp, 12 predicted proteins | sample 3174681 | NCBI WGS metagenome assembly SXGS01 (sample SAMN11356861, study PRJNA531348) | freshwater metagenome | isolation source: freshwater sample F1-80 | place: China: Fuxian Lake, Yuxi | collected 2017-12-25
AGTCGATGGCCATCTCGCCGGTAAACCTCAAGGCGACCCTCATCCAGCTGATCGAGGACGAGATCGCTCACGCGAAGGCCGGCCGCCCAGCGCAGATCTGGGCCAAGCTGAACTCGCTGGTCGACGAGACCATCATCGACTCGCTCTACAAGGCGAGCCAGTCCGGCGTGTCGATCCAGCTGGTCATCCGGGGCATCTGCTGCCTGCGGCCTGGCGTCGCGGGCCTCTCCGACAACATCGAAGTCCGGTCGATGGTCGGCCGCTTCCTGGAGCACGCGCGCATCGTCTGCTTCGGCAACGGCGCCGGCCTGCCATCCGACGAGGCAAAGGTGTTCATAACTTCGGCCGACTGGATGCAGCGCAATCTCGACCGGCGCGTCGAAACGCTCACGCCGATCAAGAATCCAACAGTCCACAACCAGGTTCTCGACCAGATCATGCTGGCGAATCTCAACGACCGCGCGCAAAGCTGGACGCTGCGTCCCGATGGAGGGTATGTGCGTACCGCGACGGGCAAGGGCCGCCAGCCCTTCTCGGCGCACGATTACTTCCTTGAAAACCCCAGCCTGTCTGGCAGGGGTAGCGCGCTGCGGCTCACCACCCCGCCGCAGCTGAAGCCCAGGGCCTGAAGCCGGCGAATCCCGGCCTATGTCCCTGTGTGAACGGGACTGTGTGAACGGGATCAGGCCAGATGGTCAGGCTAGGCGAATGACGGTGACTTCACCAGCCAGGTCGAAATCCGCGGCCAAGCCTATCCGCTGGCGCCGCGTCGGCGTGATGGACGTGGGCTCCAACTCCGTACGCCTTGTCGTTTACGACGTGCGAGGCCGCGCGATGCAGCCGCGCTTCAATGAGAAGGTCCTCGCGGGCCTCGGCCGCGGACTCACCACGACGGGGGAGCTGAATGCCGAGGGCGTAGAGATCGCCGTCGCCGCCCTGTCGCGCTTCGCATCTATCACGCGCGCACAGAAGGTGGAGGCCCTGTTCCCCTTCGCCACAGCCGCCGTTCGCGACGCCTCCAACGGCAGGGAATTCGTGGAGCGCGTGAAAAGGGAGACGGGCGTCCAGCTGCGTGTTCTCTCTGGCGGCGACGAAGCGCGCTTTGCCGCCGAGGGCGTGCTTGCCGGCACTCCAGGCGTCGATGGCGTCGTGGGCGATCTCGGCGGCTCCAGCCTCGAACTCGCGCGGCTGGTCGGCGGACGTTACGATTCCGGCTCGACCTATCCGCTCGGCCCCCTCGCGCTCGACAGCGGCGGCGCGTTCAACGAGGAAAAGATTCAGGCGCGCGTGAAGGAGATCCTCTCCGGCGCGCCCGAGCTCAAGAAATCAGGCGATGTGTTCTTTGCCGTGGGCGGCGCGTGGCGCGCGATAGGCACGATGCACATGGAACTGACCCGTGCGCCGCTGCACATGCTGCAGAACTACGAGATGGATGCAGCTGACCTGCTCAAGCTTCTCGGCGATGTGCTGGCCGGCAAGAAGCACGCGGAGCTCCTGCTGGAAGTCGCCCGGAAGCGCGCCATCACCATCCCCTATGCCGCCGCCGTGCTTAGGAGCGTGATCGAGATCGGGAAGTTCAAGTCGGTAATGATCTCGTCCTACGGCGTGCGCGAGGGGATCATCTTCGACAGCCTCGAGCCCGCCGAACGCCAGGAAGACCCTCTGGATGCAGGCCTCGATGCGCTGATCGCGGACGAGCAGGCATCCGAGTTCGGCCGCGCCCTTGCCGAGTGGGCGAGCGAGGCTGCGCCCTATACTCTGAACGCGCGCCTCTCTGCCGCGGCCTGTCGCCTTGTCGACATCGGCGCGCTGCTGCATCCGGACCATCGCGCCGATCTTGCCTTCGATCTTGTCGCGCGCGCGCCGCTGCCCGGGCTCAACCATCGCGACCGTGCGGCGCTCGCGCTGGCCGTCGCCTCGCGCTTCAAGCGCGGGCTGCGCAACGATGTCAGCGAAATGCTGCTGGATGCGAACACCGCGGGCAAGGCCCGCGCGCTTGGCGCCCTGATGCGCCTCGCCGCCGACTTCTCCGGCCGCTCCGCCGACCTGCTCAAGCATGCGCGCCTGACATGCGACGGCGATACGCTGACCCTGAAAGTGACGCCCGCCTATCGCGCACTGGTCTCCGAATCCGTCGAACGGCGTCTCGAGCAAGCTGCCGACGAACTCGACATGGACTACGCGCTGATTACCTGATTGCGCCCGCTACGCGGCTGTCGACGAGAGAATGGGTCCCCGCTACACAATTCCAAACGGGAGCCGAACCATGAAGAAAGCCATCCTCGCCCTCGGCATGTCCCTGCTGGCGGCATGTGCATCCGCGCCGCAACCGGCCGCCGCACAAGCCGCCTTCAGGGCGGAAGGCAAGACGCTTCGCCAGCTCTACGAACATCTGCACGCCAATCCCGAGCTTTCCTTCCAGGAGAAGAGCACGTCCGCTGTGCTCGCCGCCGAAATGAAGCGGCTTGGCTTCAAGGTGACGACGGGCCTCGGCGATGCCTGGGTCAAGGCGCGTGCGCAGAAGGACTACGGCAAGGTTGAGGACGGCGTCGGCGGCTACGGCTTCGTCGCAGTGCTCGAGAATGGTCCCGGCCCCACGCTCATGATCCGCGCCGACATGGACGGGCTGCCGCTCGTCGAGAAGACCGGTCTGCCTTACGCCTCTAAGGCGCGCGACACGGCCTGGAGCGGTGAAGAGTCCGGCGTGATGCACGCCTGCGGGCACGACCTGCACATGACGATCTGGATCGGAACCGCGCGCGATCTCGTCGCCCGCAAGGCCGACTGGAAGGGCACGCTGGTCATGATCGCTCAACCCGCGGAGGAGATTGGCCTCGGCGCGCTCAGTATGATCGAGGACGGCCTGTTCACGCGCTTCCCCAAGCCCGATCATGTCATCGGTCTGCACGACAATGCCGCGCTTCCTGCTGGTGAGCTTGGCGTCGGTTCCGGGTATGTGATGGCGAATGTCGACAGCGTCGACATCAAGATTACCGGCGTCGGCGGCCACGGCGCGTATCCTCAGGACACGAAAGACCCGATCGTCGTGGCCGCGCGCATCGTCACAACGCTGCAGACGCTGGTCTCGCGCGAGATTGCGCCGGATGACGCAGGCGTCGTCACCGTCGGCGCCTTCAATGGCGGCTTCAAGCACAACATCATCCCCGACGAAGTCGATCTGCAGCTCACCGTCCGCTCATTCGCTGACGCGACTCGCCAGAAACTTCTTACGGGCATCGAGCGCATTGCGCGCGCCGAAGCGATGGCGGCCGGGCTCGACCCCGACAAGGCGATCGACATGCGCATCAAGAACGATGCAACACCCTCGCTTTACAACAATCCCGATCTCGTCGCGCGCGTCACCGGCGCATTACGAAAGGAGTTCGACGCCAGGGCGATCCACACAGCGACACCCAGCATGGGCGGCGAAGACTTCGCCCGCTATGGCCGCACGCCGGAGAAAATCCCTGTCATGCTGCTCTGGCTTGGCGCTGTCGCACAGGACAAGTTCGACGCCGCTCAGAAGCCGGGCGGCAAACCGCTGCCCGCGCTCCACTCATCCGAGTTCGCGCCGGATCCTGATCCGACGATTGCAGCCGGCGTCAGGGCGATGACGGCTGCGGCGCGGGAGTTGTTGAAGTAGCAGCTAGGCTTCCGGCTTCCTGCTCGCCGCCTTCGTCTGCTTCTTCTCTTCCCTGAAGCGCAGGAAAGCGAACACCGCAGAGCCGATACCGGCCAGTGCAGCAAGAATGGCAAACAACGGCTGCACACCCTTCGCCCATGTCACAAGCTGGTCGATCTGTTCGACTTCCACCGTGATCACGTCCCGATAGACATCCAGCGGTTCTGCATCGAGCGAGCCGGTAGCGTAGCCGAAGATTTCGAGGATGAGCGTGTGCTGCCCCGGCTCCGTCGGCGTCACCCGCCACTGCCAGCGGTTCACCGTCTTGCCCGAAAGTCTTTGACGCTCCACGGTCTGCGACGTGATGTCGAAACCCACGCCCGTCAGCTGGGCCGAAACGGTGTCCGAGAGTTCGACGTCGCGCTCGACGATCTCGCCCTTGAATCCTTCGAGCGCCTCTCGACCTGCAGCCTCGTCGTCCGTTGCATTGACCACGAGCGATACATCCACCGGCTTGTTCAGCGCCAGCCTCTCCGGCGGCCGGTTGTAGGTCACGCGCCGCGCCTGGAACTGCGTCTCCAGCCCGCTCGGCGCAGCTGCCTGTGAAACAGGCGCCTGTTGCGGCGCGGCCCGCAGCTCAGCTTGCGCCGGCGCCGAGGCCGGAAGCGTCACATCGCTTGAAGGCGCGGACGGCGGCACAGTTGTCGGATCATCGTCCTGCTGGGCCAGTGTCGAGCGGAAGGAAACCGCCGGCGGCTCTGTCTGCTGTCGTGCATCTGGTTCCGGCGTCGGTTCCGGTTGGCTCGGCGCAGCGGGCGTGGGGCCCGGCGTCGGCAAAGTCCGCGCCTGCGGCGTTGGGCTTGCCGGGGTCGTTGCAGCAACCACTTGCGGCTCACGTACGACCGGATCGCGCCGAACGCTGACCACAGTCGACGTAGAGCCAAACTGGCCGATGCCCCAGACGGTCCCGGCCGCAACCGCGATGAGGGCAAGCATGATGACGATTGCGATGCGCATGATCTGCGTCTCCTCAGGTCGACGACAAGTCTAGTCGGCTTCGCCGTCGAATCCACCGTCATGCTCAGGTAGGCGTGCAGCGGACGGCGGCGGAACAATGCCTTTCCGCTTCATCGCCTCGTAGAACGCGATAGCAGCGGCGTTGGAGACGTTCAGGCTCTCCATACCCGGCTGCATCGGAATCCGCGCCAACCGCGTGCAAGCCTTGGCCACGCCATGACGAATGCCGGCGCCCTCTGCGCCCAGCACGATCGCCACAGGTTCGGGCCCGGCGATCGCCTGATCAAGCGTCAAATCGGCCGAGCCATCAAGTCCGACAACATTCCATCCCGCATCCGTCAACGCATCGATCGCGCGGGAGATATTGACCGCACGCACCTCGTCTACCACTTCAATCGCGCCAGCCGCAGCCTTCGCCAGCGCGCCTCCTGCGACGGGTGCGTTGCGTGTCTGCATCACGACAGCGCCGACGCCGAACGCGGCGGCCGAACGGAAGATGGCGCCCACATTCTGCGGGTCGGTGACCTGGTCGAGGATTGCCAGCGTCTGCTCCGGCCGCATGGCCGCGTCGGCGATATCGATCCCGTCCAGCTCACGGCAGCGAACGGCAAGGCCCTGATGCACTGCGCCGGGCGGCAGTTTCATGTCGATGTCGCGCGGTTCCATCACATGCGCGAAACGGGGCAGGGCGTTGACATCGAGCCCAGCGCGCTCGGCTGCACGAGGGCTGATGTAGGCGACGCTGATCTTGCGCAGTGGATTGTTGAGGGCGGCGCCGGCGGCATGCAGCCCCCAGATCCAGACTTCGCCATTCTCCTCAAAGGCCGCCTCGCGGCGCTCGAAGGCGGGCTTGTGCTGGCGGTTGTCCTTTTGCGGCGGGCGGCCTGCGCGCTGGTCGCTGGCCGGGCCCTGATCGCGCCTTTGCTCGGGCCGTCCACGGGTCCACGGCTTGTCGCCGGCAGGTTGTCCAGCGGGCTCTCCGTCACGGCGGGTCTGGCGCTCCGCCGGCTTGCCGCCGTCGCGCGATCCGCGAAAACTGCCTGATTTTCCAGTGTTTCCACCCCGGTTGCGTGGTCGATCCTTCGTCACTATAAGACGCGCTCCGCTGTGAGGCCGGGGTTCGTTTCGGCTTCATCTGCGGCGGCGTCAAGCCGTCGCGCTCGGCCCTGGAGGGGTGGGAGAGTGGTTAATTCCAGCAGACTGTAAATCTGCCCGCTTCACTGCGTACACTGGTTCGAATCCAGTCCCCTCCACCACCGGCCCCTCGAGGCTATGATTTCTCGGAAGTTTGCCTAAGTCGGCGCTACAGGTTCGTCTTGCCCGGCGTTTCTCGAACGCGGGAATATCGTCATCGCTCCAACTCGTGAAACCCGTAGATGCTTGTACAGGGTGGACACCTATCGTCGGATCTATGCGCCGCTATTCGTTATTGACGGCGAAACGACGGAGGATTTGCGGGATCAAGCGCAGGATACTCGCAACGTGCGGCTCGTTCGCTTCGGCGCGAGCGCGTTATGTTCTTTGCCCGCTCGATGTGCTTCACGCGCCTGGCGCCGTGCCCTTGCAACCATCGGTCGGTCATGCCGCGATACGTCTGGTTGGTGGAGTCACTTCGGTGACCACATGGCTTCGATTGTGGCTGATGCAGAGCGCATCGGACGTACCGGAGGCAACTGCCTTGGACGTCGCGCGATGTCTATCCATGTACCGCGCTGGCGCGACTTCCATTCTCGCGCATGAAATTCGGTTCGCCGGGGAGCCGTGCAGGGCGATGCGCTTGATCTGCCGCATGTCGAAATAGCGTCGCTTCCCGTGCCGGTCGGGGTAGCTACCTCGCCCACCCACCTCTCTTGCGACGGTCGAGAATAACTCTGCGACCGTGAGCGTTGTCAGCTTTGCAGAACGTAACTCGGCGGCGCTGGTGGCGGTCACATGCACTATCTTCAGCAGATTGAATGCGGCCTGCCGACGAAAGATCTCGTGCTGGCGGGAGGTCCTTGCGAGCAGCCATCAGTCGGGGGTGTCAGCGAAGGCCGCCGCAGGGCTCGGTTTAAGCCGGGCTCGCCGTGGCGTGCCAATGGCGACGCGGGCCAGCGGCTAACCTGGCGAGGGCGCAACTTCATCGAAGCTTTCGCAGCGATAAATCACTGCGATCTGGTGCTGGCGACAATGTTGGATCTGCTCCCGGGCGAGGTTCATGTTTTACCGGCACACGGAGCGCCGAGCGCTAAGCGCCTGAGGTATTACCATTTGGTCTGTGGGGCCTCTCCTGGAAGCGAGATGCGGGCCGGGTATAACTGGGTCGCCCTGCGGGCCGGCGATTTCTGGCGTGTCCAGGGAGCCCAGCTTCCGCGGATTGTTCGCGGCGGTTGCGAGGGTGGGCTTCATCTTGAGATCGTGCTTGCGCTTCGGTTTGCCCCGCCGCGAGCAGGCCTGATGGCTGAAGACGAGAATTTTGGCGGCCGCCAGAATAAATCCAGCGCGGCGGCGTAGTCACCCGGTGGGAATTTTTTCGTGAATGGGAAATCACCAATGAAACGTCTGACTTTTGCCGCAGCGGCTGGCGTTATCGCCTGGGTGCTTGCGGCGCAGGGCGCTACTGCCCAGACCGCCCCGGTGAACGCTGCCCTTCCAAGCTCAGTGTCTGATGACGACATCGGCGAGGATGGCCTCAAGCGCCGCGGCGACGGCTCGATCGACGACGACCAGCCGGGCGTTGAGGAAGGTGACGATGACATCGGGGAAGACGGCCTGAAGCGTCGCGGTGATGGCTCGATCGACGATGATCAGCCTGGCGTCGAAGACGATGACGACGACGGCGAAGGTCGTGGGCGCGGTCGCGGGCGTGGCGGTGATGATGCCGATGACGGCGCCGACGATGACAATCGTGGCCGAGGTCGTGGTCGCGGTGGCGATGATGGCCCGGAAGACGATCGTGGCGGACGTGACGGCGATGATGAGCGCGGCCGCGACCGGGATCGCGATGACGATCGCGGGCGTGACCGGGACCGTGACGACCGCGGGCGGGATCGCGACCGTGAGCGTGGACGTGATCGTGACTAAACGGCCTTCCGCTTAGAAGCGGAAAAAAGGGGGCAGAGGCGTACGGTAACCCCCACCACCCGCGCCTCTGCCTCTTCTTGCTTTTCGCCTGTTGGGGGGCAGCGACCTTAAGTTGGCGCTGGTATGTGTTTCGCAGATTGTCGGGGAGTAGCTTTCAATGAAGTTTCGGACATCGCTTTCGCTGGTCGCATTGACCGGTGCATCCATCGTTGCAGGTGCAGGCGTCGCCTCCGCACAGACAGTCCAGATTGGCGTCGGGGCTGAGTACTCGACCGGCACGTATGGCGGCACGGACGAGACTTCGATTTACGAAGTGCCGGTCACGTTCCGCCTTCGTGCAGGCGACTGGTCGTTCCGGGCTCGCGTGCCCTTCGCGAGCATTGAAGGGCCTGGCGGCGTGGTGCCGGGCGGCCCTGACGACAACGGTGGCGACCGCAGCGGTCCCGGCGGCGGCGGTGACGAGGACGACGATTCGATCGAGAATGATCTCGGTGAGGTCATCGGCGGCGTCAATGAGTCCGGTCTGGCCGACATTTCGCTTTCGGCGACATGGTCACAGAGCATCGGCGAGGACAACTATCTCGACCTGACTGGTCGCGTGACCTTGCCGACGGGCGATGTGGCGAAGGACCTGGGCACCGGGGAGACGGACTTCACGATGCTCGCGGAGTTCGGCCACGACTTCGATGGCGCAGGAGTCTATGCGTTCGGAGGTTACAAGTTTCGTGGCGGCGCGACGCGTGAAGACGGCGCTCAGTTTGGCGCTGGCGGCTATTTCCGCCCGTTTGACGGCGTGATCGCCGGGGTCGACGCCGGGTGGTCCGAGTCGTCCATCAACGGTCTGGATCAGTCTGCCGACCTGACAGCCTATAGCAGCTTTACCCTTTCGCCCGACTGGCGGGTCTCGCTGTACGCGCTGACTGGCCTCACTGACAACGCGCCAGATTTCGGCGCGGGATTGCGTCTGACCTGGCGCGCAGATTTCCGTCGTCCCACGGAGGACTAAGCGAAGCGATCGGCTGGACGGCTCCAGAAACAAGAACGCCCGGCCAGTCGATGGCCGGGCGTTGCTGTATTTGATCTTGGCTCCAACGATCAGTCGGCGGAGGCGGCCCAGCCTGATGCGATCGCTGCGGACTCTTCGCGACTGTCCAACACGCGCCGAACGCCGAGCCGCTCGAGCGCTGCGGAGATGGCGGGATCCATTGAACCGTCGGCCATGACATAGCCTGCATCCACGCTGGACCTGCCGCCCATGCGGGAGAGTGTGTCGATCACCCATGCTTCGCCTTCGCGGCATGCGAGTCCGGCCGTTGCGGGCGTCTCGAACTGCCTGCAGTAGCGCCCACTCTCATCGACAAGGCTAAGCCGGATGCTCACGGGTCCTGCGGTCGCGCCAGAGGCCGCCGACGCCAGACTTTGGGCCATCGCGTTATCTGCAATCATTCGTCCTTCGCTATCAGACGCCATGCCGGCGGCCGTCGGCGATCCGGACAGAATGGCGCCGCCGATCATAACGCCCACCACCAGGGAGGCTGCGGCCATGGCCATGGGGCGAGGCGACAGCAGGCTCGACAGGGCTTCACGGAAGCCCGCAAACCCGCCGGCGCGGCGAGACCTTCCGATCACAGCCTCGAAGCGCTGCGGGACCGGCGCATTCAGCGTTTCCGCATACGCCGGCGCCAGCAGCCTGTCGGCACGCGCCAGCCGCGCGACGCGAACGCCCAGTCCGGGCGAGGCCGCGATCGCCGATTCAATTTCGCTGCGTTGCTGCGGCGTGACCTCGCCGTCCAGCCAGGCGGTGATCATCTCATCGGACACTCTGTCCATGATTCAGTCCTTCCACGAAACAGGATCGACCCCGTCGAGCAACTGCAGCAGTCGCGCCCGCGCCCGGGAAATGCGGCTCATGACTGTTCCGATGGGTATTTCCAGCGTTTCAGCCGCCTCGCGATACGTCTGGCCTTCGATCGAGACGAGCGCCAAAACCGACCTTTCGTCTGGATGCAGACGCGTCATCGCCTCGCGCACCTGACGCAGGTTTATGCGGGAATCGAACACCTCCCGCCCGTCTTCGCCAACCGCAATCACGTCCTCGCTCATCGGCTGGACGATGTGCCGGCGGCGGGCCGCCGAGCGTTTCTGGTCAATCCAGGCGTTTTGCATGATCTTGTACATCCAGCTGTCCAGCCTGCTTCCAACCTGAAACTGCGCTTCCCGGGACAACGCTTTCTCCAACGCCTCTTGCACCAGGTCGTCGCCATCGTCCGGCGACCCCGTCAAGGAATGGCCGAACCGCCGTAGCCTCGGAATAAGCGCGCGGAGTTCGCCCCTGAACCTGTTGTCGCCCTCGTTCATGCAATTCTGTTCCGACAACGACCGCGCGGCGATCCTATTCTCACACGCGCCTGAAATATTCGGTTCGCGCAAGGCGCCGAAACATCGTATTGTGCCAACGATGACATCGCGTTGGTTAACCCTTTTTTCGGCGCTTAGCCTGGCTCTGGCGCTCGCCAGCCAAGCCGGCGCCAAGCCTCCCGAGGAGGAGGCGATGGAGCGCGCCGAACGTGCCTCCGAGCGCGCAGCCAAGGCTTCAGAACGCGCGGCCGAGGCCGCCGAGCGTGCAGCTGAGCGCGCTGCCGAACGCAGCGAGCGTGAGCGGGATTCAGGGCGCGGCAATAGCGATGTCCGGCAGGGTGACGATGCCGCCGGAGGCGAATTGGCGTCCGCTTCAGATGGAAGCGATGGTTCCGTGCTCGTTACAGCTGAGATCGGGTCGAGCTCCGGTTCTAATTCGGGGTCGAGTTCTGGATCCAGTTCCGGGTCCAACTCCGGATCGGACGACACGGATGAGGACAACTCCGGCCACGGCTCCGAGGGCGATGACGAGCAGGAAGATAGCGACTCCGAAGACTCGGAGGACGAGCAGCGCGATCGACAGGGCGTGATCGTGCCGGTCGAAAACGACGATGCGGGGAACCCGTATCGCGAAGGCGAGATCGTCATCATGTCGGAAGACGCCGGTCTGGTGGCCCGCGCCGAGGCGCTGGGGTTTGGGGTGATCGAGGCGCGAGAGCTGGTCTCAATCGGGAGCGTCGTGGCGCGTTTGCGCCGTCCTGAGGGCATAAGTTCAAGCGAGGCGCTGGAGATGCTGAGGGTGCGGGAGCCTGCATCGCCTTCGGGATACAACTATATCTATCGGGCGGCAGGCGAAGGACCGAACGAACTCGTCGAGGAGCAGCGCGACCCGCCTGCAAACGCGACGGGCGGCTTGCGCGTTGGCGTCATCGACGGCTTTTCGGCAAGCGCGGTCGGCGACTGGCCGGTGGAGAGACTGGTCGATCAACCCGCCTTGAGAGGCCACGGGGAAGCGGTGACGACCATCCTGCTGCGCGATCTCTCCAACGCTTATCACGTGAAGCCGGACCAGCTGATGCTCCTGGATGTGATGCGACAGCATGGCGACTCGGGCGCGGCAGACGTTACGGCTCTTGTCCTCGCCTTTGACAGGCTAGTAACTGCGCGCATCGATCTCGCGAACCTGAGTCTCGCCGGGCCAGATCATCCCGCGCTTCGCCGCGCGATCAAGATGTCGCTCAAGGCTGGCATGGTGATCGTCGCCGCAGTTGGAAATGAGGGCCCCGCAGCGCCGCCGGCATTCCCTGCGGCCTACGACGGAGTTGTTGGAGTTGCAGCCGTCGATGGTGCAGGCCGTCCCTACCTCTATTCAGGGCGCGGTCCACACGTGGACATCGCTGCACTCGGCGTCGAGCAATCGCCGACGGGGTCGGGACGGGAGTTGGTCGGGACATCCTACGCAGCACCCCGGGTTACCGCCATGCTGGCGGGTCAGCGCGCTGCAGGCGGACCGGCGTCTGTCGAGACACTGCTGGCGGCCTTCGCAGAGGACGCCGGCGACCCCGGCCGCGATCCTATCTACGGTCTCGGAATTCTGACCTCCGGCCCGAAGATCGACATTGCGCTGGCGCAAAACAACTAGTCAGAGAGTCGAAGAGGCGCGTTGAGCTGGTCGTCGAGCTTTCGCCTAGCCGATGGTCCTCCCGTCCATACGGTACGATCGAGGGGGCGATCGAAACGGCTGTTGCGTCGATATCACTCTCGGAGCGCACACGCAGCCCCGTTGACCGCTCCATCGACAGTGGCCAGCATGCAAGGCATGGACCCCCATTCGCCCGTGCGTCTCTGGCTGGCCGCTTGCGCAGCGGTACTCCTTTCGAGTGCGTGTTCAGGACCAAGGTCCAGCGCGCCAGTGGTGCAGCTGTTGGAGACGCCAGCGCCCACCTCAAGCATGGCGCCCAATCTTGCCCTATCGGCGGACGGCGGTGTGATCCTGAGTTGGCTTGAACAGGGCGAGCCTGACGCCCATTCCCTGCGGTATTCCAAACTGGGACGCCTGGACGATAAGTGGTCGCCCCCGATGACGGTGGTGACGCGCAATGATCTGTTCGTGAACTGGGCCGATGTTCCATCCCTCGTGCAGACGCGCACAGGGCGGTTGCTGGCTCATTGGCTCCAGAAGAGCGGGGACGCCACCTACGCGTATGATGTGCGGATCGCACAGTCTGTTGATGAAGGCCGGACCTGGTCCGACAGCAAGATTCTTCACGATGACGGTTTGCAGGGCGAGCATGGTTTCGTGTCTTTTCTGGAGACGCCAACCGGCGATGTCGAAGCGATCTGGCTCGACGGACGGAACACGATCGATCCGAATCCCGCGCCTGAAATGCAGCTTGGCTTCACCACCGTGTCGGCGGAAGGGACGCCAGGGCCGACCCAGCTGATCGACACGCGTATCTGCGATTGCTGCCAGACATCGATGGCGTGGGCCTCGTCCGGGCCGGTGGCGGTCTATCGCGACAGGTCGCCGGAGGAGATTCGCGACATCAGTGTTGTGCGCCTCGTTGATGGCGTCTGGACCGAGCCGGCGCCAGTGCACGCAGACAACTGGATGATCGAGGGATGCCCGGTCAACGGCCCGGCGATCTCCGCGCGCGGCGACTTGGTCGCCGTTGCGTGGTTCACGGGCGCCAATGATCAGGAGCGGATAAATCTGGCTTTCTCCAGCGACAGCGGAGCGAGCTTCTCGCCGCCGATACAGATTGACGACGGAAACCCCGTCGGACGTGTCGGTGTGAACCTGTCAGCCGCAGGCGATGCGCGCGTGGTGTGGCTGGAACGGGTTGGGGCCGAGGGCGCAGAGGTGCGTCTGAAGACCGTCAGGAAGGATGGCGTCAGCACCGATGCAACCGTCATCGCCACGACAAGCGCGGCGAGAACCGCAGGCTTTCCACGTATCGCGGCGGTCGGAGATGACCTCGTTCTTGCATGGACTGATCCCTCTGAGGGGAGCAGCGTACATGTTGCGCGCGTGCGACCCGGTCAATGAGGCTCACCTCTACACTTCTTGTCGCTGCAGCCTGGCTCACCGCATGCGGCGAGCCGTTGCGCGAAGTCGACCGGCGCGAGATACCCTCGTTCGAGGCGACTTCGGGCGATGGTGCGCCAGTATCACTTGAGGATCTGCGCGGAGATGCGGTGCTCCTGAATGTGTGGGCGACCTGGTGCGCGCCATGCCGGCAGGAGATTCCGTTCCTTGCCGGGCTGCAGACCCGCCACGGCGCAAGCGGATTTCGTGTGATCGGCGTGAGCATCGACGCCGCAGCCGACCGGGAGAAGGTCATCGCGACCGCGCCTGCCTTCGGCATAAACTATGACATCTGGCTTGACCCTGAGGAGCGGATTGCGGGCGTGATGCGCTATGGCGGCCTGCCAGCCTCGATGCTCATCGGTCGTGATGGCGTAGTTCGATGGACGCATGTCGGCGTTATCCGCGAGGATACGCCTGGCTTCAATGAGGCGCTGCGCGAGGTGCTCGCAAGCGGGGGAGTTCATTAAGTCGCCAGTCGCCGCAGTCGCGTGGTGGCAAGCTCAACGGCAAGAACGAGAAGAATCGACAAGCCGACGAGAGGAAAAAGAACACCGAGCGCTATGTCATCACCGGATCAGCAGAGTTGATCGCGTCAGGTCATGGGCGCGCAGCCGGCGTGTCGAGGATTGCGGCGACCAACCGGACATAGGTTGAACGTGTCATGATTTTCGCCTGGGTATGCGCAACTCGGGTGTGCGCTGAAGTCGAGGTTATGCCGCTCGCGCGCTTCATGCGTGGGGCGAGCTGAATGTGGTTAGCCAGGCTGTGGCGACGAATACGCCCGCGAAAAGGCCAAGCTCGACGCCGATGCTCTGGCTGAGTTGGCGCACCCCTGTTCCATCGCCTGCGGCGATGCGCGGCGTGATCCGCAGCTTGTTCCAGGCTGCGATACTCAGCACCGATGCGGCGAGCACGATCTTCATCGCCAGCGCCTGCGCGTACGAGGTCAGCCATTCCGGGCGGCTGAAGTCGATCAGAGCTAGGGTCAAGGCGACCCCACCCGCGACAAGGCCTCCGACGATCACGATCGCAAACATGCTGAACCGGCGGACAAGCAGCGCCAGCTCGGGCGCCGGCATCATCCGTCCCGCCTCGCGGAGCAGAAGCAGCGATCCCAGCCACCAGCTGGCCGCGCAAACGTGCAGAAACGCGATCGCGCCCGTCGTCACGTCAATGGAGGCCGAATGCCCGTTGACGCCAAAGCAGGCGAGCGCGAGAAAGCCGCCCCCGAGCTGCAGGACTCGCATGAATCCCTTTGCGCCGCTCGAGAGAAGAAGAAGCATCGCGCCGCCAAGCTGAAGGGCGATCGCGGGGCCAGCCGGTGTGTCCCAGATCGCCGACAGCGTCGCGCTGTCGACCTGGCCGCCGAGACGCGCGATCAGG
>SXGS01585547.1_pt1 | contig 14534 bp, 12 predicted proteins | sample 3174681 | NCBI WGS metagenome assembly SXGS01 (sample SAMN11356861, study PRJNA531348) | freshwater metagenome | isolation source: freshwater sample F1-80 | place: China: Fuxian Lake, Yuxi | collected 2017-12-25
AGATGGAACTCGCCGATTTTCGCGCATTAGTCGATGTCCACCTGATGGGCGCGGTGTATTGCACCCACGCCGCGTGGCCGACGATGCACGAGAAGAATTTCGGGCGCATCGTGATGACCACCTCTGGCGCAGGTCTCTACGGCAACCACGGACATACGAACTATGGTGCGGCCAAAATGGCAGTGGTCGGCTTCATGCATGCCCTGAAAGAGGAAGGACGCCGACATAACATCACCGTCCACGCCATTGCACCCATCGCTCTCACCCGTATGACCGAGAACGTGACTTCCCCGAAAACCGCCCACCTCATGAAACCAGAATTCGTGACGGCGGCAGTGGCATGGATGTGCGCACCGGAAAACGAAGAGACCGGGCATATCATCGAAGCCGGAGCCGGATATTACGCCAAGGTGGAAGTCCGAGAAGCGCACGGGGCGGTCTTTGGCACGGACACAATTCCCACCCCCGAACAGATTCGCGACCGCTACAGCGAGATCTCGGACATGAGCCAGTCAGCCCCGTATCTAAATGCTTCGAATGTGCTGCGTAAGATTTTTCGTTTGGTGACGCCGAAAGGATAAACCACTCGCCACTCAGCCTTCTCCGTTAGCTCCCTGCGCCTGGACGCGAATCGCCTGGGCGCGGGTTTCATACTCTCCGGCTTGGGCTACGCGTTCTGTCTGACGGAGCAGCCCCGCATACTTCTCTAACACAACCGCTACGCCAGGGTGGTGTGCGCCAAGTTCGGTTTCTCGTATCGCGAGTGCGCGTTGGAAGAGCGGCTCGGCCTCGGCGTGTTTTCCTTGCGCCATCGCCAGCTCGGCCAATCCGCACAGAGTGGTCGCTACGGTAGGGTCGCCATCGCCAAAGAAACGCCGTCGAATAGCTAGCGTGCGCTGGAAGCACACTTCAGATTCGCCGTAACGCGCTTGCGCCATGTACACGGCGGCTAGATTGTTGAGACAGTTGGTGATGCGCCAATGGTCTGGCCCCATCAACGCCTCAGCAATCGCCACCGCTTGCAGCGAGAACGCTTCGGCTTCTTGCAGCCGCCCAAGTTCGCGATAGAGCGAGGAGAGGTTGTTGAGGCTTTGTGCGACCCACGGGTGCTGCGGACCGTAGGCTTCCTGGCGAATCGCCAAGGCCCGCAGATAAAACGCTTCGGCCTCGGTCAATTTGCGTTGGTTGTGACAGAGGTTGGCAAGATTGTTCAGCACGATGGCCACGCGGGTATCGGTCGCACCGAACTTCTCGGCCTCGTGCAGCGCCGAGCGAAACATGAGTTCCGCTGCTCCATATTGGCCGCGTTGATAGAGACGGGCTGCTTGGTCGTTCTCTACTTCCCAGGTGTTTTCGGCATCCATACGCTCCCCCTTTGTTGCCGTGCCTGCACCGAGCAGTTCATTCACGTCGGCAAGGCCGACGCTCCTTTACTCGCCGCCAATGGCCGCGATCCCGGCCTTGGCGCATTCGATGTCTTGATCTTCCGTACCACCGCTGGCACCGACGCCACCGATGAGTTCGCCACCAACAATCAGGGGCAATCCACCGCCAGCTAAGAGCAATGGTCGTCCGACAATATCGCTGATGCTTCCAATCAACGCCGGACGGCTCTGCGCCAGCTCCGCTACGTCGCGCGACGAACGACGGAACGACGCGGCGGTGAAGGCTTTGCTCTGCGCCACTCCAGCCGTCATCCAACGGGCACCGTCCATTCGCGCCAAGGCGACAGCATTCCCTGCCGTGTCGACGACCGCTAGACTCATCGCCCAGCCTTCTTTTTGCGCCTTGGCTTTGGCCGCAGCTAAGAAACGTTCCGCCAATTCGAGAGTTAATGCCATGATACAGTCCTCCTTTGTATTCGAGAAAGCTATCTGCTTCGTAGCAATACGGTTTATTTACCGTTGAGCATCAACGCCATGATGCTAAACCAGCGATTCTCATTCAAATGTTCGTTGTAGACAACTTTATGGGTCTGAAAGATCGAGGCGCGGTCGCGTTCGTAATCCAGCGACAACTGCGCCGAGATCTGTGGCAACCAGACCTTGTTGTTCCAAGGATTAAATTGCGGATGAAAATAGACCTGGAGAAACGTGCGGCGATGCTTGCCCTCGAGGTCATAGGCGAAAGTGTACAGGTTCGCGTAGGTTTGCGCGTCGAGGTACAACAGCCGCCGACTATAGAGAGGATGTGAATCGCGTGACTTGGCTTCAAGGACAATCGCCTTGCGTAGTTCCCACGGGTCAGTTGGATACCAGTTGCCTCTTCCCCCCAGCGTCGGCTCAGCAGAGCGAATGGGACTAGGAGCGAGCACCACCTTCTCTCCGACGTAGGTCCAGTCGTAAACGTGCAGGTAGCCATTGAATCCAGAGGTGTCTTCTGAGAGCAGTTGTCCGTTACCCGGAGCTTCGTAAGGATTATAGACCACCTTGCGCGTGCGACGGGTACGCGGGTCGTAGAGCCACTGGTCGTCCAACTGTAGGTCGTTCTCATAGGTCAGGCTCATCACCTGTCGGCCTTCGGCATCTGACGGTGCCACGAAGCGCATATAGCGCTTGGCATAGATACCACGCCGCTCCCAGGCTTGGCGATCGCCGGCCGCAGCTCCGCCAGCGCTGTGCGGACCGAACATTTGGGCGATATAGAACGTCTCCGAGCGTTCGACCGCCCCGGTTCCCGTGCGGTGTTCGTTGGTTGGCCAATACTGCACGCTATCGCCACGGTCGCGATAACGGTAATTCCACGCGCCTTTGATCCCAGCCTGTGGGTCGTGCAGGTCGAGCAAGGGAAACGGCAACCCAGCCACGTAGTTTTGCAGTTTCTCGCTACCCAGTGCCGCTTTTCCGGAGTGTTGGATGGTCGCGTCGATGTATTCCTGGCGCAGCGGGGTATCGGTGGTGTCTTGAAGGATAAAAGAAAACTCGCCAGCGGCGACATGGTCGAGCAGCTCGGGGGGCAGCACCTCTTGGAGTAGATGGGCATTGGTGCTGTCGATCTTGAGGCCTGGAGTCACACCAGCGGCTTTGGGCGTCCCTTGCCGATAGGGGAAAAAGAGTTCGCCGAGTTTATCGGCTGTCCCGTCGGCTGCCGCCTCTGGTCGCGCAGAGACGAGGGCAACAACGAGAACAATGAGCACTTGCACCACCCGCAGCACTTGACTGGTAAAGCCGCGTGGTCGTTTATTGTCCACATTCATGTTCATGCTTTCGTCCTCGTCGCCACTTATCTCTTTGCCCCTCAGCACGGCTCGCACAGACCTCGTACTACCAGAAGCATGATTCACTTCGCATAACAGGTCAGGCTCGTCAACCCAGAACGCTGCTGGAGGGCGGGCGGATGCGTAACCATCATTTTCATTGTGACGGTATTCTCAGGTTTTTTCCTTCCTACGACCTGTTGACATCTGCGGCGAGTGCGAGTTTACTAGGCACGAAGAATCACCCAATCAATCCCAATAAGGAGGGACCTATGCCACAGTTCGATACCATCATCAAAGGCGGTACGGTCGTCGACGGCACGCGCGTGCCCCGTTACAAAGCCGATATCGGCATTAAAAACGGGAAGATCGCCCAGATTGGCCGTCTGAACAGCAGCGATGCCGCCAAAGTCATCGACGCGAGCGGCCAGATCGTTGCCCCAGGCTTCATTGACCTGCACACCCACTACGACGCCCAATTGCATTGGGACCCCTACTGCACAATCGGCAGTTGGCACGGCGTGACCTCGGTCACGATCGGGAACTGCGGCTTCGGGTTTGCCCCGTTGCGCCCGCAAGATGCCGACCGCGCCATGCTCGCGCTCTCCCGCACGGAAGCGATTCCGTTGGAACCGATGCGTGTGTCGATGAAAGTCGATTGGGAAACCTTCCCGCAGTATATGGACCGGCTTTCGAGCATGCCGCTCGGCATTAACGTGTCGCACCTCTTCCCCATCGCCCCGGCAGTGGCGTACGTCATGGGTGGCTTCGACGATGCCAAGAAGCGGTTCCCCAATGAAAAAGAGATGGCAACCATCGTCCGGCTTTACCACGAAGCTGTAGATGCTGGTGCAGCCGGATGGTCGGCACAGCGCCTCGTACCGGAAGGCCGCGTGTCGGTCCAGCGCGACTATGACGGGACGCCGATGATCACCGATATTCTGCCGGATGAGTTCTACCACAGCATGGCCGAAGCGATGGCCCAAAAAGGTGACGGCTGCATTCAATTCACGCAGTCCGGTGCCAGCGAAGCCAAGTTCGGTGTGGAAGACGACTTCCGCTTCCTGGAAAAGATGTGTGAAACCTCGGGTCGCCCCTTGCTGTACAACGCGATTCTCATCAGTGACCGGCATCCGGAATCTCACAAGGCGCAGCTCAACTGGGTCGAGGCCGCCAACGCACGCGGCGTGCGCGTGTTCGGCCAAGCGGTCACGGCGCGGGCTCCTGTGCGTATGACCCTGGAAGACTGGAACCTGTTCGACAGCATCCCGGCGTGGAAAGATGCCACACTCGGTACCGTCGAAGAGCGCAAAGCCAAGATGTCGCGCCCGGAACTGCGCGCCGAAATGCGTGCGGACTACGATGCCGGCGGCATGGAAACCCTCAACATCGTCTTCGGCGAATTCCACAAGTTCATCGCGCGCAAGGTGCGCAACACCGAGCTGAAGCTGAAATACGAAGGCATGTCGGTCTCGCAGATTGCCGAAAAAGAAGGCAAGCATGTGATTGATGCTATGCTCGACCTCTCCGTCGCTGATGACCTCCGCACGGAATGGGCTGGCCCAGTCGAGAACGCCAACATTGCCGGTTACAAAGAGCTGATGAGTTCACCCTACATCATGCCAGGCGTATCGGATGGTGGCGCTCATGTGAAGTTCATCACCCCTGCCATCTACCCGACTGAAGTGTTGTCGTGGCTTGTGCGCGAGACCAACACGTTGACCCTTGAAGAGGCGCATTTCCGGCTCAGCGGCTTGATGGCTTGGGCAGCAGGCTTCAAGGATCGTGGCACGCTGCGCGAAGGTATGGCGGCAGATATCGTCATCTACGATATCAACACCGTGCGTTCGATGCCGAGTGAAATCCTGTACGATCTCCCCGCTAACGAATGGCGGCGCGTGCAGAAGGCCGAAGGCTATCACCACATCCTGGTGAACGGCGTTGAAACCTTCCAAGACGGACAGTGTACTGGCGCGACCCCTGGCACGTTACTGCGTAACGGAGCGGCCAGATAAGGAGCGCCTGCGCTGCAATCTGCGGCGACTGACGCACATCACCAAGAGGATGAGGAGGGGGAACCTTTCTCATCCTCTTTCTTTTTCAGCTTCACATTTTCTCTGGAGATTCTATGGAATTTGAAACCCTGGCCACCGGCTACGGCCTCCTCGAAGGGCCGCGCACTGACGAGCAGAATCGACTCTATTACAGCGATATTCGCGGCGGCGGCGTGTATCGACGCAATCCTGACGGTCGCATCGAAACCCTTATTCCCAACCGCAAAGCCGTCGGCGGTATCGCCCTCAACGAAGGCGGCGGCTTGATCGTCACCGGCACAACTCTCGTCCAGTGGAACGAACAAACCAGCCAGTTGCGCGACCTCTTCTCGGAATGGGACGGCAAGCCGCTCTTTGGCCTCAATGATCTGACCATTGATGACTATGGCAGCATCTGGGCCGGGACGTTCGGCTGCGATATCAGTCAGTTCGACTTCAAGAGCACCCCACCACCGGGTTCCCTCTTCCGCATCGACCCCTCGGGTGCAGTCACCAAACTGTGGGAAGGCGTCGAAGTGACCAATGGCTTAGGCTTCAGTGCGGACCGCAAGTTGCTGTATCACTGCGACTCGACCACCTGCGCGGTCTGGGCCTATGACGTACGCGCCGACCGCACCGTGAGCCCGCGCCAGCTCTTCGCCAAACTGCCTGAAGGTATGCCCGACGGGATGACCGTAGACATTGAAGGCGGCGTGTGGGTTGCGGTAGTTGCAGGGGTTGGGGAAGTCGTGCGTTTCAAGAAAGACGGCACCTTGGATCGTCGCATCAAAGTCCCAGGCAAGACGATCACTAGTGTCGCGTTCGGTGGTCCGGACATGAGCGACCTCTACATCGTCACCGCCAACAACGACCAGCGCGAACTCAAAGGGACGGTGTTCCGCACCCGTTCAGATATTCCCGGTCTGCCGGTACCCAAAGCACGGTTCTAGGGCGCTACTCGCAAGTTCGTGAGCAGGGTGTAAGGAGCAGTCGCTGCTCCTTATGATTCAGCTCTAGCGCAATTGTCGCCACGAAAAGCTTTCAGGGTGCTGCACCCACTGAGGTAAGCGAACATGATCAATACAATTTGGGCGGTCATCCGTGACGGTAAAATAGTCCCGCTCGAAGAGGTGACAGTTCCAGAAGGAACACGGGCTTTAGTAACTCTGTTGCCCGAAGAGGACACGGGTTTCTGGTTAGCTGCCAGTGAATCCTCGTTGAGCGAAGTGTGGGACAACGCCGAGGACGATGTCTATGCCGAGCTACTCAAAAAATGAGATTGTGCTCGTGCGGTATCCTTTCTCGGATCTGACCAACGCTAAAGTGCGCCCCGCCGTTATTGTCAATGCACCCCATACATCTCAGGATGTCCTGATCGTTCCGCTCACCAGCAAAACGACAGAGCTACTGGCGGGTGAGTTCGTGCTCACCAATTGGAAGGGAGCAGGGTTGAACGTCGAGACAGCTACCAAGCGCGGTATCTTTACCCTCCATGAGAAGCTGGTACTCAAAAGTGTCGGGAGATTGGTAACAAAGGATGCTGAAAAGTTAGCAACTTCATTGCAAGAGTGGTTGGGTTTGCAGTAAGGCGAGAGACGATGGCGAGCCACCCCGCCCGTTATTTGCCGTCGAGTCCAAACACATAGAGTTTGTTGTTACCAGCACCGCCAAACAATTTAAAGCCAGAGCCCCAATACACACGTCCGTCGGCTACGGCGGGATGGCTGCCAACCGACCCGCTGGCAGCAAAGCGCCACAGGATCTTACCTGTCGCCGCATCAAGGGCGTACATCTGGTCGCCCGCCGCCGCCATAGACCCAACATACACCACCCCATTCGCAACCACCGGGGCGGCGTAGGCCGCAGCGTTTTGCGGGTCGCCGGTTTGCCAGAGGAGCTTCCCCGTGGCCGGATCGAGCGCCGCCCATGAACCTCCCGTAACCACCGTCCCCGACAGGAGGCGATGCGGCACATGCTCCAGATTCGTCAGCGCCACGTAGAGGCGTTGCCCATCGTAGGCTGCGCCCCAAGTGAGTCCGCCCGGCTCTGACCACGGCCCAACGAGCGTATGCCACAGGACTTCGCCGGTCTCAGCGTCAAACGCCCAATACACCCCGCTCTTCTGCGCGATGCCAACGATCTCGCGCTGGCGACCACCAACGGTAGCGCGATAGACTTGCGGCGACCCAGCCGCAAACGCCCAGTTGAGAAAGTCCCCTGGCGGAGGACAGATCCGCACTGCCGCAGCATGGCCAATTCCATGCAATGGGAACGGATAGGTCACACGCGGCAGTTCACCACAGACCCTTTCCCACACTCGTGTACCCGCCCCAAAGAATGTCCAACGCGGCGCACCCGTCTTCACATCCACAGCAGCGATCGCGTTGAAACGCGCATCGACAGGATAGCAGTCGGGGTTCCAGTCGTCGGGCGCAGCCTGGAGACAAACCGTCACCGACTCCGGCTGCGAGTAGTGATGATCGGTGCCGAAGTAGATCAATCCTTTCTGCTCATTCACCCCCGGCACGCTGATAATCGCTCCGCCACTCCAACTGTCGAGCTTTCCACCATTGTCTGGCATCGTCCACGTTTTCCACGCGATCTGACCAGACTGTACATCAAGGGCAACGAGACTGCCTCGGAAGTTGGACTTGGCGTTCCGGTCCTTGAGGAACTTCATCCCCTCATTCGACGAGACCCCAACGTAGACCCGGTCGCCCACGACGATCGGCGAACCCGTCACCTGCGCCGCAGGATGCTCGTCGAGCCGCGTGAGCCATCGCCGCTCTCCGGTCTGCGCGTCAATGGCGATCATATTGGCACCGCTGCGGTCTCCGAAGATGACCAATCCCTGGGTGACAACGACGCTCGTGCGCACGGCGGAACTGGCCACGCCGTTGTACTCGGACACGGAATGGGACCAGATGACCTTGCCGGACGTGCGGTCAAACTTCCACAGTTTGCCCCCGGCATCCGGGACATAGACCGCTTCTCCAACAACTACTGGAGTGGCCCAGTTATCGCCATTCGTGGTCACCGTGTACACAGGTGCGAGTCGGCTGACGTTAGCCGGACTGATCGTCGTCTCCGCCGGCTGATGACGGCTGTTGCCGGGATCATGATTACTCAGAGGCCAGTCGGCGGCATCGACGAAAGCCCGTGTCGTACACAAGAGCAGGAGGCAGGTCAGCGTGCTCAGCACGCCGGACACGGCCATTCCCCTCAACAGCGGACATGGATATCGGGTTTTCATAGGTACACGTCTCCCTCGGATTGGCAGATGAGAGCTGGAGTAGTGTGTGAGTGGGGTAGAGGAGAGACGCCCGGCTGGAGCGTCTCTCCAAAGACTAATGCGCCGCGTGTCCGTGCTCGGCCTGGGCTTGTTTGGCCTCTTGCACGATCTTCTCGACGAGATGATGCGGCACTTCTTCGTAGTGCGAGAACTCCATCTGAAACGTCCCGCGTCCGCTCGTCATCGAGCGCAGGTCAGGGGCATAGGTCAGGATTTCCGACATCGGCACAGCAGCCTTGATGATTTCGGTATGTCCTTTAGCCTCGACACTGAGGAGCCGTCCGCGTCGCCGGTTCAGGTCGCCGGTAATATCGCCGATGTTCTCCTCTGGTACAGCAACTTCGATCACCATCACTGGCTCCAGCAACACCGGGCGGGCTTTCTCGATGGCGTTCTGCACGCCATACGAACCGGCAATCTGGAACGCGAGATCCGACGAGTCTACGTCATGATACGAGCCGTCGTAGAGTGCCACGCGGACATCGACCATCGGGTAGCCAGCCAAAAATCCTCGAGCGAGGGCTTGAATTACTCCCTTCTCGACCGAAGGGATGTATTGGCGCGGAATCGCCCCACCTTTGATCTCGTCGACGAACTCGAACCCCTTCCCGCGTGGCAATGGTTCGATGCGAATCCACGTGTCGCCGAACTGTCCACGCCCACCGGTTTGTTTCTTGAGGCGTCCCTGAGCATCGGCCTTCGCCGTGATTGTCTCCCGGTAGGGCACTTTGGGGGCTTTCAGCTCAACGTCCACGCCGTAGCGGCGCTTCAGCTTTTCGACGATCACTTCGACATGAAGCTGACCGGCACCAGAGAGCAGGATGTCGTTATTCTGTGTATCGCGCCCAACTTTCAAGGCCGCATCCTCCTCGCCCAGGCGGTGCAGCGAGGACATAATTTTCTCTTCGTCACCGCGCGATTTCAGCCCCAGCGCGAACGAAATCACTGGAGCGAACTCCATCAACGGAGGCAATACGAAGAGGGCTTTCTCATCGCACAGCGTGTCGCCGGTATGAGTGTCTTTCAGCTTAGTGACGGCAATGACTTCTCCGGCCATCGCCGAAGTGACCGGCACCTGCTTCTTCCCGTCCATGTGGAAGAGTTGCCCAAGCCGCTCTTTGGTGTCGCGCGTGGCGTTATGCACCACGGTGTCGCTATCCACTTTCCCCGACGTGACGACAAAAACGCTGAGCTTGCCAGTGGGCGACTCCAACGTCTTAAAGATACGTGCCGAAAAAGGTGCGGCGGGATCAGGTTTCCGTTCCGCAGCTTCGTGTGTTTTCGGATTGGTCCCGGCCACAGCTGGCCGATCCACTGGCGACGGCAAGTACTCGACGATGGCATCGAGGAGCGGCTGAATCCCGGCACCACGCAGGCCCGAGACATACACCACAGGGAATAAGCTGCTGGCGACGACGGCTTCACGAAGCCCTTGTCGCAGTTCTTGCGTAGAGATCTCTCCGCCTTCCAAATAACGCGCGAGCAGATCGTCGTTCGTTTCCGCTACGGCTTCGACAAGCTTCTCGCGATATTCGTCGGCATCGCCTTGCACTTCGGCGGGAATGTCTTGTTCTTGAACGGCTCCGTTGTCGCCCTGGAAGAGCAGGGCTTTCATCGTCAAGAGATCGACGACGCCACGGAAGTTCGCTTGGCTGCCGATGGGCACCTGAATAGGAACGAGCTTCGCTTCGAGGACTCGAGTCATTTCGGCGAGTGCCTGTGCTAACGTCCCTTCTTCCCGGTCTGCACGGGAGATACACACGAGGCGTGGGAGATTGAGATCGTTCGCCCAGCCCCAGATGCGTTCGCTTTCGACTTTGAGGTGCCCGTTGGGGCTCGCTACGAACACCGCGCTGCCCAATGCTTCCATGGCATAGCGGGTATCGGCAAGAAAGTTGGCATAACCCGGGGGATCAACCACAAACACGTGATGGCGTTTCCAGGTCAACGAGTGGAACCCAGTAGACAGGGTAATCTTGCGGCGGATTTCTTCCGGCTCGAAATCGAACACCGAACTCCCATCTTCGACACGACCCTGACGAGTCGTAGCACCAGCAGCATACAACATCGCCTCACCCAGCGATGTCTTTCCTGCGCCACCTTCGGCAAGCAATCCCACCGTCCTGATGCGGCGGATGTCGTCAACAGCCATATAGCCCTCCCTATTTTAGTTGGTAGTTCGTAGTTGGTAGTTCATAGTTCAGACCTCTTTACTGAAGCTAAAAACTAATAACTATTCACTAACAACTGCTTCTCATTGATTCCGTTCGTACAAAATGCGTAACCCTTCCAAGGTAAGAAACTCATCGACCTCTTCGATACACGTCGATTCTGACGCGATCAGTTTCGCGAAGCCGCCAGTCGCAATGACGCGAGCTTTCACCTTATTTTCCTTCTGAATGCGATCAATCATGCCGTCGACCAACGCGGTGTAGCCAAAAAAGATCCCCGACTGAATGGCATGCACGGTGTTGCGGCCAATAGCTTTCGGTGGTTTGACCAGCTCGACACGGTAGAGTTTAGCCGTCTTATGGAACAAGGCATCGAGCGAAATCCCCACGCCCGGCACGATGGCCCCGCCCAGATATTCCCCCGCCGCAGTGACATAGTCGAAAGTTGTCGCCGTGCCGAAATCGACGACGATAGTGACATCGTGATAGCGCTCGTACGCCGCCACCGCGTTGACGATGCGGTCGGCACCAACTTCCCGGGGGTTATCATAGAGAATCGGCATCCCCGTCTTGATGCCCGGCCCGACAAGCAAGGGCTGCATACGAAAATACTTCTGTGCCAGTTCCGTCATGACATTGGTCATAGGGGGAACGACACACGACACAGCCAACCCTTCCACTGTAGAAAAATTGAGATCGGAAGCAGCAAATAAACTCCGCAACAGCACGCCATACTCATCCGCCGTCCGTTCAGCTTCCGTTAACAGACGCCAGTGCCGGGTCAGCTTCTTGCCTTGATAGAGCCCGATCACTGTATGAGTGTTACCGACATCGACCGCGAGAATCATGACTGTTCTCCGTGCGCATAACCACCAACGACGGTAACATCCCCAGCCAGCACCCGACGCTGGGCACCGGTCTGTTCCTCGTGCAACAGCAGCGCACCATCAATATCCAAGCCCAACACGATGCCGGAGACGGTTCCCTCGGGGGCAGCTACGGAGATTTTTTTTCCGAGCAGTCCAGAGGCATGATGCTCCCATGCGGATCGCAGGGCCGGGAAGCCCTGTTCTATCCATAGAACGTACAATTTCTCAAGGTGGGTCAGCAAAGCCGCAGCAAATGCCGCACGATCTACCGTTTTTCCGCCAGCCAACAGGAGCGAGGAAGCCTTGTCGTGCAACTCGGGAGGGAACGCGGACAGCGGCGCATTAATGTTGACGCCGATGCCCAAAATGACAGCCCGCAACGTAGTCCCTTCGGTCTGCATCTCAGCGAGGATGCCGCACACTTTCTTCCCAGCAATCAGCACATCATTGGGCCATTTGATTGCTGGCGTCAGCTGGCAGACTTCGATAATCGCTTCAGCCACAGCGACTGCTGCGAGCAGGCTCAATTGCGGCACCACAGCAGTAGACACTGCCGGTCGCAGGAGAAGAGAGAGATACAGATTGACGCCGGGAGGCGAGACCCAACTTCGGCCCAAACGCCCTTTGCCGCCGGTTTGCTCGTCGGCAATGACGGCAGTGCCTGTGCTCGCACCTTCGCGGGCGAGGCGAGCAGCGTAGATGTTGGTGGAGTCGATGGAAGGGAAAAAATGGAGTGGCTCGCCGAAAGATGGCGTGGTTAGGAGAGCAGAGAGCGTGGTGGCAAAGTCTTGGCTAGGAGGGTCAGCAGTGTCGTTCATTGTAGCGGACTCCAAACTTTCCACTTTCGACTTTGAGCTTTCTACGTTCAGCTTTCCACTTCCGTAGTAATGGCCATGCTCAGATCTACCGCCGGGGCCGAATGCGTGAGTGCGCCCACCGAAATAAAATCAACGCCGGTCTCTGCCACTTCACGGACTCGCTCTACACTCATATTGCCTGAAGCTTCGAGCAGCGCTCGACCGTTGACCAATTGCACCGCGTCGCGCATCAGTGCCGTCGTCATGTTATCAAGCAAAATGATATCGGCTTGCGTATCAACAGCTTGCTGCACGTCGTCTAGCGTGGAGCATTCGACCTCAATACGCAAGAGCGCAGAGGCGCGGCTACGTGCCCGGCGGACAGCGGCTCCGACGCCACCACACACCGCGATGTGATTGTCTTTGATCAGCACGCCGTCATCGAGCCCCATGCGGTGATTGGCACCACCGCCCTGCACGACGGCATATTTGTCGAGCACGCGCAGACCGGGCAAGGTCTTACGAGTATCGAGAATCGTGCAGCGTGTCCCGGCGACAGCATCGACGAACTTGCGTGTCAGCGTGGCCACGCCGGACACATGCTGAAGCAAATTGAGCAGGGTGCGCTCAGCAATAAGCAGACTCGCCGCCTTGCCCCATAGTTCGAGGACAACCTCTCCTTTCACAATGACCTTGCCTTCGGGACAGAGAGCCCGCGCCCCAGCAGTCGCATCGACGGAATGAAGCACCATTGCTGCCAAGGGTAACCCGGCCACGACGAGATCGGCCTTAGCCGTCACTTTGCCGCGTGCAGTCACATCGGGGGGAATCGTGGCAAGGGTCGTCACATCGCCCCGGCCCAAGTCTTCTTCGAGAGCCATAGCGATGAGACGAGCAACCGAGGGATGGGTGAAAGGAAACATGAGCTTTACAGGAATCGGAGAATCGGGGAATCGGAGAACCGGAGAGAAAAACAGAGCTGCCCTCTTGTCTCCGTTTCTCCCCGTCTCCGTTTCTCCGATTCTCTCCACATAAGGTTACATACCTATGAGGTCGAGATTACGCTTCAATCTGCCGCAGCCGTTCCAAACTCTTTTCCAGACTTTGCCGTTTCTCTTCAAGCTGAGCGGCGCGGTCGCGATCTTTTTCGATAATCTCTTCCGGCGCACGTTCGATAAACTTGGGGTCGCTGAGCTTGCGTTGCACGCCAGCCAAGTCGTTGGTCGCCTTGCCGATTTCTTTTTCCAGGCGTTTAGCCTCTTCTTGCAGATTGACTAGCCCGGCAAGCGGCACATACACTTCTCCGCTTTCAAGGATGGCCAAGGCAGCACCACGCGGACGCTCACCATCGTATTGAAACCGCAGGTCGCCTAAACGTGCTAAGCGTCGCAGCACACTCTCTTGTTCGCGTAATTGCACTTCCACGGCGGGTTCTTTGGGAATGATGATCGCCGACAATTCTTGCGACGGCGGGAGACTCATTTCCGAGCGGATGTTGCGCACCGCGCGAATCACATCCATCGCCAGCTCCATGCGCTGTTCTGCTTCAGCATCGGTGAAGGCGGCATCCATTTGCGGGAACGGCTGCACCATAATGCTGTCGTTGGTTCGCTCGGGATGCAGGGCATGCCAAATCTCTTCGGAGATAAACGGCATCAGCGGATGCAAGAGCTTGAGCACGGCATCAAGCACAGTCACCAGCACAGATTTCGTGCGCTCGCGTGCCTCCTCGTCTGGACCATCCAGCGTGATCTTACTGAGTTCCAGATACCAGTCACAGAACTCATGCCACGTGAATTGATAAATCGCCGCCGCGACTTCGTTGAAGCGATACTCATCCAACGCCTGCCGCACTTCCTGAATCGCCCGTTGCAACCGCGACAGAATCCAACGGTCAGCTAACCCTAGATCCTCGTGCTTGAGCCCCGTTGCCTGTTGCCCGTTGCCCGTTGCCTGATTCATCAGAACAAACCGCGCGGCATTCCACACCTTGTTGGCGAAGTTGCGGTAGCCGGTGATGCGATCTCCGGACAGGCGAATATCGCGCCCCATCGCCGACATGGCCGTCAGCGTAAACCGCAAGGCATCTGTGCCGTAGGTCGCCATCACATCAAGAGGATCAATGACATTCCCCTTGGTCTTCGACATTTTCTGCCCTTGCTCGTCGCGCACCAGG
>SXGS01300329.1_pt1 | contig 14532 bp, 21 predicted proteins | sample 3174681 | NCBI WGS metagenome assembly SXGS01 (sample SAMN11356861, study PRJNA531348) | freshwater metagenome | isolation source: freshwater sample F1-80 | place: China: Fuxian Lake, Yuxi | collected 2017-12-25
CTTCACAGGTCGCTTCCTGGCTCGCATGGGGAGCACAATGGATTACTCATGGGTGAAAGTCTATCCAAGAGGCTGCTGTTGTCAACACTTTCACCTGTTGCTGGATTCTCAAGCGCGGGCGAGAGCCAACCGAGTGCGAAAGTTGCCTAAACTCTTCTTGGTGACGGATTTTGCCGCTTAGTGTCAGCGTTCGGCATCCGTGAGATTCTGGTGCAGCGAGGTCAATAGCACTCATCTCACCCTCACCCGTCAGGCTAGACTTGTCCGCTCACTTCATCTTCCAACTCCGATTGAGAAGACGAAATCCAAAAAACGGTGCCACGGCTGTTGACTACGTGAAAATCTGAAGCACTGTGCGGGTGCTGACTGGCAATGGTCAACAACCGCAGCGCCAATGCTGCACCGTTGGAAACGACGGCTTCAAGGGATTTAATCATCAAGTTCTGCCCTCTGCGTGAAGCCAATATGAACGATGACCCGATGGAAAGAATACGACAGAAAGCGGCAACAGCCGCTAAATTCTTTGAAAATTACTCGGATGAACAAATTGAAGCGATCTGTGACTCAGCTGTCACGTATCGCCCGAAGTGCATAATGGACAAAATCAATTCCTTCAAGAGAACCATAGACGAGGCGACATTTCAGACAATGTTTAGTGCGCCGTGGTTTCTGATGTTCCTTGAGCAGTGGGATGAGGAGCAGAAGGAGCGCAACACTGAAGCTCTTGTTGAAGCGCTAGTCAAAGTTGTTCCAACAGGTTCGAACATCACCCGGGAAAACATCGCTGCATACCTGGAGTTGAAATCCCTCAGCAACGAATAGAGACTCCCACGGACATTAGCGGATCAGAAACCTATGTCAGCGTGGAGTAGTAGTAGCCGAAGCAGTTTGATAGCAATGGCCGAGGTGGCTTAGCTGCCTCGGCCAATTTTCTTCCCATATCTCCATTATTTACGGAAAAGTGATTGACATCAACTGCCGATGTATGATTAAGTGTTATACATGGAAAAGAGTTTAGAAGTGAAGGAGTTTGGGAGCCAACTCCGCAAGCTGAGGATGGAGGCCGGGATGTCGGTGCGGTGCCTAGCTGAGAAGGCCGGAGTGTCGTTTGCCCTGCTTACCTGCATCGAGAATGCGAAGCGTGGCGCGGGGCGTTCAACTTTGGAACGACTCGGCTCGGCCCTCGGTTTGAAAGGGGCTTCGCTCGACGATTTCATTCTCGATGGCATCGTCATCTGCAAGCGTGAGCTGGTGCTGGAGAGCGCCGAGGGTTATCCCGCCCGGGTCTTGAACGCCCTGCCGATGGCCTTGCGCCGGAGCGGTGTCGTGCCAGAGGTCGTTGAAGCGTGCGAAGTGAACAGTTCGGCATGGGAGCGGAAGGCTAGGCAGTCGGATGCGGACCTGGTGTTGCGCTTGAAGGACGGGAGCAAAGTGTCAGTGACGTTCAAGTTTACCAATGAGTGAGCGGTTCATTTTTTTTGGCCAGAGTGTATCACGGCTAGTGTTACGGCGATCGGCCACCAGAGATTTTCAGCAGTTTAGGACACGGGCATTGCTGAAAGAGAAGACCTCCGTGTCGGGAGAAAGTAGACAATGAATGAAGTAGTGAAGAATGCCGTTGGCAGTGCGAGGACTACTGCCCCTGATCTCCTGCCCTTAGTTGGCGTGGAGAGAGGCAATGATGAGAGAGCACGGGATGAGTTTGAGACGGTTGGTGATTACCGCTGCTGTGCTTGGCGATATGGTCCGGGCGTGGTGAGAGTTCAAGTGAGAGATCCGCGACTGGCTTGGAAGCTGGAGGAGATTGATGGTGTCAGGCGCAGCGGATACAGCGTGGGTGGAGATTATTTGGAGCTGTTTGATTTCGAGAAGCCATTCAGTTGGGCGCGGGGGTGGGTCAAGCGTCACGCGAAAGCTGAAGTGGGATTGGTGGAAGGCGAGGAGGTGTGCCGTGGAGAGCCTCAACGAGACGAGACGATCAGGCAGAGTGTGAGCGCGAATTGAGCGAGCCTGGAGAACCAAAGATGAAAGCGAACACTAACCCTGCCCGTGAATGGTCGGAGCCTGCCTCTGGAACACGGGTGGAAAACTTTGAGGATAGGAAAATGAGCAAAGAACAAATTGAAACTCCTGACAGTGAAATCGTCGCTGTTCCGCCCAGGCCAATGCCAGTGCGGATGACGCTGGATTTGGTCGTGAATGACCGCGTGGCGGAGCTGGAACGACTGCTGGGACAACCCGTGGTGCTATTGCCGATCCGGGCCGGGCAGAAGGCACCGGAATTTCAGGGTTGGAACGAAGTGCGGCCGGAGCAAATGCAGGATCCAGGTTATCGAGGGCAACTTTATGCCGGGAACATTGGCGTGCTGCTGGGGGCTCCTTCGGATGGCCTGTGCAGCATCGACATTGACCGGGACGAATTCGTGGAACCTTTCCTCGAACTGAACCCGGCGTTGCGGCCCGCCTTGCGAACGCGTGGAAGCCGAGGTGCGAACATCTGGATCCGGGTTCAGGGACAATTTCCAACCCTTACCAGCTTGAGGACAAAGGACGGGGCCAACTGGGGTGAGTGGCGTGCGGATGGCGGGCAGACCGTCATCGATGGGCAGCATCCGGACGGTCACCCCTACGCGCGGATCGTGAACGGCCCACCTGCGCAGCTTGCCTTTGGAGAGATTCGCTGGCCTGAGGAACTCGCGTTGCCGTGGGGTGACTCGGACTATCATCGTCTGGTTGAGCAGTTCGGATCCCCCTACTCCAAGAGCAGCCGTGGGACGCTGAAGCTCAATCAACAGTGGTTCGCCGGTCGCTTTGCCAATGAGCATGAGCTCTTGTTCGAGGCTCAAGAGCTGGAGTTTTACGAATACAACGAGCTGAACGGGCTGTGGGAGTTGAAGACGGTGAATTCACTGAAGTGCCAACTGGCCCGGGATCTGAAGACAGCGGCGGATGCTTTTTGCGAACCGCGGATGGCGCTGGAGATCACCGACAGCCTGACCTCCGCCTTGGTCAACGTGCTCAAGGGCCAGGTGGAGCAGAGCGGCGTGTTCGAAAAGCTACCGCGCATCATCCACCTGAGGAACGGCATGCTGGACCTCAAGGAAAATCCGCCGAGGTTGATGCCATTCGATCCAGGCTACCACTCGCGGAACCAGATTCCGTTCGACTACGATGCGCAGGCTGTCTGTCCGCGCTTTGAGCAAGACCTGTTGGGGGCCGCTCTGAGCTTGGACGATATCCGTCTGCTAAAACGGTGGTGTGGTTCCGTGCTCCTGGGGACGAACCTGCCGCAACGGTTGATGATTTTCCACGGGGAATCTGCGGCCGGGAAATCGACCACGGCGGAAATCGTGGAAGGCATCATCGGAACTCGCAATGTGGCGAACTTGCGGACCGACCACCTAAAGGACCGCTTCGAACTGTTCGCCTACGTGGGCAAGACGCTGCTGGCCGGAAAGGACGTGGCGGGCAACTTCCTCAACCTCGAAGGCTCGCACATCGTGAAGGCTTTGTGTGGTGGTGATCTGCTGGACGCGGAGAAGAAAAACGGTGGCCGGTTGCAGATCAAGGGGGACTACAACATCTTGATCACTTCCAACTCTCGGCTGTGGTTGAAACTCGACGGGGATGCTGGGGCGTGGAAGCGAAGGCTGTTGATCGTCGAGTATGGCCAGCGACGGGAGACGCGAAACATTCCGGAGTTCGCGAAGGTGCTGCTCAGGGAGGAAGGCCCGGGCATCCTCAACTTCATGATCGCAGGGGCTGTCGAGCTGCTCGGGGAGCTGGATCGTCACGGCACCTACGTGCTAACGCAGGAGCAGGAGGCCAGGATTGAGCGCTTGGTGTCCGAGTCAAACTCGGTGCAGGAATTCGTCCGCGCCTGGCTGACACCGGAACCAAGGATCAACGTCACCACAAATGAACTGGTGGAAGCCTACATGGAGTTTTGCCAGGAGCGCCAATGGCATCCTCTCCCCGCTCATACGGTTCAGCGTCAGTTGCCCGATGCCATGATGGAGGTTCACCATGTGGCCCCCAGGCATGATGTGGGGCGCGGAGGTAGTGACCACCGGGGATACGATGGAATCAACATTACACGGGGGGCGCGTCATGGCGCTTGATCTCAATAAGCTCGAGCAGGTGCGGCGAAGTGCCAACGGGAAGATCACCGCCCGCTGCCCAGCCTGTGCCGCAGTTGGGGGTGATCGCGGGGGGCAGCATCTGGTCGTGTTCCAAGATGGGCGCTTTGGTTGTGTGGCGAACCCTAAGAACCACACGCATCGCCGGGAGATTCATCGACTGTGCGGGGTGGCAAGAGGGTTCACGCCCAAGGCAATCCCAATCCGCCGGAAAAACTCACTGCGCGGGGTGGCGGACGTTTCGGACGCTGGAAATCGACCTGCGGCAAGAAAGTGCGTTTGGTCTGGCGGTTGATTGTCCCTGGCGGACAGATCGGACGCTATTCTTCTACCCGGCTCTATAGGTGAAAAGAAACAGTAGTCATGCACATATGCAAAGAGAGTAGGAGACTAGCGTCCGATTCGTCCGCAGCCAAAGCGTCAGCGCCAATTGCCAGCCAGAGTGGAAAACAACCGTCCGAAGCGTCCATGGCAGAGCGTAAGCGCCCAAGGCCAGGAGCTTCGCCAGCGTCACCAAAAAGCGTCAGCATCAACAAGCTCCTTACCGCCTACGGCTTCAGGACTCAGCAGCCAACGCCAACACCATTAAGCATCTCCATCAACAGCAACTTCCTTGACCCTCACCTAAACCTCAATGGGAAGCCACGGGCAAGTCATCAGGAGGATCAGGAGGGTAACAGGTGGCAGTGGTTAGGATGGTGAATTATCTGAGTAGGACATGGCTACCAAAGGCAATAGGTGTTCAACTAACTGGCTATGGCTGGCAAAGGAAGATTAACGACTCAACCATCAGCTACAACTTTGCCTCGATCACTCAAGAAACCTTCAATACTCTCGCACCTCATTCAATCAATTCAGTCAGTTTCGTTCGTCAGGTAGGATAGTGTTCAAGACAGAGTCAACAGCAACGTCAGCATCAACAACCCCCTACGGCACCAAGCAGAGCACCAAACGACCACTCTCAGCTCCCAACTTCATGCCTTCAAAATTCAGCCAGAAGAGCCAAGTAGAACTGGCCAAGAACCAAAGCCCATACCTGACCTAACCACAGAAATGCCAACGGCTGGGCATTGAGACAGCTAGGTGGTGGAGGTGGTGGGGATAGTTTAGTATGCCAAGGATAAAGACTTGTTAAGGGGATCAGCAGCACAAGCCAAGGTATTGCAAACTACCGTCACCACCCCCACCTGAAGCAAGAGCTGACAGTAGGCTAGAGATGACAAGGGACGTATCCAGAGCGAAACGTATCCTCAAGGAGACAGGAGAGGAGCTGTCAGTTTCAGGCGAGCGGAGCAGACACCTTCACGGGAGAGCTGCCATAGAAGCTGTTGATGGTAAGGAGCAGTAAGCAGTTTGGTCGCAATTTTCAGCTTTGGATGTCGGGAATGGAAGCAATTCCCCTGCTCTCCGTCCACAGCCAATCCGCCATGTCCGCGCCTTCGGCAGACCCATTGGGATGAAGCAACAACGAGCACATTGCATCCAGCCCCATCATTAAAGCATTTCGTAACAAAATAGATCATGAATGATAGCAAACATTTTAAGACCTAACAATTCGCACTAGAAGTTGTCGAAGCAGGTCAAACTATTTGTATTTTCTTTCACTTTTCCATCAAAAGGTTGTTGACACATGGATGTATTACAGTTAGTGTAACAGCAGAGAATTGGGTCAGGAATGAAAGATACGATTCCCGGACTTGAGAGTGTTCTGGCTCTCCGGGACTCCTGATCAGAAAAGCAGTTCTCGAAAGGAAGGTCCCCAGTTTTCGGTTTGCTGTCAGAAGGCGCATCGAGTCTCCAGGTTTCCGTCTGAAGCCGTGGAGAAGGGGAGATCAATTCGGTAAACCGGCCTGAAGCACAACAATAACCGCCGAGGGCCAGAACAGTGAAAATATTATGAGTATTGAAATCAATGAACTAATCAGAACAGTAGAAGCCCTGACACCGCCTCCCGCAACAACTCCAGCGTCACCTCAGGTGCCGGGTTTAGAGGCCTTGAGCACCGTTTGGGAATGCAAGCCCTGCCGTGTCAAGACTACCATGGTCTTCACGAAAGAGGAGATCGAAGAGGCGTGGAACTACGTTCGCAATGCAAGTCGAGAGGAATGGGATGGGCTAAAGCAAGTATTCAACACCGAGCAACCTGTCATCGCCAAATGGTTCGAGGTCAGCGCTCCCGCGGAGTATTTTGACAGCGATATTCTTTTTGAGTTGAATCGGGAAAAGGCAGTCTTGGCGCTTTGGACTCTGTTTCATAACTATTGTCCCAATATGCAAATGGTGTCTGTGATGGAATTCGGCGTTCAAATGGGAGCTGCAAACGAGATTGAACAGAGCAGCCTGACAAGGAGTGTAATGGCAGTGCTTCGTGAATTGATTCTGAGAGATTGTCCCGATGAAGAGGTGCAAGGGGTCAAAATGTCGGACATCAATCATGATGTGCTCAGTGAGGCCGAGAAGTATTGCCATTTGTTTGAAGTGCTTCTTTCGGAGGCTCTCGCCACGCAGTCCTTGCACAATCGACTGGAGCTCCTTCAGAGGGTCAGAAACCAGCACGAAACCGTTCAAGTCTAAACCTTATGAACGAAACCAATATTTGTCAGGTGCCGATAGAGGAGATCTACCTCCCGCCTGCGGGTGTATTTCATGGGCAGCTAGTCCATGTGCGCTCGAAGATAACCAAGAGGACTGCGCCATACGGTCAGGTGCGTATGGTTTTTCGGGTTTTTGTGCCAGATCACGAAAGTGTGCATTGCCTGATAGCGCAGAGGTTTGTGGCTGATTTGAAAGAAGGCAGCAAGCTACGAAACTTTCTCGGCCGATGGTTGGAGGAGAAGCTGCCAGAAATCGGCCTCACGCTTCGCAACTGGCACATTTTGATCGGCTTAACGGGCTTTGTAGAGGTGATTCACAAAGAAGTAGGTGGACCGACCCCCAAAGTTAGCCTGGGACAAGTGGAGCCTGATTGGTCTGGTGCTGAGCGATCGCCTTGCCCACCGCGAGTGTTCTCACCAAGACGCGCAGGGCCTCGCCCAGTCTTGTTCCTTGAAGAAAGCTATCAGGACAGGACTGATGGTGTGAACTACGTGAAGTTGAGCAACGCCGCAAAGATTAGTTACCAGCAGCCTTTGGGAGGTGGGGTTGCGTTGGCTGAATCTCCGAAGTGCGAGAATCGCGGTCAAACACTTACGGCACAATTGCTAGTCACACCCGGCTGAATCGTCGCAGCCGGTCTTCAAGGAGGCGGAGTGCTGACCTTCCCATGGTTGGTACTCCCTCGTTGAAGCAGAGAAGGTCCGTCTCCAAAGCTGGACGCATGAGTATCGCTAAAGCGTTTCTGAGCGTCACGATCTCATACTGGTAGAAGATGGCACATTGGACAAAGCATATGCTTGACAGTGGATAAGAGTAGCTGATATAAATGTATATGCTTGGAGGACTCGGAATGGTTCCGAAGTCCAAACTGAAATGGAAGCAATTATGAAGAGTAGAAGCGTTTGTGAGGTCGATGAACAAGTGACCTCGTATTATACCCCGGCAGGCACGTATCCGGCCGAGTTGACGGATGTCATAAAATTTAGGCGAACCAAGGCGAATCCAAAAGGGCGGGTCAGGTTGTTCTTTACGGTCAGGGTCAAGGGTGACGAGGGGATGCGTTACCGGGTCGCGAGAACTTTCTCCCTGGATCTTGCCCGTGGCAGTGACCTCTATACGTTTCTCAGCGGCTGGTTGGGTCTGAACCTCGGACTGCCACCAGAGAACAACGGAGATCTGTCCGTTCTCATCGGCCGGACTTGCATCGCCGAGATTACGCACGCCTACACCGACAGGCCAATCCCGTTCGTGAGACTCGAAAGGGTATTTACGGACCAGCCTCGGCGCGATGCCCCTTATTACCAGCTTCGCCAACTTCAAGATGAACCACTTAAAGCCGCAGCACCTCGGGCTGTCTCGGTCGAAAGAAGCCCCACGGACAGGACTTGTAACCCGGAATCCGTGACGGTGACCACCACGGCCTGCGCCAGCTGCGGCACGATTTCTGAAGGTGAAGTGGTAGTTGATAGTGTGTGTTGTGTTTGAGTGAGATGGTGAATGGTCAGGTCGGGCTTTTTCTGACGTGAGAGCCTGACCTCGACCTCCATCTACAATTTCTAAACAACAGAGATGAACTCTATCAGTTCCAACGAAAAGCCACCAACGGAAGCGCAACTCTTCGAGGCCAGGGAGCTGTGGAAGGAGAGCGAGAAAATGCTGAACCTGCTGAGAACGGACGATGGCAGCGTTCGGCGAAAATGGAGCGACAAGGAGATTTTGCAATGGGCAAGAATACCAAACTACTGGCGGGAGCAACGCTGACGTTAAACAAGCCAAGCAGCCCAAACCCAATTTCAAATTACCAGCAGCCTGAGCGCCTTACCCCCTCCTCCTGGTTCGCGCGAAAGTTTCCAAATTGCTCTGCCTTTGGCTCCCCCTTTTTGGAAGCCGAGTATCAGATGCCCAACGGTCTTACCCGCATCACGCCCATCTCACTGAACACCGACTTCTTCGCAGCAATTCTCGGAGGTTCATCCAGGCTCAACCACAAGGTCATCTTCTACGTGCCAGAGGAGATGTTCTTGTTTTTCGACCCAAGGACCCAACAGTTCAGGGAGACCACCAAGGAGAAGCTGAAACTCTTGCTCTCCCAGCTGCTCTTGCAATGCGCTCAAGAGATGCCCCAGAACATCGACATCCTGAACCTCTTCGTGGACTTCCGCGCTGACCACGTCCTCGACAAGATCATCAAGAAGGCGAAAACTGCTCTGGCTGCCAACGAATCCTTCTTCAAAAGCTCACCCTATCCACGAGAACCAAGGAAGCACGAGAAGCTGGCCACCCTGTTCTCAAAAACTGTCCTTGAACCCTGCCCTACAGCCATCCTGACCGTAAACCAGTGCTACCAGTCCTTCTCGCTATTCTGCTTCTCCAAGGGAGTGGAAACAATCAACCGGCATGATTTCAATGGGGTGATGAAGAGTGCGATAAGGAGGGAGTTTAAGCTGGGACTGAGGCATGACTTAAGACTGAAACCCCAAGCGCCGCAGGCAAAGGGGTGGAAAGGATTAAGACAATGTGAAGGAAAAGCTTTCGTTGAGAATGAGGGTGATTTAGGAGGAAGCGCTGTAGCTGTCCTTGAAAATCAAAGCTGACCTTGCAATTGGCACCGAGAAGAGAAAGGAGAACGGAAATGCTCTGGCTGACGGGAGTGAAGAGGGATGAGCTGGCGCTGATGCAGGGAGTTGAAGCTGGCGATGAGGTGAAACGCTGCACCTGTATCCTCGTGGAGACAGATTGTGCTGGGACTGGATCGATTGCTGACTGAACCGCTCTGGTTGTCGCTAAAGCTGGAACCGTATCCTCGTGGAGACTGGCTATTTGCTGACCGCTTTGGCTGTCTTCTTGGCCTTGATAGCTGCCCACCGAGCTTTCTGAGCAGCAACGATGGCAGTCCTACCCGCAGCACTCATCTTGCGCTTCTTCCGCTTCTTCTTGGCACCGGCAGCAGCAGGAGCAGCGGCAGAGTCAGCTTTTCCCTTGATCTTCGCCCACCGGGCTTTCTGAGCAGCCCGCATCTTGGCCTTGGTGGCAGCGCTGAAGGTTCGCTTGCCTTTGGCAGTTGTCGTCGGGGCTGTTGATGCTGCTGAAGCTGCTGGCGCGGAAACATCCTGGCCGAGCACCTTGTTGATGGCATTCAGCCGGGCTTCGAGCTTCGCCTTCTCGCTGACGAGGGCGGTTTTCATCGCGAGGTATTTGTTGAGGTCAGATTTCATGGAGAGAGGTTAGGCGAGCTGTGACGACAATTACAAGCTGGCTCGATTGGGCGTTGCACCAAGTATGACCACCGATTGGAATCTGAGAAGCGACCATCCACTTGAGCGCTCACAGCGACAGCTTCAACTTGGTTGAGCCGAAGCCTCTCAACGCCAAGCGCAGGACTTGACATTTTCTGATCTGTGTATATCTTACCGCCACGCTTCTGCGCGTTGCGGACTCAATGTCCGCCCTCCGTTGCCAGCAACTTCTGCTGGTAGCCCAAAGAAGCTTGGTTCTAGTGCCTTGAGCACCAGGGCTAATTCACGGGCAACTTTGACCAGTTCGAAGTATGATCAGACTCGTAGAGCCAGACGACCGTGCAATCCGCACGGTTCGCGACCTGTTGATGTATGGTGAGCCCTTCAGCGGTTTGCCAGCAGCGTTCCGGCTGTGCCTGCGTGACAGTCTCGAACCCGTTGGGGCGAAAACCCTGACAGAGCTACCTTCGACTACACGCTCGCACTTCGACCTGTTTTTCAAGCTGCTACCGCCAATTGAATCCTGTGAGTCTCCTGCAACATTTGCGGCTGAGGTTCTGATGATGTTTTGGAAACGGCGCTCCGCATGGGAGCCACTGTGGTGCGACGATCAAACCTGGCAAACCGTGATGACCAATCTCCTTCGGATTGCGGGAGACAAACTGGGTTCCAGTTGCGAGAGATGGCGAACAGACCAAAGCGTCGCCTTTGAAGCGTTCGCCTTGGAAGTGCTGCTGCCGGGCATCAAATTCGGCAGCCTTGTCGATTGGAACCTTTGCGCCGACCTCCTGGAGGTTGGTCGCCGGACACGGGTAGCGCGCCAGATATCGAGCCAGGAGTTCACCGATCGGGTTCTTCACCCTGTTTTTTGGCTCAGAACCGCGATGTCCGCTGAAAGCGCTCCGAATCCCACGCCGCACTCTACCGAGTCCCCGTTGACAAAGGTGCTCAGTGAATTTGAACCGAAGTTCCGCGATTGCATCCTAGCCGGCAACTGGCGAGGCAGCATGGAAATGCTCCGGGCGCTTGAGGTTACCTTGGATTTTAGCGGGAGGGATGCGAATGGCAATGGCTGGCGCGCTTATGGAACTTCACTCGTCTCTTGGTTCAGGATCGTGGATACGCAGCCCCCGTTAGCCATGCAGCATCGCGATGCCCGTTTTATCTGGTTCCGCCTGGCCACTCGATGCTTTGGGCACACTTACGGCTCGCTAAGTTTCGAGGGATCCGAAGCAATCAAATCCCGCGTGCTCGACGAGGGACTAAAGTTGCTGGGCCAGTTCCGGGCTGATTTGAAGCAGCTAGGCCGAGGTTGCGAGCTCGAATTCTTCCACGAGGTCTTGGATGCCGTCCGCTCGTTTGGCAGTTGGTGGCAGTGCACCAAACCGCTCTTGCTGGCGTTGCGGGAGCTTCGCGAACCCGCTGTAGCCGCTGATTTGCGCTACTGGGGTGAAGCCGGCAAGGAGCCTCCCCCTGAACCGCTGCATACCGTTGCGCAATGGATCGCCAATATGGTGGGGAATCCTGCCTTGGCGAAGGCTAGAGAGGCAGAACCCGGACTCGACACAATGCGAACCGAGTTCGCGAGCTACTGCCTCAGCCGGTTGAAGACCAAGGATGGTGTTCCAAGCGGTGAATGCCTGACGAAGCCGGTCGATACGGACTTCATGGAGCCCAACCCAATCTGGCGGGCCTGCTATGCTCGGGCAGCGCGGGAACTGCGGGTCAACCACCGTGGCAAATCCCATCGCATTGCTCTGTGGTCGAGTCAACACGACCCCAGCCCAGAAGTGCGCGAAGCCAGTCGTCAACTTTACGACACTTTGAGACACCAGTCTCCTTTGGACCCTGGACTGTCCCCAAGGCGCCCGCTGCTAGCGGCTTATTGGTGGCTCAGACAGGCGCACCTGCTTGCCCTTGCGCTTGAAGTTGATCCAGACGGTGCCCGCCGCACGCGCACAAAGGAGCTTCGTTGGACCGACCGCTTCTTCGAAGGCAATCCGCCAACAATGCCTGAACCAACCACATCATGACTTGCTGACGCCTTAACTTTGAGAATTTCGACGACGCTGGAGACCTGTGTGCTCCCTGCGGTTCCTGCGTGTGCAAAGAGCCCGTCGTTCGATTCAGCCGGGGCAGGCTGCAACTACTGCCTCCGATTCCGCGTAAGTAACGCGGGGCTAGAAATCAAAATGAAACACAGTAACTACATCATCTCGGCGACCGGGCGCTTACCGCTTGAGTCGGTTACCCACCTAAGCCTGCTGGCATCGCGCCGCATAAACGCCCTCGTATCGAATGAAAGGAGCGCACAATGAAAATCAAGTTTCTTGGTGCGCTCGGAAGCGTGACAGGTTCATGCACTCTGCTGAACCACCGCGGGCGATACTACCTCGTTGATTGCGGCTCGCGGCAGGGTTCCGCTGGCAACATTTACGAGCCAGACGGCCGGATTTTCCGATTTAAGCCCAGCGCGATAGCCGCCGTGTTTCTGACACATGCCCACATGGATCATTGCGGGCGGCTGCCATCGCTAGCGAAACAAGGGTTCAACGGCCCAATCTACTGCACCCAGGCAACCGCGAAGTTGGCAAGGTTGGCTTTGCTGGATGCTGCCAACCTCCCCGGTTCCCAGTTTGGCACTGATGATGTCGAACGGCTGAGATTCAAGTGCTTCGACGATGATCCGAGGTTTCAGTTCGGCAGGCCCATCGGGATTGATGCGAATCTCAGCGTCTCAATCATCCGCACGTCACACATCTTGGGAGCCGTGGGATTCGAGTTTCAGTTCGCAGAGCCATCGAGTTGCGGCTCTCGCCAGCGCCGAACGATTGTGTTCTCGGGTGATCTTGGGAATAATCAAGACCACCACTGCTACCAAGCCCTCCTCAACGGCCGGCAGTATCCCTCCACCCATGCCAGCTACATCGTCTGCGAGTCGACGTATGGCGCAAGCAACCGAGCAGCTCTCTTCGCAAGCTACCCCGAACGCATCGCAGCTTTGGACCGTGTGCTGGCCGACGCAGTGGCAGCGGGAGCACCGACTACTGTGGTGTTCCCCTGCTTCTCCTTGCAACGCACCCAGGAACTGATCATTGACCTGCACTGCCTGTTGTCGAAGCGACAATCAGGGGTGTTCGCGAAGTTTGCCTCGCGTGGTGACCCCAGCGCGAATTCGCGACAGATCGAGGTGATGGTGGACTCCCCACTGGCGCAGAAATACGGCCAGGTCTTTGCCCACGAACTGCGGCGGGTTCGGCAATCCGGGAAACCATACTACCTGAATCCTGAGTTGCCCTCGCGCTTGGGGTTGACCAACGACGCATGCCTCGACCTGCTGGATCGACTGTTTGGTGTGAGGGGTGCAACTCAGATGTTCGATCACTATTCGTTAAGCTACGAACAATCGTGGGGTCGCATGCAAGCCCCTCCGCTCCAGATCATCATCGCTGGTTCTGGAATGTGCACAGGCGGGCGCGTAGTCGGGCACTTGAGGCGACTTCTGCCCGTCCCGAGCTGCACGGTTGTCCTCACCGGCTACCAAGGGGAGGGAACTCCGGGCGCTGAGTTAATGAAACGTGCCAGAGACTCGAGTTCACCGATCAATGTTGCGGATTGGGGGATGCGCAATTCGCAAGTTAAGGCAAGGATAGTAGAGATCTCTGGCTTCTACTCTGGTCACGCCGACTGTGCTGGATTGCTCGACTACCTTTTTCACAAGGACAGTGAGCACGAATTCTCAGCGGTGAAACGCGTGTTTCTGAACCATGGCGAACAAAGCGCACGTGAGGGGCTTGAACGAGCGATCCAAATCAGGGCCAGTGAGCGGCGATGCGATGATCGTGTCATCGAAGGCGTCGAACTTCCACATCCAGTCGGCTCGTGGTTCGACTTGATCAATGACCGATGGGTTCGCGAGTGGCACCCGGTTGTGGAACCTCCTGAAGAGGCGTTTGCCATAGTCATGAACCTGCTGGCCCTTGTTGAAGCGACAATCGGGACTCCCGCCGGGATGAACGCCAACTCATCAGCTCAGAGTTCACTTGTTGAGGAGCTTCGGGCGATGAAGGCGATACTCCAACAAATTCGTGGTGAATTCTCCAGAATCGTTAGCTAGCACGACGGTAGGAAAACGCTCAGGCAGCAGACGCCAAGGAGGTGAGGGTGGGGAACCCTACTGAAGAAACGTGCTGCTACCTGAACACGCGGAAACTACGCTCGCGGTCGTCACTGTCAACTGCTCCAGCTAGTCGGGGAACACGTCACGAATGTCTGCCTTCAACTGCTTCACAATATCCTCCAGCTTGCCCAGGGTGACGCTCTGTTCGGCGTTTTCGAGTCGGTAAAGGGTGGAGGCGGAGATGCCGAGCTTCCGGGCGAAGACGGCGTAGCTGTCCTCTCCCCGCTTCACGCGCAGGAACCGGCCAAACTGCTTGTCGAGGGACTTGCCCACGCCCCGCAGTTTCCCTCAACGGCCATTCCGTATGTGGAATGTTTGCTTGCAAAGTTCCGCGAAAGGAATATCCCGTTCTTCGCAGTCCAAATCGCACCACCATTGCCCA
>SXGS01606800.1_pt1 | contig 14525 bp, 8 predicted proteins | sample 3174681 | NCBI WGS metagenome assembly SXGS01 (sample SAMN11356861, study PRJNA531348) | freshwater metagenome | isolation source: freshwater sample F1-80 | place: China: Fuxian Lake, Yuxi | collected 2017-12-25
CAAGCGCCGACCGCCTTGGTGTTCGACGAGGTGACGAATGGATACGTACCGTGGTCAATGTCGAGGAATGTTCCTTGCGCCCCTTCAAAGAGAATTTCTTTTCCGGCCTGCATGGCCTTGTGCAGCAGCACGACGGTGTTCGCGACGTACGGCCGCAGCACGTCGCCAGCGGCGCGGTATTCAGCGTGGACCTGTTTGAACGAAAGTGGCTTCGCTCCAAGCGCCTTGAGGACTTCGTTGTTCTCCTTGATGCGCAGCTTGAGCTTTTCCTCGAAACGTTCCGGGTTGATCAGGTCGATCATTCGCAGGCCGACGCGGGCGGCCTTGTCGCCGTACGCCGGGCCGATGCCGCGCTTTGTCGTTCCGATCTTGTTCTTGCCCTTGAGGATTTCGCGCTGCGCATCCAGTTCGCGGTGATAGGGCAGAACGATGTGCGCCGTCTCGCTGATGACCAGATTCTTGCCGACCTTGATGTTGAGCTTGGCAAGCCCGTTGATTTCGCCAACGAGGTTGACGGGATCGATCACGACGCCATTGCCAATGACGCAGGTTTTGGACTTGCGAAGAATGCCGGAGGGAATCAGGTGCAGGACATATTTCTTGGGCCCGAGATAAACGGTGTGCCCGGCGTTGTTGCCGCCCTGGGTGCGGACGACGATGTCCGCCTGTTCGGTGAGCACGTCGATGATCTTGCCCTTGCCTTCATCGCCCCATTGAGCGCCCACGAGAATTGTATTGGCCATAAGTGATGGTGTTCGCGTCGCGAGAAATAAAAATCCCCGAAGTGCAAATTCGGGGTTGTCGCGCTTTTTGCGGGCAGAAGGTAGGTAATCCCCGTCGGCAGTGTCAACGACGCGTTTGATGCCGCTTCTTCCCCGCTGGCCACGTCAGACGGATCCATGTAGTTCAGGTGGCATCCGGTAGCGCGTTGCTGCTTCAACACCTTCTTCCAGTCGAGGTTTTCCTTATGCTCTGAAGGGCCGCGCCCTGCGCACCCTTAAGGGCGGCAAAGCCGCTTTCGGCTACAGTTTCACGCGTGGCGTCCGGGCAGAGCTGCAGAGACCGTCTCAACCGGAACCATGCAGTAGAAGGCGAATGGATTTCGCGCGAAGCCGCAAAGAACGCGAAGGAGGAGGACGGTTTCGCATCGCTGGCGACTCATCGTTTGGTGAGCGCAATCGACAACTTGGTTTCTCTATCTTCTTCACGTCCTCCGCTTCTTCGCGCGATTCTTCCTCCAGTTTTTTTGCATGGTTTCGGACCAAGACCCCGGAGGTTCTTCTGAACAAAACGCTGGGCGGGACGATCCGGTCTGCATGGAGCGGGTTCAGACGGGGGTTCATTCCAACTGCCCGCTGAAACCTTGCTGGCGCAGCGCCTCGAAGAGGACGAGCGCGGCGCAGTTCGACAGATTCAACGAGCGCGCCTGCGGGTGGAACATCGGGATACGCAGCCAATGCTCGCGGTGTTCTTCCAGAAGGGCTCGCGGGAGGCCGGCGGTCTCGCGTCCGAATACGAGGTAATCCTCCGGCGCGTAGGTCACGTCCGTGTAGGATTTCGCGCCGCCGGACTCGACGAACCATAGGCGTGCGTCTGTCGGCAACGCCTCGCGAAAGGCGTGCCAATCCGACCAGCGATTCCACGTCACGTGCTCCCAGTAATCCATGCCCGCGCGCTTGAGCTGCTTGTCGTCGAGCTTGAAGCCGAACGGCTCAATGAGGTGCAGCGTGGTGCGCGTCGCGGCGCAGAGGCGGGCGATGTTGCCGGTGTTCGGCGGAATCTCGGGCTGGAGGAGGACGATGTGCATGACGCGGCGGAGCTATTCGTCGTCCGGGTGGCGCGCAGCGTTGTCGCCGGCTTTGCGGCGGTAGAACACCTTGCAGAGAACGAGTCCGTGCGCGGGCGCGCTCATGCCGGCAGCGCGGCGGTCCTTCGCTTCGAGCATGTGCTTGAGTTCGGCCTCGGTGAATTTGCCGCGGCCGAGTTGCACCAGGGTCCCGACGATGCCGCGGCACATCTTGTAGAGGAACCCGTCTCCCTCGATCACGAAGGTGAGGAGGGAGCCGTTGCGGCGCACGTCGCAGCGGGTGAGGGTGCGGACGGTGTCTTCTATGTGATAGCTGTGGTTCGCGGCGAAGGATCGGAAGTCGTGCCTGCCGACAATCAGGCGGGCGGCGGTGCGCATCGCTTTCGCGTCGAGTGCGACGGGCACATGCCAGGCCTGGGTGCGCAGGAGCGGGTTCATCGCCGTGTGGCTCCAGACGAGGTAGCGATACTGTTTACCGCTGGCCTGGAAGCGCGCGTGGAACGCAGCCGGCACGCGCACAGCCGAGATGACGCGGATATCCTCGGGCAGGTGAGCGTTGACGGCGAGCGACAGCTTGCGGGGTGTCATGCGGAATTCCGCGCGGGGGATCTCCACATCTGCCACCATGCCCAGCGCGTGGACGCCGGTGTCCGTGCGGCTGGAGCTGCGGATGCGTTGCACGGAGGGGAAGAGCCGCGCGAGAGCTTCCTCAACTTTCTGCTGCACGCCGGTGCCGATCTTCTGGACCTGCCAGCCCTGATAGGCCGTGCCGTCGTAGGCGATGGTGAGCTTGAGCTTGATGGGCGCGGACATGCTTCGCGCGATGAAACACTGGCGGTGCGCGATTGAAAAGCCCGGGGTGGCCCGGCGCGTGGTTTGACTTCTCCCACGGCAAGCGCGTAGCCTGTCGCCCGGTTAATTATGCAAATCGAGAGCCTGAAAGTTTTCTGCGACCTCGCTGAGACGGAGAGTTTCACGAAGGCGGCGCAGATCAATGATGTCACCCAGTCGGCTGTGAGCCAGCAGATCAGCTCGCTGGAGCGGCAGTTCAAATCGCTGCTGATCGAGCGGAGCAAAAAGAAGTTCCGCCTCACGCGCGAGGGCGAAGTTCTCTACGAGCATAGCAAGCAGATCATCCAGTCTTACGACGGGCTCCAGAGCCGGTTGCAGGAGATCAAGGACATCATCTCGGGCACGATCCGCGTGGCGACGATTTACAGCATCGGCCTGCATGACCTGCCGCCGTATCTAAAGAAGTTCCTCAAGGCCCATCCCACGGTGAACGTCCACGTGGAGTACCGCCGCTCGAACCAGGTGTATGACGACGTGCTGGGCAACGTCGTCGATCTCGGCCTGGTGGCGTATCCCTCGAAGGACTCGAAGCTCGAGGTCGTGCCGTTGCGCAAGGACATGATGGTGCTGGTGTGCCACCCGCAGCATCCGCTGGCCAAGCTGAAGACGGTTCCTTTGAAGGCCATCGCAGGGCAGAAGTTCATCGGGTTCGAGCCGGACATCCCGACGCGACGTGCCATCGACAAGATTCTCAAGGAACACGAAATCCATGTGCAGCATGTGATGGAGTTCGACAACATCGAGACGGTGAAGCGCGCCGTCGAGATCGATGCCGGCATCTCCATCGTGCCGCACGGGACCATCACGCAGGAAGTTTCCAAGCAGACGCTCGTCGAGCTGCGCATCGACGACGCTGAATTCTACCGGCCGCTGGCGGCGATCCACAAAAAGAACAAGGTGCTTTCGCCTGCGATGAAGCAGTTCCTGAACGTCCTCAAGAGCTCGAACTGAGCCGGTCGCGTTCGACTTCGCTCTCTTACACATCCTCTAACCAGATTTCCGACCCATGAGTTTCCAACAAGCCCGGCGCGCAGCGCGGATGAGCCCCTCCATCATTCGCGAAATTCTGAAGGTGACCGAGCGTCCCGGCATCATCTCGCTGGCCGGCGGTCTTCCCGCGCCAGACACGTTCCCTGTGCAGGCGATGCGCGATGCTTCCGAGCGCGTGCTGCGCGACAATCCGCGCGAAGCGCTCCAGTATGCCTCAAGCGAAGGCTTCGCCCCGTTGCGCGAATGGGTCGCCGCTGAACTCGCAGGGCAGGGGATGAAGGTCGATTCATCACAGGTCCTGATCACCAGCGGCTCCCAGCAGGGGCTCGATCTCGTGGGTAAAGTGTTGATCGACGCTGCTTGCACCGTGGCCATCGAATCGCCCACTTACCTAGGTGCTTTGCAGGCCTTCACGCCGTTTGAGCCGGAGTTCGTCACCGTGCCGTGCGATCAAGATGGCCCGCTCATTGAAAAGCTCTCTGTCGCAAAGGGCGCGCGCTTCCTCTACATGCTGCCGAACTTCCAGAACCCCAGCGGCCGCTGTGTATCTGCGGCGCGCCGTGTGGAACTCGTCCGCGCTGCTCGTGAGATGGGGCTGCCGATCGTGGAGGACAATCCCTACGGCGACCTGTGGTTCGATGCCGCGCCCCCTCCGGCGCTGGCCTCGCAATGGCCGGAAGGCACTGTGTATCTCGGATCGTTCTCGAAGGTGCTCGCGCCGGGGATGCGCCTCGGTTACGTCGTCGCGCCGGCGGATCTCACCCCGAAGCTGCTCCAGGCGAAACAGGCGGCGGATCTGCACACGCCGGGCTTCAACCAGCGCATCGTCCATGAGGTGATCCGCGACGGGTTCCTGCGCAAGCATGTGCCGTCGATCCGCGCGCTCTACAAGACGCACCGCGACGCGATGCAACAGGCGCTCACGCGGCACATGCCGGCGGGCTGTCGTTGGAACGCGCCGTCGGGCGGAATGTTCTTCTGGCTCGAAGGCCCACCTTCGCTCGATGCCGTGGCGCTGCTGCCCAAGGCAGTCGAAGCCGGGATGGCTTTCGTTCCTGGCTCTGCGTTCTTCGCCGATCATCCGCAGAAGAACACCCTGCGCCTGAGCTTCGTCACCGTGTCGCCCGACAAGATCGAGCGCGGCATCGAATTGCTCGGCAAGGTGCTGCGCGAAATGGTCGGATAGGTGGGCTCCCACTACTGGAGCCGTCGCGACTTGGTGACCAAGTTCTTGGGTTTTGCGAGGAGGGTTGTTGCGCCTGTGTGTATTCACCTGAGACTTTGCAAGCCTCGCGCGGTTGCGGCTTTTGCAGGCTTCCGATGGAAATGCGCTCCAAGAAGCGAGATGCCGGCGTGGCGCACCTTGTCCACTTCTGCGAAGAACTGATTGAATCTACGCGCAACAACCGGCTGAATCTCCCCGTCACCCGAGCCGTCTAGTATCGGCATTCAACCCGGCCGTGGCCCTAGCTTAACCAAAATGAAATCGAATCGTTCCTCGTTGTGCCGCGCGTTCTGCGCGCTGTTGCTCTCCGTTCTCGTCTCGCAATCGTTGCGCGCCGCCGCGCCCGATGGCGTGGATCGTGGGCCGACTTTCTCCGGCACCATTCGCGCGAAGTTCCCCGAGGGCAACACGACCATGAAAGGCGTCGTCGTCGCGCTGGGCAAGGAGACGAACGCATTCATCTGCTACGATACCGACCTGATGCGCGTGTCGGTGGCGTGGACAGGCGACTACCTGAAGTTCGGCAACTACATGAAGGAGATCGTACATCCGCAGCCGCCCGAGGTCTCCGGCAAGGCGGTGTTCGGCACGAAGCCCGGGCCGGGCTGGGCTAAGGCAGGCATCTTGAAAGACCCGCGTCCGGAAGGCCAAGGCCCGCTCCCGGCGGATTGGGCGAAGCATCGCGGCGTCTATCTGCACGAGCGGAATGTGGTTTTCTCCTACTCTGTCGGGAAGTCCGACGTGCTGGAGATGCCCGGCCTGGAAACGTTCAACGGCCAGCAACTCTTCACGCGCACGATTCAAGCGACCAAATCCGAAGGCCAAAAAATCCTCGTTTGCAACAGTCTGCCCGACTCGGCACAAGGCACCGCCACAGGCGAGCGCGCGACGTTGGTGTTCGACGGACTCGGCACGGCGGAAGCGCCTTCGAGCCTGGGCATCGCGTTGATCGGTGCGCCGGACGCAACGCTTGAAGCGAGCAAGGGCGAAGTGGTCGTCCGCCTTTCCGGCAAAGAGAAGGGCGCGTTTCAAATTGTGCTGTGGAGCGGTGCGGCTGCGGATGCCGCCAAGTTCCGCTTCGCGCTGGCCAGGTTGAAAATGTCTATTGATGTCGCACTGAAAGTCTCCACGGACTTGCGCACAATGATCAAGGGCGGCCCCGCCCGCTGGACCGAGCCGGTGGTCACGAAGGGCTCGCTCGCGACGAGTGGTGGCGACGGTCCGTATGTCGTCGATGTGCTGACCGAGCCGGTGCCGAATCCGTGGAAGATGAACACCTTCATCGGCGGGTTTGATTTCTTCCCGGACGGTCGCGCGGCAGTCTGCACCTTCCACGGTGATGTGTGGATTGTCAGCGGCATTGACGACAACTTGGAGAAGCTGACGTGGCGGCGATTCGCGACGGGTATGTTCCAGCCGCTGGGCGTGAAAGTGGTCAGCGGCAAGGTGTATGTGACGGGGCGCGACCAGATCACACGTCTGCATGATTTGAACGGCGACGGCGAGGCGGACTTCTACGAGAACTTCAACAACGAGACGGTGGTGACACCGAACTACCACGAGTTCTGCCTCGACCTGCAAACGGATAAGGCGGGCAACTTTTACTATGCGAAAGGCTCTCCGTGGTCGCCAGACGTGAAGTCGCCGCATCAAGGCACGATGCTCAAAGTGTCGAAGGACGGCTCGAAGCTAGAAGTCTTCGCCTCCGGTCTGCGCGCCCCGAACGGAATGGGCATGGGACCGAACGACGAGCTGACCGTGAGTGACAACCAAGGCCACTGGATGCCCGCGAGCAAGTTGAACCTCGTGAAGAAGGGTGGTTTCTACGGCATGACGCCCGCCGCGCAAAAGGAACTGACGCTCGTCCGCGATGGCACGAATCTCGTCGTGAATCCGAGCGACGCGAAGCTCCGCGCGGCGCTGAGGATTCCTTCGGCCGACGGCAAGGCGCCGATTCCCACGACCTACGACCAGCCGATCGCGTGGTTGCCGATGAACATGGACAACTCCAGCGGCGGCCAGGTGTGGGCCACGACCAGCAAGTGGGGCCCACTCAAGAATCACATGCTCTTCATGAGCTACGGTCGCGGCACGCTCTTCCATGTGATGACCGAGGAAGTGGACGGTGTGACGCAGGCGGGCATGGTGAAGTTCCCCCTGAAGTTCCAGTCCGGCCTGATGCGCGGGCGCGTGCATCCGAAGGACGGCCAAGTTTACGTCAGCGGCCTGCGCGGCTGGCAGACGGACGGCACGAAGGAGGGCGGTCTCTATCGCGTGCGTTACACCGGCAAGCCCGTTCACACGCCGCTCGAACTGCACGCTCTGAAAGACGGCCTTGAGATCAAATTCACGGGAGAGCTCGACGCCACTTCCGCCACGGACCTCGCGAGCTACGCAGTGGAGCAGTGGAACTACGTTTACTCGGGCGGCTATGGATCGCCGGAGTTTTCCGTCACCGACGCGAAGCAGCGCAAGCATGACAAGGTCGAGATCAAGTCCGCGCGGCTCGCGAAGGACAAGAAGACAGTGCTGCTGGAGATTGCCGGCTTCCAGCCCGCGAATCAGATGAAGATTAAGATGAGCCTCAAGGCGGCGGACGGCACCGAGATCAACCAGGAGATTTACAATACCGTCCACAAGCTCGGTTCCAAGAGCGTGGCGTCGATCAAGTGAGCCATCCCTGGACAGCGGCGGCGAGACGCTCAGCGAACCGCGTTGTTGCGGCGGCTGTGTTCGTGGCGGCGGTCGCACACGGACAATCGGTCCGGCCGGAGACGAAACTCATTGAGTCGGGTTTCTCCGGCCACGCCGTTCCTGCGCAGACGAACGCTCTTCCGCCCGTGGAGGCCTCGAAGTCCTTCCGCGTCCCGGACGATCTGGAGATGGAACTCGTACTCGCCGAGCCCGTCGTCAGCCAGCCAGTGTTCATCAACTTCGACGAGCGCGGCCGCCTGTGGGTCGTGCAGTATCTCCAGTATCCCGCGCCCGCCGGGCTCAATGTCGTGAGCCACGACAACTTCTGGCGGGCGGTGTACGACAAAGTACCCGAGCCGCCGCCGCGCGGTGTGAAGGGCCGGGACAAGATCACCATCCACGAAGACACGGATGGCGACGGCCGGTTCGACAAGCACAAGACCTTCGTCGATGGCCTGAACATCGCCACCGCATGCGTGCGTGGCAACGGTGGCGTGTGGGTTTTGAACCCGCCGTATCTGCTCTTCTATCCTGACGTCAACAACGACGACGTGCCCGATGGCGATCCCGTGGTGCATCTGGAAGGCTTCGGTCTGGAAGATACGCACTCGGTGGTGAACAGCCTGCGCTGGGGGCCGGACGGCTGGCTCTACGCCGCTCAAGGCAGCACGGTGACGGCGAATGTGCGCGTGCGACCGGGGCCGCGGCTTGCTCTGTCGCTCCAGCACTCCAACACTCCCCCACGCCAGCCGGTCCGTTCGCAAGGCCAGAACATCTGGCGCTACCATCCGATCCGGCAGATCTACGAAGTCTTCTCCGAAGGCGGCGGTAATGCGTTCGGCGTCGAGATCGATCCCAAGGGCCGCATCTTCTCCGGCCACAACGGCGGCGATACGCGCGGCTTCCATTACATGCAGGGCGCGTATCTGCGGAAGGGCTTCGAGAAGCACGGCGAACTGTCGAACCCGTATGCGTTCGGCTACTTCCCCCACTTGGACGGCACGAAGGGCGAGCGGTTCACGCACAACTTCATTCTCTATCACGGCGGCGCGCTGCCGGAGCGCTACAACGGAAAGCTATTCGGCGTGGAGCCGCTGCAAGGCCGTGTCGTGTTGAGCGAGATTAACCCGGTCGGCTCGACATTTGCGACGCGTGACTTGGAGCGCGTGGTGACGAGCAGCGACAGTTGGTTTCGTCCCGTGGACATCAAGGTCGGCCCCGATGGTGCCATCTACATCGCCGACTGGTATGACCGCCAGGTGACGCATACGCGGAATCAGGAAGGGTTGATTGATCGCGAGCACGGGCGCATCTACCGGCTGAAGGCGAAGGGCGGAACAAACTTCAATTGGTCGGAGGTGTTTCGGCAAACGGACGGACGTGGCTGGCCGGAGGGCTATCTCGGTGGCATCGCACTGCATCACGAGAACCAATGGTATCGCGAGCAGGCGTTGCGGTTGGTCGCCGATGGGCGCGAGACCTTGCCTGTGCCTGTTCTGAACGATTTGATTCGGACCAGTACCGGCCAGCGCGCGCTCGAAGCATTGTGGCTGCTCAATGCGGTTGCTGTGAGCCCTGTCACTGTGCTGCCGCCGTTCCTCCAACATCGCGATCCATTCGTGCGCCTCTGGGTGACGCGTCTGCTCGCGGACGAAGGCTCCGTGAGCCCCGCTGTCGCCGACGGCTTCGCCCGCACGGCCGCAGGCGAAACCAACGTCGAAGTCCGTGCCCAGCTTGCTTCCACCGCAAAACGTCTTCCGGCGAAGGACGCGCTGCCCATCGTTGCCGCGTTGCTCCGCCGTGCTGAAGATGTCGCCGATTCGCGCCTGCCGTTGCTCTGCTGGTGGGCGGTGGAGTCCAAGTGTGAATCCGATCGCGATGCAGTCGTCGCACTGTTCGCGGACTCGCCGCTCTGGTTCCAGCCGATGGTGGAGAAGCACATTCTCTCGCGGCTGATGCGGCGCTTCGCCGCAGCCGGGACGCGCAAGGACTTGCTCGCGTGCGCGCGGTTACTTGATGCCTCGCCATCACCGAAACACACGCGGCTACTGATGGCCGGCTTTGAGGAGGCGTTCGCGGGACGGGCGCTCGCGGCGTTGCCCGAAGAGTTGCTCAAGTCGCTGGCGCGTCACGACGCGGGCTCCGAGGCGCTGAAGTTGCGCGCGGGCAACGCGGCGGCTCTGGAGCGCGCATTGGCCATGCTCAGGAATCGCGCAGGGGATCGGCGCGAACAGATCGCGTTGCTCGGAGTGCTGGCCGAAGTGCGTCCGACGGCGGCGCTGGATGTCCTGCTGGAACTCGGCGGTGCCGACGGAAACGCGGAGGTGCGTCAGGCCGCGTTCGCCGCGCTCGCAGGCTACGACGACGCGCGGGTGCCGGCGATGGTGCTGCGCAGCTGGAAGGCGGCTTCGCCGGAGGTTCGTCTCGCGGCGACCGGCTTGATTGCAGCGCGCGCCGCGTGGTCGCTGGGCTTCGTGAAAGCTGTGGACGCCGGGAAGCTCAAGGCGACGGAGGTACCGCTCGATGGCGTCCGCCGCATGAAGTTCCATGCGAACAACACGGAACTCGCCGGTCTGATCGCCCTCCACTGGCCGCGCGCCGGCGTCGCCTCGACAAGCGAAATGGAAGCGACGATGACGCGGCTGTCCGCCGTGGTGCAGAGTGGGCAGGGGAATCCTTACGCGGGGCAACGACATTTCAATACGCTCTGCGCTTCCTGCCACACGCTCTTCGCGCGCGGTGGAAAAGTGGGGCCGGACCTCACTGCATATCAGCGCGGCGACGTGACGACGATGCTCCTGCATGTCGTGAACCCGAGCGCTGAGATTCGCGAGGGTTACGAGAATCTGCTGGTCGAGACGGCAGACGGGCGTGCGCTCAACGGCTTTTTGGTGGAGCGTGACGCGAAGGTGCTAGTCTTGCGCGGAGTGGACGGGCGCAACGTGGCCATCGAGACGAAGGATATCACCGAGCAACGCGCTGCTGGCCTGAGCCTGATGCCGGAGGGATTGCTCGACGGCCTGGATGACCAGCAGGCGCGTGACTTGTTCGCCTACCTGCGCAGCACGCAGCCGCTGGCGAATTAGTTTCCGCCTGGGTGTTGAATGCGGGCAGGCCGCGCCGAGTTGGAGCTCCGCGCTCCGGTTCAAGGAGGTGGAGCGACTTCGCGCCAGGCTTACTGCGCGGGGCGGCGGGGTTTCTTGACGATGACGAGGCCGTTGGCGACGGGTCGTTCCCTGCCTTCGGACGGGCTGTTGACGGTCTGGCCCATCAGCCACATCGAGGCGGAACCGCCGCCGTCGAGATTGAGCGCGTGGGTGCAGCCGAGCTTGATGAAGTAATCCGCCATCTCGGTGTAGCTCATCCCAACCGAAAGGCCGGGCTGGCGGCCGTCTACCAGCAGCAGGAAGATCGAATCATCATTCCATCCGATGGCTGTGCGCGGATGCCGCTGGTGTGGGGAACTCCAACGGCCGACGGGTTTGCCATCCACGACGAGCCGGGGACCGCCGCCGATGGCCGTCTTGCAGCCGGCCAGTTCCGGCACGGTGGCGGTGGAGATTTGAATGACATCGCCGACATCGACCACCGGGGCATCGACGAGCAGCTTGGCGCCAAGGGAAATCACCATGATGTCCGGCGTGAGCGAGGTGTCGCCGGCGTCGCGGATGGCACGAACCCGGCCGATCACTTTCCGGCCGATGTGAAGGGGAAGCCAAGCATTCGTCTCGACGGCCTCTATGACAATCTCGCGGCCGCCAGTCTTGGTTCCCGTGCTGGGGCCCATGCGTGGTGTGTAGAGTACGGCCGTGTCGTCCGAGCGTTCCTCGTTGAGTCCGAGCACCGTCGTGGTGTCGTGCTTCCAGGTCACACGGAAGGCGGGTTGGACAATGCCAGTGTTCGGCCGGCCCTGGGCGTCCGTCCAGAAGCAGGGAAATTCCACGTCAGGGCCGCTGACCAGTTCCCCATCGACGATCTGCAAGCCCTGTGGGTCGCCGGAGTAAAACCGCGGGCTCGTGACGTAGAAGTCTCCGTTGACCGCGCCCACGGGGCGGCCGAGTTCCGCCGGCACGGCCTTGACCTGATCAGTGAGTGTGACCATTCCGGACACCGCGCCGCCGGCGAGCATGGAGTGGATTTCGTATTCCGGGCTGCGGCGATCCATTTTGAGAATGTGAACGGACCACGGGCCCTGTGGGAGCTTGTCGTTGACGTAGGAGAAGGCCTTGTTGGTCCGGGCGGCGTCATCGATCGCGGCAGCGGTGACCGGTGCGATTCCCGTGAGGAGAATCGCCGCCGAGAGCAGGCCAGCCAGAGCGGCCAGAAGATCGAGTCGTCGAGTCATGCACCTGATAGACACCGTTCTTGGTGCCGAGTTGCCAATATACTTTGTAAAACTTTTGGGCACAACATCCGCCGGGATATCGGCTGAATCGTGCGACGTTGTAGCCCGAGCTGCCGCATGGTCTTGCGGTGTGTCTGTCCGGTTGATGAACAGGATTTCACGGATTTGGTGCGCCGGGTGTGGGTGCGAGGCTCGCCCAGGCATCTGCGTTGGCTGCGGTTCGTCCGAAGGCCTCGTCGGCTGCCAGCGCGCTGAATGTCACTGAGTCGAGGATCGCGTTCTGCGCGGCATCTGTGTCCGTGAGGAAGAGTGTTTCGCCGGAAGCGGACAGCTTGAAGCTCGCGTGCAGTCCGGGCGTGGCCAGTCCGTCCTCGTCGCACCACACGATCAAGTAACCGTCCGCCGGAATGACCGTGCCCGCAGGGAACGCCCACTTGCGCGGGTTGTTCGGCTCGTCGCTCAGGTGGCGGCCCGTGAGGTCCACATCCTGATCGGTGATGTTGCGCAATTCGATCCAGTCGTCGAATTCGCCCTGTGGATCGGCCAGTGTGCTGGTATTCGATGCCATGACTTCGTTGATGACCACGGGGGAATCTTCCGCTGAGGTGACGGCGACACGGTAGCTGTGGGTTTCATTCTCGGCGCGGGCTGGGCTGAAGCTCGCGGCGCGGGCGGCGTTTGCGGAGCGCGCCTCAATGTAGAAGCGCACTTTGCTGCCGGCTGGGTAGTTCGTGGTGGTGGCACCGAAAACGCCGTCCTCCGCGTCACCGTCACCGTGCGCTCCGTCGTCGAACATCTGCGCCACGGCGAAGCGTCCGTAGTTCCTCCCGCGATGATACAGCCAGACGGAATCAACGCCGTTGGTGGTGTTGGCGGAAACCTGGGCGGTGATGACAGGCGTCTCCGTGGCCGTCGGCGCGACAGCAGGCGGTGAGACGAGTCCGATGATCGGTGGCAGGGGCGCCAGCGTGGCGTTTGTTGTGAGGAAACTATAGCGGTTCGTGACGAACATCTTCAGCAGGAAGATGGCGTTCGTGTATTGGGTCATCGCGAAGTTCTTGTTCGGATCGGCGACGATGGAGGTGACGCTCAGGGTGAACAGCGAATTGATGAACGGCGTGAGGACGGCCGGGTGATAGGACTCCTGCAACACGGTGCGCATGTGCGCGAGGTAGCGCTGTCGGAGTTCGCTGATGGGCAGTAACCGGTGCAGCAACGGACGGTTGCCGAGAGTGGCGCTGCCGCCGGTGGCGTTGTAGCCGACGAGCGGCGATAGGTTGACGTCGCCGAGGATGAACGCCTCGTTGCCGTCGTGCTCAATGGGGTGGATGCGTCCGCTCTCCGGTTCAAAGTAGAAGCTGTAGTCCGCGCCCTTGTTCCAATAGCTGTCGTCGTCCGCGAAGACGTTCTCGATGGCAAGGAACCAAAGCCAATTGTCCACCGCGAGGACGTCCTCCACCTTGTCGCGAAGCTGGTTGGTGGGCGTGGTGTTGAGAACCTGGATGGCGTTGATGAGCCGGCCCCACGCGACGTTCGTCGAGGAGTTCGTGGTGCGCAAATCGTAGTACGGCCGGTAGGTCGCGATGTTCGTGCTGCTGAGATACGACAGTGCGGCGTTCGAGCCGGTGAAACCTCCGCCCGGCCCGCCGCCACCTCCGCCCGCGTTCGGTGTGCGCCAGCGGTCGCCGTTGTTGCTCGGGAACCATTCGCTGATGAGCTGTCCGTTCTCCTGTTGCACGAGCGTATAGACACCAGAGAAGGCGTTGTTGACGTTCACCCGCGCCATCGCCGCCTTCGGGCAGGGCGTGTAGCGGCTCATGATGGTGAAGTAGAGCGCCTCGCGTTGGATCGTCTGGTCGGCGGCGGCGTTATTGAGATTGAAAGTTGTGTAGCCCATCAGGTCTGCGGTGGGATTGGCCCAGTCGAGCTCGACGTTGAAGGACTTCTTGTTACCACCGAGGTTGAAGGAGGAATTGCCCTTGTAGCGCGCGCCCGCGCCAATGTTCGTCGCACCATTATCCAGTGTGACCAACGAGCAATAGACATTCGATCCGGTCGTGCGCGCCGTCGTCAGCAGCGTCGGCCAATTCGCCTGCGTGAACGTCAGGCTGACGGTGCGGAGGAGCGAGGGATCGTAGAGCCCGCCGGTCTTGAGCGCGCGGTAGAACTGCCCGGGGCTGTTCGTCGGGGAAGCAACGGAGCGCGTCGGTGAATTCGTCCGGCCGGCGATGACGGGCGTCAGGCCGGGAATGTTCATCCAGTCGAACAGGTTGGTGGAATGCTGGATGTGCCAGTCGTTGTCGGGATCGCCTTCGACGCGGACGAGGGTGTCGGTCTCCAGACGCGTTGTCCGAATCTCCGCCGCCCAACTGGCGACACTCGCGCCAAGGCAAAGAGCCAGAGCAGCGGCGCGGCGGAGGTACGTCATAAAATCAAAGTGCATCGCCTGGCTGATACTGCCGCCACGATGCCGGGCGGTTCTTTTGCCGGGCTGCGCTAGAGCACGCCCTGCGGCTTCGAGAACACGACGTTCGTCGAGCCGCCACCGAGCGCCGCGCCGATCAGTTCGCGAAGGGCGGGCGTGTTCACGGCCTGCACGCTGCCATCGGCGA